>Ga0265332_10000187_pt1 | contig 50563 bp, 48 predicted proteins | sample 41926metaG_FD_202084 | JGI IMG/M metagenome (GOLD analysis project Ga0265332, IMG submission 202084) | Rhizosphere microbial communities from Carex aquatilis grown in University of Washington, Seatle, WA, United States - 4-19-26 metaG | ecosystem: Host-associated > Plants > Roots > Rhizosphere...
AGTCAGTATTGCAGCAGCGAGTTCCAGGATGCCTTAAAGGGCTGGAGCATGCGCTCGTCGATGAGCCGCAAAGGTAACTGCTGGGATAACGCACCGACGGAGAGTTTCTGGGGGCGCCTGAAAGCCGTGAGCGTCCAGTCATCCCTTATTGACCCGGCACCAATGTTTGCGTTTACCCCGCCAGTGGTCGGTACCCAGCAAACGCGATGCACTCGACGAGGTTAAGTGCGGCGAGCAGCAGGTATTTCTCTGCGTCGGTGCGAACACTTAGCAGGTCATGCTCGCCGAGGTATCCATAGACGAACGCTAGCAAATTGCGTTCGCAATGCTCATCGCAGAATTTCTTGACCAGACGATCAGCGATTTGCGCCGGCAGTCCCTCATTGAAGCGCATGCGCGCGTTTAGCCGCTGCAGGCATTTCTCCTGCACGTCTTCCTGGACGATGGGCCATGCATGCCCGCTGCGCTTCATGGCCTGGAATGTCACCAGCAAGATATGCAGCGGCACTTCCAGCTGCAGCGTGCTGACACCCATATTCGTCAACACTAGGATCGAGGCCAGCAGGTTGGGTTGCTGCAAGAAGATTTCGTCGGCCAACTGCACCTTCTGCGCTGGATTCATGGCGTTGACGTCGCGCATTGCGTGCACCAGAACCGCCTGCGTGATCAGTTCCATAGGTGTACCGTTGGTCTCAGGGCTGCCAGCGGTGGGGCAGCAGTTCGTCGATGCGGCTATTGAGGTGCGTTGGCAGGCGCTCCAGCACGTCGCGCAAGTAGGCCCACGGATCCAGACCATTGAGCTTGGCCGATTGCACCAGACTCATCACAACGGCGGCGCGCTGGCCAGCGAGTTCGCTGCCGACAAACATCCAGTTCTTCGCGCCAAGCTTCCAGGGCTTGATCTGTCGCTCGATGTGGTTGTTGTCGATGGCCACCGCGCCGTCGTCCAGGTGCAGCGTTAGCGCCTTCCAGGCACCCAGGCTGTAATCGATGGCCTCGGCGATCTTGCTGCCATCCAGCACACGCCTGCGTTGCAGCTTGAGCCAGACCTCCAGTTCATCCCACAGCGGTTTGCTCAGCACCTGCCGGGACTGGCGGCGCTGCTCGGCGCTCATCTGCGCAAAGCTTCCCTCTGCATGGTAAATCCGTGCCCAGCGCTGCAGCGCCTCCAGGGCCACGGCGCTGGCTCCTGGCCCGCCACGGCTGAGTTCCTCGAAACGCCTGCGGGCATGGGCCGCGCACAGCGCCGATTTGCGCAACGGGTACACCGACGCATCGAGCGCCGCGTTGTAGCCTGCGTATTGATCTGTGATCAAGGTGCCAATCCACGGCGGCTCTGGCCGCGGTGGCCCTTTGCTGCCAAGGAATGCCACAGGGTATTGCGATCCACGTCCCAGGCAAAACTCGTAAATAACACCCGGGTGCGGATCATGGTGGCTACGCGCCCAGGCCCAGACATAGGCCTTGCGTGTCTTGCCCGCACCGGGGTCAAGCAGCGGCACCGGTGTCTCGTCGGCATGCAGCACCCGGGCGCTCAGAATGAAGCGTCGAAGTGTTTCATACAAGGGCTCCAGGGCAGCACCGCCTGCACCGGACCAGGTTGCCAGCGTCGAGCGTGGTGTGTGCACGCCCGAGCGGGCATTGATCGGCTCCTGCCGGTAGTACGGCAGGTGGTCCACGAAGCGGCTGATCAGCGTGTGCGCCACCAGTCCGCTGGCAGCTATGCCGCCTTCAATGACATCCGGCTCGGCAGGCTCCTGGCGCAGCGTCTGGCAGCACTTGCAAACCCACTTGCCGTAGATGTGGCGATGCACGAAGAACTCGGCCGGAACAATGTCCAGCTTCTCACTGATGTCCTCGCCAATGCGCTGCATCGGCTGGCCGCAACCCGGTGTAACGCAGGTGGTGTTGGCGGGATCGTGGCGATGTTCCACACGACGCAAGTGTGCCGGCAGGCACTGGCGGCGTGGCCTGCGCAGTGGGGCCTTGGGCGCCTTGGCATCGCCCGCTGGAATATTAGCCTGCAGTGCGGCGAGTTGAGCCTGCAGACTGGCCTCGTCTTCGAACAGGGTGTCCTGGAACAGGGCGCGCTGCTGGGCGTCCATCGCCTCGGTCTTGGCGCCAAACTTCCAGCGTTTGAGGCGTGCCAGTTCGAAGTTGACCTTCTCCAGCTTGGCATCACGCACCGCAATCTCGCGGGCTTGCGTTTCGACCTTCTGCCTTAACTGCGCAATCAGCGCTACGACTTGCGGACCGACCTGGGTCAGATCAATGGGAAGGGCGCAACTGCTGGACATGGGCGCCATCATGCCCGAGTCAGAACGCCCAGACTATTAGCGAATGCGATGTCAACCAAGCCACCCGCCGCTACAGTGATAGCACCCCTCAATCAGGTGCGACTGATGACGCTCAATTCCTCCAGTCGCTGCCAGGGAAGGCCCAGCACCAGAGCGTCAAATTGCTGGCCGCTGAGCTGCAGTGCGGGTGCCATCGCACCCTGGCGCTGCACCCACACAAACTGCCCGGTGTGCAGTCGTCGGGTGGCGCACCACACACCAAAACCGTCATGCACCAGCAGCTTGATGCGGCTGGCCCGGGCGTTGGCAAACAAGTAGCCGTGATGGGCTTGCGCTTTGCCCAATGTATTGACCACTACGCTGAGCAGCCGGTCGGCGCCGGCACGCATGTCCTGAGAGTGCGTGCAAAGCCACAGCGTGTCGATGCGGATCATGCGCGTGCCACCATATCGGCCAGCGCATGAAGTAACACCGCCGCCGATGGGGCGCTGCCAGGGGGACAGTGCAGTCTGATTTGCATGGCCCCCAGATCCAGGTCCAGACGGATGTCGTGGGTATTCGCTCCAACACCGTGCTCAGGGCCGTTTGCGATCAGGCCGACGGGCAGGAATTGCACAGGTGCAACGGGAGATTGGGCCCCTGCCGGCAAGTGCTGACCGGAGCGTTTCATGCCAATGCCGGCCAGCCACTTGTGCACGACATTAGTGTTGATCCCATGCGCCAGTGCAACGGCAGCAATGGAAGCGCCAGGCTGGCGGCAAGCAGCCAGTACCCGGGCCTTGAATTCAGGAGAGTGGGTGCGACGGATGGGAGTTTTAGGATGCATAGGTGTCCACCAATTTAGGTGGACGCCATCGTCTGGTCAAAATGCGAGGGGGTCAATATGGGATAACTGGACGCTCACTGAAAGCCGCCAGTGTGCATGGTCAGAAGTTTGCCACTCGCGAACAGGCCAGACAGGTCGTGATGGATTGGATGGCCTTCTACAATCATCGAAGGCTTCATTCGACACTGGGTTATCTCAGCCCAATGCACTATGAGCAACGCTGGTACGAGGCACAGCGCAAAAAGGCCGCGTAATCCCTGGGCTAAGAGCTCCACGAAACAGGGGCAAGGTCAGAACGATTCAACCTTCTCCGGCGTGGACCTTAATCATCAAATCCCTAACGTGAGATCTCATCGGGCAACCGATGGAGTCAATTCGGGGTACGAGTCGGTGCGGGTGAGTCAAATTAGATATCGAGGTGCTATCCCCCAAAGAATTTTCTCGACTTCTACCCCGGCACATCCACCCTCGAGTTTCTTTCATCATCCGGGGCGTCGCTCAAGATTCATGAAAGTTAGACACGGTAGCGATCCGTAGCTCCGCCAAGTTTGGCAAGCAGGGCAGGAGCAATATTAAGTAGCGGCAGCACTTCGTCAGCAGCGCCATGAAGAATGGCCTCTCTAGGCATCCCAAACACTATGCAGCTCGCCTCATCCTGAACATAGTTGTAGCTCCCAGCATCCTTCATTTCTTTCATCGCTTTAGCACCGTCATTCCCCATTCCGGTCAACATGATGCCGAATGCATTTCGCCCTACAACTCGCGCGGCGGACTTAAAAAGCACCTCAACAGACGGTTTGTGTCTGTTGACAAGCTCGCCATCCTCGACAACGCAAATATAGTTTGCACCACTCTTATCTACCCGAAACTGCTTGCCGCCCGGAGCAATGTATGCATGCCCAGGAAGAATTCGCTCTCCATTCACTGCTTCCTGAACAGTAATCTGGCACAAACTGTTAAGGCGCGCTGCAAAACTGGTCGTGAAACCGGGAGGCATATGCTGCGTAATCACAATCCCCGGCGAATCTGCGGGTAAGCGCATCAATATTTCCTTGATCGCTTCTGTTCCTCCGGTGGATGCCCCGATGCAAATCAGTTTCTCCGTCGAAACGCGTCCAATGAACATCAACTCCGAGCGGGGTGGGGCTGACGTCGCACCGACCTTAACATCCTGAAGGACAGGACTTGGCGTAGCCCTTCGAATATGTGCGGATGCCGCAACACGGACTTTTTCAACAATCTGCGTAGCGAGTTCATTGATCCCGTCTGCCAAGCCAATTCTTGGCTTCGCCACAAAATCCACAGCTCCCAGCTCCAACGCTCGCATGGTTACCTCTGCTCCGCGTTCGGTCAGGGTGGAAATCATTACAACGGGCATAGGTCGCAACCGCATCAGTCTAGCCAAAAAGTCAATGCCATCCATCTTTGGCATCTCAATATCCAGCGTAATTACATCTGGATTAAGCTCGCGGATCATCTCTCGGGCGATCAAGGGGTCATTGGCAGCCCCAACGCACTCCATGTCTTTTTGGCGATTGATGATCTCTGAGAGCAAGCCTCTTACAAGAGCCGAATCGTCCACGACTACAACCCGAATTTTCTTCAATTGAATCCCTCAAAACAGATCGATTGAGCCGCCAGCGGTCGATTTGGCCACAGTAGCAGCATTTCCGCGTCGCTCTTCAACCGCCAGAGTCTCTGGATGTGAATGGGCCAATCGCTTCACCAGCACTTTGCCCGTGACTGGAAAAAAACACACTTTCCTTGGGTGAATATCGAGCACATCCTGGGACACGACAGGGATACGCTCGGTGGATAAGTAATCCAAGACAAACTGGGTGTTGCGTTCTCCAACATTCATGGTGGTAAAGCCTGCCATTACCTGCGCTCCACCAAAAATCTTCGCTTGCATCGTTTCCCGGCGGGCACCCAGCTTGAACATCTCGTTTATCAGCAACTCCATGGCATATGACCCGTAACGACCGGAGCCTTCGCCACCATCACCTTCCGGCAACATAAAATGATTCATCCCTCCCGTGCGCGCCTTGCCATCCCAAATGCAAGCAGCAATGCAGGAACCGAGCACGGTCATGACGACCAGGTCTTCGTTAGAAACGTAATATTCACCCGGCAAAACTTTGACCGCGTCGTATTGGAAATGGTGATCCGCATAGAAAAATGACGCCTCTCCGGGCTTGCGCGGCAATGCCTTCAACTGCTCAACCCTCGAAGGCCGACCATTTGCCAATATCTTGAGCGACGGGGGGGCACTTCCTCCGAGCACTTTGCCGGTGAAGGTCGAACCACTGTGTTGAGGCAAATTCATGTAACCCTTGCTACCGTTGAGAATAAACAGCGCCCAAGGCTTGCTGAAAAACGCTAACGCCGCTCATAGACAGTTTTCCCCTTCAAGACGAACAAGTCGCGAGAATCACTGAAGTTTTCAGCGTGTCCAACAAACAGCAGCGCACCGGGCTTCATAACCTTGTGAATGCGCTCAAGCACCCTTCTTTGGGTTGGCGCATCGAAGTAGATCATGACGTTTCTACAAAAAACTACGTCAAAGGGCTCTTTAAAGGGCCAGTCATCCCGAATCAAATTGACCATCAAGAAGTCAATGAACTGAGACAACTCAGGCTTCACTCTGACCATACCATCATTGCTACCCTTGCCTCGCAAAAAGAAACGGTGCATCCGTCCGGCATCGATTCCTTTGAGGCCATCCAGTCGGTAAACTCCACGCGAAGCTGATGCCAGCACCTTTGAATCGATGTCACTGGCAACCAGAGAAAAATTCGGGTGAGTCCCAAGTGTTTCCAGTGCAGTCATCACGATCGAATACGGCTCTTCACCAGTAGATGCGGCGCTACACCACACACTCCATGGTGTGCTGGCGGGCTTTGATTTCAGCCGATCGGCAAATATCTCAAAGTGGTGGTGCTCCCGAAAAAATGACGTCAAATTTGTTGTCAAAGCATTCACAAACTCTTGCCACTCAGGCGTATCAGAGGACTCAAGCCATCCAAGATAGTCCCGAAAACTTTGGTAGCCCGTTTCACGGAGTCGCCTGGACAAACGGCTGTAAACCATTGCGTGCTTGCCATCATGCAAACTGATGCCTGCACGCTTGTAAATCATTGCCTGAACGCGGTCAAAATCCGCATCGGTCCAAGCAAACTCATGCCCTTGCACCCCCGCAGAGCCTCCAGGGGCCGCTTCCAATGACACGTTCACCTGTGCCGCTCTAGGCTGTTCTCTCATTTTTTGGTTCCAACGCAGCAGTCAGCTGGCTTTATAAGTCCAGACTCTCCCAAACTACAAGCTACTCGGCAGCACTCACTAGCCCCATATCTGGAGCGGACATCAAGCGTTCAATGTCCAAGAGAATGAGCATCCTGTCCCCCAACGAGCCCAAACCCAATACCGCCGAGCTATCAATAACACTGTCAATATCGGGCGCAGACTTCAAACTTTCCGCGGGCAGTTCCATCACGTCACTCACCGAATCCACAACAATCCCAACTATGCGATTTCTCAGATTCAAGATAATCACAACCGTGAATGAGTTGTACTCTGCCTTAGAGCAATTGAATTTCAGCCGCATATCCACAATGGGAACAATCGTACCCCTCAAATTCACGACGCCTTTGATGAAATCCGGGGCATCGGCGACACGGGTAGGTGGCTCATAGCCCCGAATTTCCTGCACTTTCAGGATATCGATTCCATACTCTTCTTGGTCCAAACGAAACGTTAGGTACTCCCTCGCCTCAGAAGAAGTCAATTCATCCAGTTTTTCCATCACGCCCATGTTGTACTCCTTCAATCCATTGCCATCAGTGCCGAGAGCGGCGCACTAGTGCACCGGTATCAAGGATGAGAGCGACCTTGCCATCACCAAGAATGGTCGCGCCCGATACGTTGGGAACTTTTCGATAGTTAGACTCCAAGTTCTTAACCACCACCTGCTGCTGCCCCAACAACTCATCAACCAACAGGGCAACGCGGCTTCCGTCCGCCTCTACCACCACCATGATGTCGCATGACTTTTCGAAATCAAATCTCGGAACCTGGAATATTTTTTCCAATTCAATAACTGGCATGTACTCGTCACGTACCTTGACCAATTGAGACCCTTGCCCAACAGTGCTGACAGAGTCAGCCTTCACTTGGAACGACTCCACTACCGAAGACAAGGGAAGAATGTAGACCTCACCTCCGACCCCAACAGACATGCCGTCCATAATTGCAAGTGTTAGCGGCAAGCGGACCGACACTTTCATGCCATACCCTTCGGCGGAATCAATTTCCACCGTACCGTTGAGCGCCGCAATATTCCGCTTGACAACGTCCATTCCTACACCACGGCCAGAAACGTCTGTCACAACCTCGGCGGTCGAAAATCCGGGGGCAAAGATCAGCTGCCAAACCTCCGCGTCGGACATTTGATCGGACACATCCAGTCCACGCTCCCTCGCCTTGTTTAGAATCTTCTGCCGGGACATCCCTTTTCCGTCGTCCCGCACTTCAATCACAATCGACCCACCCTGATGAGACGCCGACAAGGTAATAGTTCCTGTCTCCGGCTTTCCAGCAGCCAGTCGTTCAGCAGGAGACTCCACTCCATGATCACAACTATTGCGAACCAAGTGCGTCAATGGATCCGTGATTTTCTCGACTAGTCCTTTGTCCAGTTCAGTTGCTTCACCCTGCGTTACAAAATCGACCTTTTTCCCCAACTTGCTGGCGAGGTCCCGCAACATGCGGGGAAAGCGGCTAAACACAATGGACATCGGAATCATCCGAATTGACATCACAGACTCTTGCAAATCCCGTGTGTTGCGATCTAGATCCGCTAACCCAGAAAGCAGTTGCTGATACACCGCAGGGTCCAGGGCCCGGCTGTTCTGGGCAAGCATCGCCTGGGTAATCACCAATTCACCGACCAAATTGATCAATTGATCCACCTTGCTGATGGCCACCCGAATGGTTGCAGCCTCGGGTTGAACCCCGGCACTGGGTGGGCCTGCCTTAATAGGCGCTTTAGGCGCGGCTGCCTTGGTATCTCCCGCAATGGCCACAACGGGCGCTCCAGGTGCCCCATCAAAGAACCCGAATCCCGGCAAAGGAGCCAACGGAGCTCCCGGAGGGGGGTCATCAGCATAAACAGCTGCTACGAGAGCACTCCCGGTCTCAGTCGAAGTATTTGCATGCTCTGCGTCACCCGAATTGCATTCCGTAATTTGGATGTACTCCCTTGAAACGTGAAACGCAAAAAGGTCAAGCAAATCCTCGTCTGAAGAGGCGGTTTGCACTGCAAAGACGCGCGTATTCTTAGCCTCAGATGGCAAAGCAGAAATTTCACCCAGACCAGGAATATCTCGAAATAACTCTTGCACTGCATCTGCCTGCTCAGGTCGCTCCAAAGGGCCAATCCGTATTTCGAGGGACCGACCAGACTTACCATGACCGTCGGCACTTGCAACCGGTGTATTTGCAACTGGCGGTGAAGGCGGCACAACTGGAACAGCCACTTGTTGAGCGGGTTGCGTGACAGGCGTCTTTCCCGCTGCCAACTCACTGATGCGCCGCACCAAGTCCCCAGTCGGAAGCGAATCACCCTCACCACCTGCCTGATGGCGCGCAAGCAGGCTGCGCGACGCATCGGCGGACTCCAAGAGCACGTCCACCATCACAGAGTTGGGCTGCAATTCGTGCCGCCGTAGCCGATCGAGCAGTGACTCCATCTGGTGCGTAAGTTCTGCTACATCTGCAAAGCCAAACGTAGCGGCGCCGCCCTTCACCGAATGAGCACAACGAAATATGCCATTCAAGACCTCATCGTCCGCGGTCTCAAGATTCAAATTGAGCAACATCTGCTCCATGAGATCAAGGTTCTCGCCCGCTTCTTCAAAAAATATCTGATAAAACTGGGTTAGGTCAAAATCTCCGCCCCCACTGCCACTGTCTTGATGCGTTTCAGACATAACCAACTCCTATTTTTTGTCTATTTCTTCACCAACTGAGTGGTCAGCGAATTACTTTCTTAATAACATCAAGCAATCTTGCCGGATCAAAAGGCTTGACCAGCCACCCCGTGGCACCGGCCGCACGACCCGCCTGCTTCATCAAATCGCTGGATTCAGTGGTTAGCATCAAAATGGGGGTCGTCTTGAATTGGGGATGGTCCCGCAACTTGCGCGTCAGCCCCAACCCATCCAGTCGGGGCATATTCTGGTCCGTCAGGACCAAATCAAATGTCTGTGACTGCGCCTTTTCATAGGCATCCAGACCATCCACCGCCTCTACCACCTGGTAACCAGCACCAGTCAACGTAAAGGACACCATCTTGCGCATGGAGGGTGAATCATCTACAGCGAGAATTAAAGGCATTTGCAGCTCCGACTATTTCAATTGAGTATTTATAGATGAGCGAAGGACTCAGAAGAGCTCAATTGAGCCTGCGTCCATTTCATCTTGTGTCACGGGATTGGGCCGCTCCGGCACCTCTTCGACAAAGGGCACAGCCTCTCCATCCTCGGCACCCATGGACTCCGACGCCAAGCGATAGGCGCAGCCTTGCAGAATTTTGGACGTGTGAACAATTAGTTGAGATGCCATGTCCTGAAACTGTAATTCGGTAACGGCCGCCCGCAAGGTATTTCGCACATCATCAAGTTCCTTGGAGTTCATCAAGGCCGGCGCTGCCAAATTCGCGCTGGCACTCGTGAAGCGCTCCATCAGGTTTTCCATAGTGTGCGCCAACAAGCTATCCAAACGCGTCAAATCATGCACGACCACCAGCAAAGAGTCCTGAACCTCCGCTACAAGCATGACCGGCATCTGAACAGCCGGGACAGTGGGTGTTGTCATTGTTGGCTGCATCGTCATATGTCCTAATAAACCACTCTCCAAGTCCATCCCTTTCCGGCACCCGAGGCCGAAATATCACATATTTAATAGGTTAGCAGGAAACCGTAAGCTTGGGGAACTTTCGCCATGCGGCATGACAATATACCCGCATCCAGAACCTTGCCTGCGTGAACTTTCCTCCCCCATAATCAGACGGTGTGGCAGCACTTAACATGGACATCACTTCCCTAGCAACTCCCCTGAAGATTCTTCATTTGGAAGACTCGCTGCCCGACCACCGACTGGTTTGCAGAGCGCTGGACAAAACCGGCTTCGCATACGCCATGACACGGGTTGAGACGCTGGAAGTTTTTACGGACTTGGCTGGATCCTGCACCTTTGACCTCATCCTGGCTGACTACCGGTTGCCTGGTTTTACGGCCATTGACGCTTGGTCGGCGCTGCCCGCGGATGGCAGCCGGCCCCCCTTCATACTGTTATCCGGCGCCATCGGCGAGGCCGCCGCCGTCTCTGCCATCCACCTTGGCATTAGCGACTATTTGCACAAAGATGACCTGGACAAATTAGGCCGAGTCATCATGCGAGCCTTGGAAGTACACCACGCCCGCATGGCAAAGGCCAAAGCGGATCGTGAATTGGCTGCATCCGAAAAGCGTCTTTCAGAATTTGCCAGCTACCTGCAGGCGGCCATTGAGCGGGAACGTGCTGCGATTGCACGGGAAATCCATGATGACATTGGCGGCTCCCTGGCCGCGGTCAAGCTCGACCTCGCATGGATCAGCAGGCATATCGCCGACCCGGCCATCCGGTTACACACGCAGGCGGCCACAGACATGCTGCAACACGCATTGGGAGCCAGTCAACGGATCATGATGGACCTGCGTCCGTCCATCCTGGACCAGGGGCTATTTGCCGCCGTTCAATGGCTGGCCTCCAGCTTTGAAAAACGTACGGGCATCAAGACTGTCCTGCGCGCAAATGACGAGCGGCTATGCCCGCCCAAGTCCGTCCAGTTGACAGCCTACCGGACGGCCCAGGAGGCACTGACCAATATTTCCAAATATGCCAATTGCAGCCTAGTCCACATCGACATTTCCGACGCAGAGGACTTTCTGACCATGGAAATCAGTGACAACGGCATTGGAATTTCAGACCTGGAGCTGCGCAAGCCCACCGCATTTGGTATCAGGGGGCTGCACGAACGCGCCAGGACAATAGGCGGCTGGCTGGATGTCAGCACCCGGGCGGGTGTTGGCACGTCCGTCATACTCTCGGTGCCGTTGACCGAAACAACACATGGTTCGCTGGAGGCAGAGTTCAAGTGATCAAAGTGGTTTTGTGTGATGACCATGCCATGGTGCGTCGCGGCATCCGGGATACCCTGGCCGAAGCGACCGACATCAAGGTCGTGGGAGAGTCCGGTAGCTATGCCGAAGTCCGTGAGGTGATCCGTACCACCCCGTGCGATGTCCTGATACTGGACCTGAACCTGCCTGGTCGCGGAGGACTTGAAGTACTGGCAAGCTTGCGCGAGGGCCATTCAAATATCCGGGTTCTGATTGTGTCCATGTTTGCCGAAGACCAGTATGCGATCCGGTGTCTGCGTGCGGGGGCGGATGGCTACCTCAACAAGGCTGGCGATCCAGGTCAATTGATCCCCGCGGTACGCACCCTGGCGAGTGGCCGCAAGTACCTGACGCCGGCAATTTCCGAAATGCTGGTGGACAATCTGGCGTCTCCCGGTACCGAATCCTTGCACGCCACACTGTCGGAACGCGAACTGCAAACGCTGCTCAAAATCGCGTCAGGCAAACGCCTTTCGGACATCGCGGAAGAACTGATGCTCAGCCCCAAGACGGTCAGCGTCTACCGTGCTAGGTTGCTGGAAAAGCTGAAGCTCTCCAACAACGCGGAACTGGCCGTTTACGCGATTCGTAACGAATTGGTCTGACCGCGGCCAATCTAATTGCCGGAAAACGCCTCGATGGAGCGCTCCATCAACGCCATGAAAGGCTGATCCAGCATGGGCAAGGTGACGGCAATTCCGATCAGACCCACGACCAGGGTGATGGGAAAACCCACTGCAAAAATATTCATCTGCGGAGCAACGCGCGACACGATTCCCAACGCAAGATTGGTGAACATCAGCATTCCGACCATGGGCAGCGAAATCCACAAAGCACTGGCAAACAAGTCAGCACCCAGCCGCTGCAGCTTCATATGTGTCAGGGTCTGTAGAAAATTCTGGTCCACGGGAAACGCTGTAAAACTTTTGTGAACGGCCACCAATACCATGATGTGGCCATTCATCACCAAGAAGAGCAGTGACGTCATTTGCCCGAACAACCGGGCCACCGCACTCGATTGGGCTCCAATGGCAGGATCGAAGAAGGCGGCGAAATTCAACCCCATTTGAAAACCCACCACTTCCCCCGCCAATTCCACGGCTGAAAAGACCACCCGAACAGCAAAACCAATTGCCAGCCCCACCCCAACCTGCTGCAGCACCACCGCCACCACCTGAGGGTCGGTGAAACCCACCACCGGCATATCCGGCAAGCTGGCCTGAATAGCTAAGGCGATGAAGAAGGCCAACGCGACTTTGGACCGAATGGGAATGGACCGCGAAGAAAAGACGGGGGCCGCAGTAAACAGGGCCAGCACCCGCAAGAAAGGCCAGAACAGGGGTGAAATCCAGGCGGCGAGCTGCGCTTCAGAAATGGAAATCACGGCACGTCCGGGTCAAGCCACCGATCCCGGAATGGCTTCAATGGTGCGGCGAATATATTCAACCAGCATCGTCAGCATCCACGGCCCCGCAATCGCAAAAACAGCAATCACCGCAATCAGCTTGGGGACAAAAGCCAGCGTGGCTTCATGGATTTGTGTCACCGCCTGAAACAGACTCACCAGCAACCCCACGACCAACGCCGCCCCCAATACCGGGGACGAAACCATCAACAGCATCAGCAACGCATCTTGTCCCATCGTCAGGACCATTTGTGCATTCATGGCATCAATCCCATATCAGGTAACAAAGCTCGCCGCCAGCGAACCCACCAACAGGTTCCAACCATCCGCCAGCACAAAAAGCATCAATTTGAAAGGCAGCGCCACCAACACCGGCGACAGCATCATCATGCCAAGAGACATCAGCACACTGGCCACCACAATATCGATAACCAGAAACGGTATGAAGATCATGAAGCCAATCTGAAAGGCCGACTTCAGTTCGCTAATGACAAATGCCGGCACCAGAACCCGCATGGGCGCGGTGTCTGCCTTGGTATCCGGCGGCAATTTGGCCAGTTTGGCAAACAGGGAGAAATCGGACTGCCGGGTCTGCTTGACCATGAATCCCCGAATGGGCGACTCACCCTTTTCCAGGGCCTGCTCAAAGCTGATCGTATTTTTTGTCAGTGGCAGATAGGCATCGGCATAGACGCGATCCAAAGTGGGGCCCATCACAAAGAACGTCAGAAACAGGGAGAGCCCTACGATCACCTGGTTCGGGGGTGAAGACTGCGTACCCAGGGCCTGGCGCAACAACGACAGCACAATCACAATACGCGTGAAGCCAGTCATCATCAGCAGCACCGCCGGAAGAAAGGACAGTGCCGTGAAAAACAGCAGGGTCTGAACCGGCACCGAAAAACTCATATTGGACCCGTTGGCCCCCACCAGCAACGGAAGCTGCCCGGAAGTTTGCGCCCAACCCGGGACATGCAGGACTATCAGGGTGCAGGCCAACAGTCCATGCCCCCATATCGCCGACCTTCTCACACTGCATTCTCGATTCTTCACGTTGTTGGTGTCCCCGCCGCGGATGCAATTATTGGCTCCAGGAGGCCTGCTGAATCGGTCATATGTCCCGATCTTGTATCGATTTCCACACAGTGCAGGCATGAAATTGCCTGCGCCGTCACGCCCAGGGTCAGCCACACACGCTGCCCCACGGGTCCTACTTCGACGGTAACCACCCGCTGGTGCGGCCCCACCGCTAGTGCGGAAATGAACCGGGACTGGCCGCCCATCTCGCCATTCACTCCCGCCGTGCGCTGTTTGAACCACTTCAGCGCATAGGGAAGACAGGCCAGAAGTACCAGAAATATGCCAACCGATACCGCTGACAGCATCATCGCTGTCCGTCAACTCTTGCTGACACGGCGCAGACGCTCGGACGGGGTGACCACGTCGGTCAAGCGAATACCGAACTTGTCATTGACCACGACCACCTCACCCTGCGCAATCAGATAACCGTTCACCAGTACATCCATGGGCTCTCCCGCCAGAGCGTCCAGTTCCACAACAGAGCCCTGTCCCAATTGCAGAATATGCTTGATCGGCACCTTGGTCCTTCCCAACTCCACCGAGAGTTGGACCGGAATATCCAGGACCATGTTGATGTCGTGAATGGGAGCATCACCCCCCCCCGTCATGGAGGAAAACGGCTTGGGCGCATCGCCCGCCAGCACACCACCGTGTGCATCACCACCACCGGGCTCGGTCGCTTTCTGTTCTAACAGGGCTTCTGCCCAATCCGCCATACCATCGTCCGCGGCGGCTTCATCGGGTTTATCTTCAGATGCCATTTCTTTCTCCTAACCAGTTTTGGTCATTGCCACGCAACGCCTTATCAATGCGAATAGCGTATTTGGCGTTGTGCGTGCCGTATTGGCATTCGAAAATGGGGACACCGTCTACGGTGGCCTGGATTCGGGGTTCACGGTCCAATTCGATGAAATCACCCTTTTTCATTTGCAGCAACTGCTCCACCGTCGCATCGGCTCGGGCCAGTTCAGCCACCAAAGTCACCTCGGCCGCTTGAATCTCGCGGGTCAGCACATTAACCCAACGCCGATCCACCTCGATCGAATCGCCTTGCGTCGACGAGTACAGCACATCCCGAATGGGTTCCAGCGTGGAATAGGGGAAACAAAAGTGAATCGCGCCGGTGATGTCACCAATCTCCAACTGGAATGAGGTGGAGATGACAATCTCGCTGGGCGTTGCAATATTGGCAAATTGCGGTTGCATTTCGGACCGCTGATAGTCCAGCTCCAGCGGGTAAATCCCCTTCCAGGCTTTCTTGTATTCGGAAGTAATGACATCCACCAGGCGGTTGATGACCCGCTGCTCCGTCGCGGAGAAGTCACGCCCTTCGATGCGTGTCTGGAATTTCCCGATACCACCATACAGTGTGTCGATCACGCCAAACACCAGTGCCGGCTCACACACAATCAGCCCGCTGCCGCGCAGCGGCCGGATGGCCACGATATTGAAATTGGTCGGAACCGCCAACTCCCGCAAGAAGGCACTGTAGCGCTGCACCGTCACTGGGCCGACCGATATTTCGGGGCTGCGCCGGATGAAATTGAACAAGCCAACACGCAGATTGCGGGTGAAGCGTTCGTTCACGATTTCCATGGTGGGCATGCGCCCACGAACGATTCGCTCCTGGCTGGAAATGTTGTAGGCACGGACTTCCCCATGCTCCGCAGCCTCTTCGACGGTCTTCTGGCTCTCGCCCGTTACACCTTCGAGTAGGGCGTCAACCTCTTCCTGGGAAAGAAACGACTCACTCATACGTAGCTACCTGTAACTCCGCTATTGAACAATAAAGCTCGAAAACAGCACGCCAACCACTGGAATGTCGCCATGCCCCGACTTGGTGTCTCTTTTTTTCTTGGCCGGAGCCTCATCGTGCCCATTGTCGTCGCCACCACCAAAGGGTAGTGTGGCCTCACGCAGAATATCCTTGGCCAGTTTCTGTTTGCCCTCCGGCTTCAACAGCTCATCCGCCGTGCGTTGGGAAATGAGCATCAAGATACCGCTGCGAATGGTGGGCAGAAAGGACTTGACCGTATCCGCCGCATGGGCGTCCACCACCTCCAACGTAATGCCCACCTGGGCGACGCGTTCGCCGCCGGGATCGGCCAGGTTGACCACCATGTTGTCCAACGGCAAATAGGCGGGCGCTGCCTTGGGTGTGGCGTGCGAACTGGACTTGGTCGAACCACCGTCTTCACCCTCTTCTGCTGCGGCAGCGCGCTGCTTGCTGATATAGAAAAAGGCTCCTCCGCCACCCAGGGCCAGCACAAGAACAGCCCCCAGAATGATGATGAGCATCTTCTTGCTCTTGGCGGGTTTGGCACCGTCTCCGGCATCGGCACTTTCAGGCTTCGCAGACACAATCGTTCCTTAACAAATTAGACCCATTCGAAAACCATGCCATGGGCAGGCGAAGACAACACCAGAAAGTTATCAAATCTTTCCATTCATAGTGTCATATTCTCGCCTGCTAAACAAACAAATCCAGACCGCCGCGAGTAACACGGTTCGAAACACCGCTCAGGTCACCACCAACCGGCAGCAGGGTGGCGACCGTTGTCTGCCGGGCTCCTTGGCGCGGTTGGCGGTCCTGCGTACCGGAATCGCCGGTCCCCGCCGTGCCAACAGATACACCGGATAGTACCAACCCTTCGCGCTGCAACATGTCCTTCAAGTGCACACTGGCATTTTCAAGGGCCGCGCGGGTTTGCAGCTCATCGGTGCGGAATGCCACGTGGGCTTCGTTTCCGTGCATGCGGATGCTGACCTCCACTGGACGATCACCAATGCCGTCCAGCTTCATTTCCGCATTCTGGACATTGTTGGAAATCCAGTAGGACACCTTCTCGGCCACAAATGCATCCGTCGATGCAATCACCTCTGGCGAACTGGACACGGTCAGTGTCGGTGTAGCGGTCGAGAGCGCCTGGGGCGCAACGGCTCCTTCAGAACTGGTGTTGGAACGAAAAACGGAGCGTTCACGGGGCTGATCCTCACGGCGCAGGTTTGCGGCAACGGCCGCACTGGCGACCTCAGTGGCCAAGGTTGGCGCCATGTGCAAATCGGTTGTTGCCTTTTGATTGACCGCCAATGCCTTGCCATCAGGCAAGACCGTAGTCTCAGCGGGCGATGCGCTAACCACCAATGACTTGGTCTTCGCATCCGCATTCAACTTGGCGGCCTTTTGCAGGCCTTCGGCGAGCTGATCGGCCGACAGTTCCGGCGAAACCGCGGCGCCCGTCGTGGCGGAGGCGAGGACCGGCGCCGCGCGAGGACCGGTCGCGCTCATCACCAATCCATTGGCACCGACGGGCGGATTTTGCCCGGCAACAGCCACCGCACTATTTTTTGCGCCCGCGCCCCAAGCGCCTGACTGCGCCAAGAGTGCCGCCGCATCCATCGGTGCATCGGTCCCCGCTTTGGGATCAGAGACCCCGCTCAACATCGCCAGCACCGCGGCGGCAGTGGGATCACCAGCCTGGGGATCATCTGCCGCAGACTTTGTTGACACATCATCCACAGCGGTTGCCGTGTGGTCCTGCCCGCCAACCTCGCCCGCAGAAGGGTCTGCATCGGGCTGCGCGGCATTGGTCGCATTCGCTGCCGCCTTGGCTTTACCCTGGGGCTTTGCGGCGACGTTCTTTCCGGTTGCCGATGCGTCTGACACCGCCGGTGCCGCGGTCTGGGCCGTTTCGACCGAGGCCAGAACGGCTGTAAAGCCTCCGCCACCGGCCGAGTCGCCTTGCTTGCTTTTGACGTTCCTGGAATCATTGGCCGCGGCGGGTCGGGCGGCGCCCTGTGCTGAACCGGCTTCAATAGTCATGTGCTTCTCCACTCATTGGCTGCGCCCGATTGCGGGCGTACTGCATGGCTGCAAATTCATCTGTCTGGCGCTGCTCGCGCCGTTGCTCGGCCCGCGACAGCGCCGCCTGGCGGCTCTTCAATACCTGATTCAATCCAAACAGGCGAAATTCGGCCCGCAATAAATTCCCCTTGCCCTGTTCCAACTGACGTTCGGTATTGGCAATGGTGCTGGATTGCAAGGCAATGGCCTGCTGCAGTCGGTCCATGAACTGGTAATGGTGGCGTATCAGTTCCTGCGAAAGCTGTCGGGATGCCGATCCGATCCAGCGGGAATCCGTTTCTGCCGCATAGCCTTCCAGCTGGGTCATCTGGTTGTAGCCAAACACCAGGTTTTGCTCCACGCGGGCGACGATCTTGGCCAACTCATCCCGATCCCGGGTTGCAAGCTCGATAGCCAACCGGACACTTTTCAGCGCGGACATTGCGACTCCAATTCCGTATTCATGGTCATGCAACCGCCGCGTTCAGGCTGGTGGCCAGCATCATCTCTTCGAGCACAGCGTCCATGGGCGCTGCCTCGTGCATGTCCTGCTGCAGGAAACGGCTCATGCTGTCGTGCAGCGCAATCGCCTCGTCCAGCGCGGGGTCGGAGCCCTGGGCATAAGCACCGATCTGTACCAGATCCCGGCCATGTTCATACTTGGAATACACCGCGCGGAAGCGCCGCGCCAGCTCGAAATGGTCGCGCGCCACCACGTTGTGCATGACCCGCGAAGCCGATTGCTCCACGTCGATCGCCGGATAGTGACCGGACTCCGCCAGGCTGCGCGACAGAACGATATGACCGTCCAGAATGGCCCGTGCAGCATCCGCCACCGGGTCCTGCTGGTCATCTCCTTCAGCCAGCACCGTATAAAAGGCCGTGATGGAGCCCACGCCGTTGAGCCCGTTGCCACTGCGCTCCACCAACTGAGGCAGCTTGGCAAAGCAGGACGGCGGATAGCCCTTGGTCGCCGGCGGCTCGCCAATGGCCAAGGCGATTTCGCGTTGCGCCATGGCGTAACGGGTCAGCGAGTCCATAAGCAACAGCACGTGGCGGCCCTGGTCGCGGAAACTCTCGGCAATGGCCGTGGCGTATGAGGCCCCTTGCAGGCGCAACAGCGGTGGCGCGTCGGCCGGTGCGGCAACCACGACCGAGCGGGCGCGGCCTTCGACGCCCAGAATGTCCTCGATAAATTCCTTGACCTCTCGGCCCCGCTCGCCAATCAATCCGACCACGATCACGTCCGCTTCCGTGTACCGGGCCATCATGCCCAGCAACACGCTCTTGCCGACGCCGGAGCCGGCAAACAGGCCAATCCGTTGACCCCGCCCCACCGTCAGCAGGGCATTGATCGCCCGCACACCCGTATCCAGCGGCTGGCGCACCGGAGCGCGGTCCATGGCGTTGATGGGCTTGCGGTCCAGTGGCAGGGAACTCACGTCCACAATCGGCCCCATACGGTCCATGGGCTGGCCCTGGGCGTCCACCACGCGACCCAGCAATCCGTCCCCCAGGGGCAACCGCAACATGCCAGCGTCCGCCGGGCTGTCGGTCGACGCGGGCTCACCAAGCCGCGGCACCGGCACGTAGGCCGCCGCGGCGGCCACGCCAGCGCCGCTGGACAGGCCATGCACGTCGCCGGCCGGCATCAGAAACGCACGGTCACCGGAAAAACCGACCACCTCGGCCAACACGGACGGGCGCGACTTCATGGAAACCACACACTGCGAGCCCACGGGAACGCGGATGCCATTGGCCTCCAGCACCAGGCCCGTCAAGCGGGTCAGCGTGCCACGCACTTCCAGCGTGCTGTCATGGACAACGCTGCCACGGGCGCGGTCCAGGAACTCCTGCCATTTGCCACCCGCTTCATTCGTTGCCATTGGACACCTCCCAGGAGGATTCCAGACCCAGCCGGGCCACGGCGCGACTCCAGCGCTTTTCAATGGTGCCGTCGACTACCGTACCGGCTGCTTCCACCAGACAACCGCCACGGGTAATGGAGGAGTCGGCCAGCAGCGTCAACGACAGGCCGGAGAACTCCTGGCGCAGCACCTCTTCCAGAACATCCAGGTCCAGTGGATTGAGGCGCACCAGCGCCGCCTTGCTGTCGGTGGACAGCACACTCAGCGCTTCGCGGATAACCGGCTGCAGGGCATTGGGATTGTTGGACAGCTCATGGCGCAACACCTGGCGGGCCAGCTCACAGGCCAGCTCCAGCAAACCTTTGGCCATCACCTGCTGCGACTCGCCAATGCTGGCATTGGCGGCCTCAAACAGTTGACCGAACTGGCGCGCGGCCTCCTGCCCCTGGGTAGCGATGTACTCGTCCAGATGCTGCTGACCTTCCAACGCGCCCTGGGCATGTCCTTGGGCAAAGCCTTCGGCATACCCGGCCTGGTGGGCGAGTTCTTCGCGCGCCTGCTCTTCGGCCAGCTCCTGCGCCCGGACCTTGGCGGCAAACCGGACCGAGGCCTGGTCAACGGCGCCGAACTCCCAGCCGGCAACGGTGCCGAGGTCCTCGCCAGAAATGAAACGGTTGTGGGTACGGATGCTCATCAGATCATGGCGTCGTCGCCACCTCCACCGCCAATGACAATCTGGCCCTCGTCCGCCAGGCGGCGCACCGTCTTGAGAACTTCCTTCTGCTGCGCTTCCACTTCGGACAGCCGCATCGGGCCACGGGACTCCAGATCTTCGCGCAGACTGGCTGCCGCACGGGAGGACATATTGGACAGAATCTTTTCCTTGAGTTCGGGCTGCGCACCCTTGAGGGCCACGATCAGTACATCCGAGGACACTTCCTTGAGCACCATCTGGATGGCCTTGTCGTCGAGCTTGATTACGTCGTCGAACACGAACATCTTGTCCATGATCTTCTGCGCCAGGTCGGCATCGTGGTTGCGGATGGACTCGATCACCGTACCCTCGATGGCGGTACCCATCAGGTTGATCATCTCGGCAGCGGTCTTCACACCACCCAGCGAGGACTTGCGGATCTTGTCGCCACCGGCCAGCACCTTGAACAGCACCTCGTTGAGATCCTTCAGCGCCGTCGGCTGGATGCCTTCCATGGTGGCCACGCGCAGCATGACCTCGTTGCGTTGGCGCTCGGTCAGATTCTTCAACACGTCGGCGGCCTGGTCGTAGTCCAGGTGCACCAGGATGGCGGCCACGATCTGCGGGTGCTCGTTGCGCAGCAGTTCGGCCACCGACAGCGGGTCCATCCACTTCAGGCTCTCAATGCCGGACACGTCACCGCCCTGCAGGATCCGGTCGATCAGCAGCGCGGCCTTGTCATCGCCCAAGGCCAGCTTCAGCACCGAGCGCACATAGTCGCCCGAGTTGGACACCAGCAGGCTCTGGGACGCCGCGACACCCGTGAATTTCTGGACCACCTCATCCACCCGCTCACGGGTGATCTGGGTGGTTTTGGCAATGGCCTCCCCCAGCTTCTGTACTTCCTTGGGAGACAGATGCTTGAAGACCTCCGATGCCTCGGCTTCGCCCAGAGACATCATCAGAATTGCCGCGTCTTGTAAGCCGTCGTCTTGTGCCATGGTGCTATTGTGCGTCGGCTATCAGGCCGGTGCCTCACCGTTCATCCACGTTTTGATAATGTTCGCCACTGCCGCCGGGTTGTCGCGGGTCAGCTTGCGCGCATCATCCAATTGCATCTCGCCAGCGGAGATCTGGGCGGCGTTCTGACCCGCCCCAGGACCCGCCAGTTGCGGCCGCTCTGGCATCTCGGATTCAAGCGCATCGAGCTGGTTGATGTGCACATTGCCCGCCGCACCGGCTGCCGGAGCCTTTGCCATGGCTTTCATGGCAGGCCGGATCACGCCCAGCAGAACCAGACCGGCAAACAACAGGGTTCCCAGCGGCCAGGCAAAGCTGCGGACCATATCCTGCACATCGGGTTGGCGCCACAGGGGCACATCCACCACCTCCACCTTTTCCGGGGCAAACGCGGCATTCATCAGGTTCACCGAGTCACCCCGATCCTTGCTGAAGCCCACGGCCTCCCGCACCAGGGCGGTCATTTTTTCCACTTGCGCGTCGGTCAGCGGCGTGCTGGTGGTCTTGCCCTTGTCGTTGGTAGTGACATTGTTGTTCACCACCACGGCGGCGTTGATGCGCTTGATCATGCCGGTGGCGCCCTTGACCACTCGGATAGTCTTGTCGACCTCGTAGTTGATGATGGACTCCCGCTTGCCGCCGCCGGCGAGTGCGCTCAGACCACCGGCCGCCAGGTTCTGCGCGGCGCCGTTGATGGGTGCCGAAGACTGGGCCGGCGGCTGGTTCGTGGTGGCGCCAGGCACGCCGGACGGCGGTGTGGTGCTGGCCGCGTTGGTGCTTTCCACCAGCTGCTGGCTGCGGATGGCGCCGACCTCGGGCGTCTGATTCGGCTTGTGCGACTCCGTGGTGGACTCGGTCTGCGAAAAGTCCAGCTCGGCCGTCACCTGCGCCTTGACGTTGTCGTGGCCAACGATGGGCTCCAGAATGTCCAGGATGCGGCGGCTGTATTGCTGTTCGATCTGACGCACATACTGCAGCTGCTCGGCGTCGCCACCCAGGATGCCGCCCGATCCGTCGGTGGGTGTGGACAGCAGTTTGCCGGTGTCATCCAGCACACTGACCGCCGACGGCGCCATCTCCGGCACGCTGGAGGCCACCAGGTGCACGATGCCGGCCAGTTGGGCACGGTCCAAGGTACGCCCAGGGTGCAGGCTCAGCAGCACCGAGGCCGATGGTTTTTGCTGCTCGCGGAAGAACCCGTTCTGGTTGGGCAATGCCAGGTGCACCCGGGCGTTCTGCACGGAGGACAGCGACTGGATGGAGCGGGTCAACTCACCTTCCAGTCCGCGCTGAAAGGTTAGCCGCTCCTGAAACTGGGTCATGCCAAAGCGGTTGGACTCCATCATCTCGAAGCCATTGACGGAACCCTTGGGCAGACCAATGGCCGCCAGCTTGAGCCGAACGTCATGAACGCGGTCGGCCGGCACCAGAATGGCCCCACCGCCATCGGAGTGCTTGTAGGGCACATTCAGGGTAGCCAACTGGGCAATGACGGCGCCGCCATCCTTGTCCGCCAAATTGGAATACAGGATGCGCCATTCGGCCTGACGCCCCATGACCAGGCCGACGATGCCGATGGCGACGAACAGCACAATGCCCAGGGCCAGACGCAGCCGCTGCCCCTGGTCCAGACTGGCCAGACGTTGGGCGATCGTGGGATTGACAGGGATGGTGGCGACTGCAGGCATTTTGTTTTCCGGTGCTATTGGGGCGCTCTTCGCCTCACGAGTGGGATTGATTATTCGATCCACATCCGAAAACATTAGGGGGATAAGCACCGGATTTCCCTACCAATTCAAAATAATGGCCGGTCCGGGCGGGTAATAGGATTGCCGCACCCCAATCAACACGGGAGATCCCCTATGGACCTCAAGCTTACTCCGGTATCCATGCCGACGACCATCCGCCCCGGCGCTGGCGTGCGGCCGGGCGCGTCGGGCGCCGCCAACGGCGTGGGCGGAGGCTTTGCCGGCGCCCTCAACAGTGCACTCAAATCGGTCAGCGCATCGCAGAACGAAGCCACCCGCCTGCAACAGGAAGTGCAGATGGAAAACCCCAAGGTCAGCCTGGAAGAAACCATGGTGGCCATCCAGAAGGCGCAAATCGGGTTTACCGCCGCGCTGCATGTCCGAAACCGCATGGTTCAGGCTTACACTGACATCATGAACATGCAGGTGTAGGGCTGGCGGATCGACTAATGACAAATTAGTGCTCCAGCCCACGTAGGAACTGCATATAGCGCTATTAAAATAGTAGCACCATCCCTGACATGAAGGCAGATCAGCAATGAAGGCAGTCATACTGGCCGGCGGCCTGGGAACCCGGATATCCGAGGAGACCGACACCAAGCCCAAACCCATGGTGGAAATTGGAGGCAAGCCGATCCTGTGGCACATCATGAAGATTTATTCCGCCCATGGCGTGAATGAATTCGTGATCTGCTGCGGTTACAAGGGCTACCAGATCAAGGAATACTTCGCCAACTACTTCCTCTACATGTCAGATGTGACCTTCGACATGAGCAAGAACACCATGGACGTGCACCAGCGTAGCGCCGAACCCTGGCGCGTGACCCTGGTGGACACCGGCGAAAGCACCATGACCGGAGGGCGCCTCAGGCGCGTGGCAGAGTACATCAAGGATGAAGAAACGTTCTGTCTGACCTACGGGGATGGTGTCAGCGATGTCAACATCACCGAACTGATCGCCTTCCACAGGGCACAAAAAGTAAAAGCGACCTTGACCGCGGCGATTCCGCCTGGACGGTTTGGTGCACTTGAATTTGATGGCAAAAAGGTCAAAAAATTCATGGAAAAGCCAAAGGGCGATGGTGCCATGATCAACGGTGGGTTCTTCGTGTTATCTCCCTCAGTTCTCGATTACATACAGGGCGACGACACCTTGTGGGAACGGGGGCCCATGGAAACGCTGGCCAGTGAGGGCCAACTCGCCGCCTTTCAACATGAGGGGTTCTGGCAACCCATGGATACGCTACGCGACCGCGTTCACCTGGAAGAACTCTGGGCCACCGGCCAGGCGCCCTGGAAGGTCTGGAAATGAAGCCCGCCTTCTGGTCAGGCAAGCACGTCTTCCTGACCGGCCACACCGGCTTCAAGGGCAGTTGGCTGGCCCTGTGGCTGCAGCAACTCGGCGCCCATGTCACCGGCTACGCGCTGGATGCCCCCACCGATCCCTGCCTGTTTGACGTGGCCCGCGTGGGCGCGGGCATGCAGTCGGTGCACGGCGATGTGCGTGACCTCCCGGCCCTGCTGAGCGCCATGCAGGCCGCACGGCCCGAGATCGTCATCCACATGGCGGCCCAGTCCCTGGTGCGCCTGTCCTACGACACGCCGGTGGAGACCTATGCCACCAATGTCATGGGCACGGTCCACCTGCTGGAGGCCGTGCGCCAGACACCTGGCGTGCGGTCGGTGGTCAACGTCACCACCGACAAGTGCTACGAGAACAAGGAATGGGCCTGGGGCTACCGCGAGAACGAGCCGATGGGCGGCTTCGATCCGTACAGCAACAGCAAGGGCTGCTCCGAGCTGGTCAGCGCGGCCTACCGCTCCGCCTTCTTCAACCCCGCACACCATGCCCAGCACGGTGTGGCGCTGGCCACGGCGCGCGCCGGCAATGTTATTGGCGGTGGCGACTGGGCCCGGGACCGGCTGATCCCGGACATCCTGGCCGCGTTCGAAGCCGGCAGACAAGTGCCGATCCGCAACCCCCACGCCACCCGCCCCTGGCAACACGTGCTGGAGCCGTTGCGTGGCTATCTGACGCTGGCCGAGCGCCTGTACATGGACGGCCCAGCCTTCGCCGAGGGCTGGAACTTTGGCCCACACGGCGACGACGCCAAGCCGGTGGAGTGGATCGTCAGGCAGTTGGCGCAGCGCTGGGGCCAGGGCGCCAGTTGGCAAATGGACGCCGGTGAGCACCCGCACGAGGCCAGCTACCTCAAGCTCGACATCTCCAAGGCCGGCCAACGCCTGCACTGGCAACCCGCACTGCGCCTGAACGACGCGCTGGGCCTCATCACCGATTGGGCCCGCGCACAGCAAACTGGCGCCGACATGCATGCCGTGACGCTGGCACAGATTGCCGCCTACCAGGCGCTAGCATTGGCATCCAGCCCAGACTGATTTCCGAACCGACACCTTATGCAAAACGCCAAGACCCAGGCCCTGCGCGCGCAGATTGCCCAGCTCGTTGAAGAATACGCCGCTATTGCGCTGGCGCCCGACCTGTTCCTGCCCGGCGGCTCCGTGGTGCCGCCATCCGGCAAGCTGCTGGACGCGACCGAGCTGAAATACATGGTGGACGCCTCGCTGGACGGCTGGCTGACCACCGGGCGCTTCAACGCGGAGTTCGAGAAAAAGCTGGCCGCCTTCATCGGCGTCAAGCACCTGATCACCGTCAACTCCGGCTCGTCGGCCAACCTGGTGGCCTTCAGCACGCTGACCTCGCCCAAGCTGGGTGACCGCGCCATCAAGCAAGGCGACGAGGTCATTGGCGTGGCGGCAGGGTTTCCGACCACCGTCAACCCCATCCTCCAGTTCGGCGCCGTGCCGGTGTTTGTGGATGTGGACCGCCTGACGCACAACATCGACGCCGACAAGATCGAAGCCGCCATTGGCCCCAAGACCAAGGCCATCATGCTGGCGCACTCGCTGGGCAACCCGTTCAACCTGGACGTGGTCACCGCCCTGTGCAAGAAGTACAACTTGTGGCTGGTGGAGGACTGCTGCGACGCGCTGGGCAGCACCTACCGCGGCCAGATGGTCGGCACCTTTGGCGACATTGCCACCCTGAGTTTCTACCCCGCCCACCACATCACCATGGGCGAAGGCGGCGCGGTGTTCACCAACCACGACGAGCTCAAGACAATTGCCGAGAGCTTCCGCGACTGGGGCCGCGACTGCCACTGCGCGCCCGGCAAGGACAACACCTGCGGCAAACGCTTTGACCAGCAGTTGGGCACCCTGCCGCACGGCTACGACCACAAGTACACCTACAGCCACCTGGGCTACAACCTGAAGATCACCGACATGCAGGCAGCCTGCGGTCTGGCCCAGTTGGACAAGGCAAACGCTTTTATCCGTGCCCGCAAGACCAACTTTGCGTTTCTGAAAGAGCGGCTCAAGGACTGCGCCGAGTTCGTCAATTTGCCCGAGGCGACCGAGCACTCCGACCCCTCTTGGTTTGGCTTTCCAATCACGCTCAAGGACAACTGCCCGGTCTCGCGCCTGGACCTGCTGACCTACCTTGACCAGAACAAGGTGGGAACACGCCTGCTTTTCGCAGGAAACCTGACCCGCCAACCCTATATGGTTGGGGCCAGGTACCGCATCAGCGGCGATTTGAAGAACACCGACAACGTGATGAACAACACTTTCTGGATCGGGGTACAGCCCTCGCTCACACCGGAAATGCTGGAATTCGCGGCTCGCAAGATAGAGACCTATCTGGGCGTCAACTTTTAATTGGATATAGGAGAAATTTCATGGGATACATCTCACAACGCGACCGGGACCTGTTCGAGAACTTCTTTGTTCTGGAGCTTGCCAACAACCACTGGGGCAAGCTGGATCGCGGACTCAAGATCATCCGTGACCACGCGGCCATCGTGCGCTACAACAACGTCAAGGCCGCCATCAAGCTGCAGTTCCGTGACGTGGACGAATTCATCCACCCCGAATTCAAGGGCAACACAGACAACCGCTACATCAAGAAGACCGAGGACACCAAGCTCAGTCGCGATGATTTCGCACGCATGGTCGAAGAAATCCGCTACTTCAGCTGCATTCCCATGGCCACACCGTTTGACGAGGCCTCGGTGGACCTGTGCATCGAGTTCAACATGCCCATCATCAAGATCGCCAGTTCCGACATGAACGACTGGGTACTGATCGAGAAGATTGCCTCCACCCGACGCCCCACCATCGTGTCCACGGGCGGCGCCTCCGAGAAGGACCTGGACGACCTGGTGCGCTTCTACGAGAAACGCGACATCCCGCTGGCCATCAACCATTGCATTTCACTGTACCCCTCGGAAGACGGTGAGCTTGAACTCGACCAGATTGATTACCTCAAGAACCGCTACCCCAACCACGTCGTAGGTCTGTCCACGCACGAGTACCACGACTGGCAGAACTCCATGCTGATTTCCTATGGAAAGGGTGCTCGCACCTGGGAAAGGCATATCGACATCGACTACGAAGGCGTTCCCGTCAGCTCCTACTGCTCCAAGCCGGAACAATGCGACACGTGGTTCAAGGCTTTCCACAAGGCGGCCGAAATGTGTGGTGGACGCAGCAGCTCCAAGCGCATCATTTCCAAGAAGGAAACGGAATACCTGGACGCCCTGGTGCGCGGTGCCTACGCGAAGCGGGATCTGGAGGCCGGCTACGTCTTCACCAAGGAAAGTTTCGTCAACGACTTCTACCTGGCCATTCCGCTGCGCAAGGGTCAGCTGTCCTGCCGAGAGTTGATGAATGGAGAACGCCTCTCCACGGAAATCAAGGCTGACCAGCCCCTCACCGTGGACCATGTCAGCGGCCCCTATGGACAGAATCCTTCCTTGAAAAGCCTGATTCAAAACCGAGGCCTGTAGATGAAAAACGTTGCAGAACAGATTGCCGACTGGTTGGTGGAGCGTGGCATCGATCAGGTGTTCACGGTCACGGGGGGCGGTTCGATGTTTTTGAACCAGGCCCTTGGCACGCACCCCGGTTTGCGCTGCACGTTCATGCACCACGAGCAGGCCTGCGCGATGGCGGCAGAGGGATACGCCCGCATCACGGGCAAGCCGGCCGTGGTCATGCTGACAACCGGACCGGGATCCATCAATGCGTTCAATGGCGTTTTTGGAGCCTTTACGGACTCCTTCCCCATGATTGTGATTTCCGGCCAGGTCAAGCGGGAAACCTGCCTGTCTTTCCACGATTTGCCCGCGCTGCGCCAGCTCGGCGACCAGGAAGGCCCCACTGTCGCGATGGCCGCCTCTATCTGCAAAAGCGCAACCCTGATCCGCGACGCCGCGCATGTCCAAACCGCCTTGCCCAAGGCCTATGCGCTGGCCGTTTCAGGACGCCCCGGCCCGGTGTGGATGGACATACCGCTGGACGTTCAGTCGGCCAAGGAAGCCCTGAACATACCGGCCCCGGTTCTGCCGGCCAAACCTCAGGCAGACAGGCTGCAGGAACATTGCCTCGAAATCATCAAGCGCGTGCAGGGAGCCAAGCGCCCGTTGCTGCTGGGAGGAACCGGCGTACGCGTGGCCGGCGCCACGGAGCTGTTGCGCCAGCTGGTCGAAGAGACCGGCATTCCACTGGCCACCGCCTGGACGCACGACCTCATCGCGTCCAACCATCCGCTGTTTGCGGGCCGCCCCGGCACCATCGGCACCCGTGCTGGCAACTTCTGCCTGCAGAATGCCGACGTGGTGGTGGTCATCGGGTCGCGCCTCAACATCCGTCAGACCAGCTACAACTGGAACTCGTTTGGCAAGAATGCCTGGATTGCCCAGATAGACATTGATGACGCAGAACTGGCCAAACCCGGTGTGCAGGCTCACCTGAAACTGCAGGCAGATGCCGAAGTCTTCATCAGCACCCTGCGTTCCTTGCTCACGCAGGAGGCACTCCCCTCATTTGCCGCGTGGAGCACCTGGTGCCGCGATATCGGTACGCGCTACGACGTCCGCCGTGAACATCAGCAGACCCCGGGCGCTGCCCTCAACCCCTATGTCATCGTGGATCGCATCTTCCGTCACATGCGCGACGACGACATCGCGGTCTGTGGCAACGCCTCGGCATGCATACTGCCCTTTCAAATGGCGCAGCTCACGGCCAACCAGCGCCTCTTCAGCAACTCGGGTTCGGCCTCCATGGGCTATGACCTTCCGGCTGCCATCGGCGCATCCTTTGGTACCGTGCCGGACAACCAGCGCCGTGTGATCTGCTTTGCGGGTGATGGCAGCTTGCAGATGAATATCCAGGAATTGCAGACGCTCAAGACCACGGGACGCAACGTAGTCATCGTGGTGCTCAACAACGGCGGCTACCTGTCCATCTGGCAAACACACGAAAACTTCTTCGGTCGGGTGGTAGGTGCCACGCCGGCATCCGGCGTGGAGTTCCCGGATTTTGAAGCGGTGGCCCAGGCGTACGGAATCAAGTCCGCAACCATTCAGAGCGAAACGGACCTGCCCCGTCTGGATGCACTGCTGCAGGAAGACGGCCCCCTGTTGCTCAACGTCGTGGTAGACCCGCGCCAGGAGTTTTCGCCGCGCATCAAATCCAGGGTGGACGAGCAAGGCCGCTTCGTCACCCCCGAACTGGATGACATGCACCCATTTCTTGAACCTGCTGAAATTGCCCGGATTCGGGAATCGGCAGCAGCGCTGTAGAGGGAGGCCTGGAAAGTGTCCTACGAAATTTTTTCCGTACGGAATCGCAAGGCGATCGTCACCGGTGGCCGGCGCGGGCTTGGTCGGGCCATGACCGAAGGCCTGCTGTCGAATGGTGCGGAGGTTACGGTGGTCTCGCGTGAACCGCTCACGGATGACCTTCTGGCGTTCGCACGCGATTCCCAATCGAAGCTGCACTGGATAGGCGCAGACCTGCTGGACCCCGGGCAGCGCACCGCGCTGTGCGCGCGCGCCAGTGCGCTCATGGGCGGCTTGGACATCCTCGTCAACAACGCGGGCATCCAGGTCCAGGCCCCCCTGAAAGACTACCAGGTCGACACCTTCAGAAACGATTACGCGCTCATGGTGGAGGCTCCGTTTGACCTGGCACGCCAGGCCGCCGGTCTGATGCAGCAAGGAGGCGTCATCGTCAACGTGTCCTCCATCTCCGGTTTCCAGGGCGCCAGGAATATATCGGGCTACTCAACTGCCAAGCATGCGGTAGTCGGTCTGACCAAATGCCTGGCCAACGAACTCGCGTCGCGGGGTATTCGGGTCAATTGTCTGGCGCCAGGACTTTTTGATACCGATATGGCAGCATCTACGCTGAGTGACCCCAAGAAGCGCAGCGACATGTTGGGTCGCATACCTTCCGGGCGCTTTGGAGCACCGGCCGACATCATCGGTCCGCTGCTTTTTCTTTGCTCCGATGCAGCACGCCACGTGCACGGAACAACGTTGTTGGTGGACGGTGGATGGATGGGGAGATAAACATGAATACCGTAACTGAAATCAAGCCTGTAACCCTGGGCAAGCGCATTGAATCGAAAGACCTGCGTGAGAAGAACCGCGTCATCCTTCAGAATGCCATTCCCCTGGATACGCCGTTCGTTCTCTACATCGACCCAACGAACAAATGCAATCTGCGATGCGAGTTTTGCCCGACAGCGGACAAATCGCTTCTGAAGCAGGTGGGCCGCGAAGGCGCGACCCTGGACTTTGCCCTGTTCGAAAAGATCATCGCGGACCTGAAAGAGTTTCCCCGTCCCCTCAAACTGCTCAGCCTCTACAAGGACGGCGAGCCGCTCATGCACCCCCGGATTGCCGACATGGTTGCCCTGGCCAAGAGCGCAGGGATTGCAGAACGTGTGTGGACCAAGACCAATGGCGTTGCGCTCAACCCCGCTCTCAATCGCAAACTGGTCGCCGCCGGCCTGGACATGATCCATATCTCTGTCGAAGCCGTTTCAGCCGAAGGCTACCTCAAGGTCGCCAAAGCCAAGATCGACTACGAGGAGTTCAAGGCCAACATTGCAGACCTGCACGCCAACCGAGGCCAGTGCGAGATCTACATCAAGATTGCCGACACCAGCCTGTCCCCCCAGGAGATTGAAAAGTTCTACGCGGACTTCCAACCCATATCGACGCACTGCGCCATTGAAAAACTCATGGGCTGGTCCAACTCCGGGCTCAAGGACTTCACACTCGGAACCGACCCGGACACGTACGACGGACTGCCGCTGGTCAACAAGAAGGTTTGCGCCTATCCCTTCTACGTCATGGCCGTGAATTCCGATGCTTCGGTTTCTCTCTGCGGCAACGACTGGTCCTACAAGACTTCCGTGGGCAATGTGTCCCATCAAAGCCTGCGTGAGATCTGGGAGAGCGACACACTGCGGGAGTTCCGTCTGATGCACCTGGACGGCCGGCGAGGCGAAAACGCTGCCTGCGGCAATTGCTATTACCTGCGTATCGTTCCGGACAACCTGGACCCCTATGCAGAGGAGCTTGCCCAACGCCTGCGTTCCGAAAAGCGGTGAACGCGCATCTCTTCCTGACGGGAGGAACGGGTTTCTTTGGCAAGGCCCTGCTGCGGCACTGGGCCGAAATGGAACGCAAGGGCCTCGCCCCTGCAGACGTCACGCTGCTTTCGCGCGACCCGGACCGGTTCGCCGAGCAACACCCCTCGCTTGTGGCGCACCGCTGGTTGCGCCTGGTCAAGGGCGACATCTGCGACCCGGACAGCCTGCCGCACGGGCAGGCTTTCACCCATGTGCTGCATGCGGCAACCGACTCCACCACCGGCCCGCAGTTGACCCCACAGCAGCGCTTTGACCAGATCGTGAACGGCACACGCCATGTGCTGGATCTGGCCGTGGCATGCGGCGCCAGCCGCTTCCTGCTCACCAGCTCGGGTGGCGTGTACGGTGCACAGTTGCCGGACATGGAGCAGATTCCCGAACATTGCCACACCCTGCCCGACCCGCTCAATCCGGCCCAGGCCTACAGCATCGGCAAGCGCATGGCCGAGCACCTGTGCGCGCTGTACATGCAGGCCCACGGCCTTCCCATCGTGGTGGCGCGCTGCTTTGCCTTCGTAGGCCCGGACCTGCCGCTGGATGTGCACTTTGCCATTGGCAACTTCATCCGCGATGCGCTGCAGGCCGATGTCATCACCGTGCAGGGAGACGGCAGCCCGGTTCGCTCCTACCTCGACCAGCGCGATCTGGCGCAATGGCTTTTGGCGATGCTTGAAAGAGGACGAGCCGGCCAAGCCTACAACCTGGGCTCAGATCAGGAGATCACAGTCGCCGCTCTGGCACATCTGGTGCGCGACACACTGGCGCCGAGCAAACCAGTGCGAATTGAAAAGCTCCATCTGAGCGGACAGCGTAGCCGCTATGTACCCTCGGTTGCAAAGGCTCGACTAGAACTCGGTTTGGATATCTCAGTTCCACTAGAAGTGGCAATACGCGATACAGCTGCAGCCCATAATAGACAAAACACATGAACTGTTTTTCCGCCGTCATCTTCGATCTGGATGGCACGTTGGTCGATAGCGCCGAGGGGATCTTGGCATCCCTAGCTGCAGCGTTCCAGCTGAACCAAATGCAGCCGGTGCGTGCACTGACTGCGGAAGTTATCGGCCCTCCCTTGTTGCCAACTTTGAAATTTCTTTCTGGTGTTGAGGACCCGCTCCTGCTGACGAAACTGGCAGATGACTTCATGGGGCACTACGACAGCGAGGGCTACCGGAATACCCGCGCCTATTCGGGTGCAGATGAGCTGCTTGTAGGATTACGGGCGACTGGCCTTCGGCTGTTTATTGCCACAAATAAACGCCATATCCCGACCGAGCGCATCTTAGATTTGTTAGGCTGGCACCACCTCTTCGAAGCGAGCGTCTCGCTGGACACACCGCAACTGCCCGTCACTACGAAGGGAGCTCTATTACGCTATCTATTGGGGCGATTCGCACTGTCGGCGACGACAACACTGTATGCGGGTGACCGGTATGAAGACGAAGTGGCCGCCGCACAGGCCGACCTCGCTTTCTTCCGTGCGATATGGGGCTACGAAAGTAACAACGCTACGCCCTCTCCGCTATGCGGCAACATGGCCGCGTTGGCGGCCCTCCTTCACATCGATCAGAGCGCCATTGCAAAGCACTGACTCCCTAGCCGAAACTGTTAGGTCGGAACCGAGCAATGTCGGAAAAATTCCACATCGATTTAAAGCCCTAGTAAAACACCAGTCGCTCTATTTATTACGTCAGAAATTTCATTTTTCTGAAAACCAAACAAATGTAAATCATCTCGAATCGCCGTCAATTTAAGAATAAAATTTGACAAAGTGAAGGCAATATGGTTATGCGTTGGTGGGTTTTTGGGCAAAAACTTATTATTCAGGTAGGAATCGCATAGTAGATTCAAATTCTCTATCGCGCCTCTAAATTGAGTGGATTTCTGTCGTTGATCTTGGCCAGTGTGTATTCTGAAATAACTGAGCGTATCAGGCAAATAGACGCAATCGTAGTTTTCCAGAATCGCGAGCCATGAAGCAATATCCGACAGTGTTATATATTGACGATTACAATACTCCCCAAACATTCCAGACAAGCAAGATCGCCTGAATAATGCTGTCGTCGGCTCTCCAATGATGCTTCCAGATTTGGTTAGCATTTCCACCCCCAAAGACCTTCCAGCAATAAGTGTCTCCGTGTTGAAAACCTTTTCGAAAGGCGGAACCGCGCTCAAATGCGCCCCGTTCGCATCAATAAGCTGTCTCACAGAGGTAACAACCCCCACGTTTGACATACTTACAAGATATGGAACCATGCGTTCGATTTTTTGCGGATGGAAAAGATCGTCATCCATGAGGTAATTTATATACTCCCCCTCTGCAAGACGGTAACAATTATGTCCATTTTGCAATGCATCAAGACCAGGGGATCTTGAGTATTTTATTTTACATTGCCCATTTAAATATGGCGCAAGACGATCCCGAGTAATATCATTATCGCCGTTGTCGCTAATTACTATTTCAATATTCCTGTAAGTTTGTGTCATCGCACTTTTGAGAGCCAACTCAAAATAATCTGGACGATTATGCGTTGGGATCAAAATACTAACCAGCGGAGTTGAATTCATTTTAATTCGCAATCAAATAACTCATGGATTTTTTCAATAGAAAAGAACGTCAAATATACCACTACCTTGCATCCCACTACGAAAGCTTATGCACTTGACTAGTTTTTCGTAAAGGTTTTTGATTTTTTATTTAGATTATTCCCAATGGTTGAAGGACCACTTTGGCATATCCAATTCAAATACCAGTTCATTTATTCGCCAAATGCCGGACACACCGATGCCATCAAACCGGTCCCTGTTTCGCATAGGAGGTAAACGATTCATCTTCGGTAAATTGTGCTTAATAATCAAATTTGGAATTAACTTCAGAGTTGCCAGCGACTCAACCCTAGCGTACGTCATGTCAACACCGATCTAACGCGACTTCAATGCCTACACTGCCTAACAGAGATTGCCTTGCCAACTGCGTTTCTCTGTTGGGGGCGGGGTGTTGACGATAAAGTCGCAACATCACTTTCTCGATTAAATCGTCACGCGTATTTCCCCGACGCATATTCTCCGGCGCAGTTGGTTTACTTTTATGGATTGTTACCGAATTTATGTCCACATACGACAAAGTGCGACCCGATAGGCAAGTAAGTAAAAAATCCCAATCTTCATAAATACGCATTTCTACATCGTGTCGCAGTTGCGAGACAACATCATGGCGGTACACCATGCAACTATTCGGAATGCGATTGCGAACAAAAACGCTGTCATGCGTCACATCTGAAATGCATATCTCTTCCGTACCCAGGTATTCTGGTGGGGTCTTGGCGCGATCTTCGTGACATATTTTGAAACTGCAGAAGGCCAGTTCTACAGATGTGCTTTCCAATGCCTTTGCCAGCGCGCTTAAATGCCCAGGTTCAAAAGAATCATCATCATCCAAAAAGATGACATATTCTGACTTGGCCAGCATCAACCCCATGTTGCGACTTTCCGAGGGACCCGCAACGCTACTGCGGATAACGTAGGTATAGCGGCCCGACAATGCTGTGAACTCTTCGTAAGGAGGAATATAGGCTGGCGAGTCGTCTACAACGATGACGTTGAAGTTCTGATACGTTTGCGCGATAAGCGAGCGCAAAGTCCTACGCAGTAGCAGTGGGCGTTCGTGTGTCGGGACAATGATGGTGAACATGTGCTTGTCGCTTGGCAGAGGTCCAGGTGTCGTCATACAGGGACGGCTTTCACAACATACTGGAGCGCTTGTGAGTCCTCCAGCGTCAACTCCGGGTTGGCACCTACGCTGATCGCAAACTGCTTGATGGCATTCGCAAGTGTGAGGTTTTCAATTTTGGCATGCACAATCGGAAACCCTTGGACAATGCGATAGCCGGCATTCTGAAACAACTCGAACATCGTCGCACGGGTAAACCAGTGCACGATATTGGGCTGCAACAACTCTGAACTACCGTACCGAAGATCACCAATACACAATTTCGCCTGCATGCTCCAATGCTGGGAATTGGGAATCACGGCCACCACACATCCGTCCGGCTGAATTACTTTGCGGATGGCCTGCAGCAAACGCTCTGGATGTTGCAGACGTTCCAATGCCTGGTCACACACCCAGCAATCCGCCTCGGCATAGTTGCGGATCAAGTCATCGTTTAGCCCCCCCGCATCCACCTGTATCACATGATCACGCACCCCCGCTTCAACGTGCTGGACTTCGGGGTCAATGTTGAGCGCGATGTACAGGCATCGCGCATTGACACCTTTAACGGCACGCGCCAACGCACCATCGTTGGTTCCAATTTCAACAACCTGCTTGGCTTCATTTGGAATCAGAGACAGCGTCAACAGGCGGACCTTCGCAGCATCCTGGGCCGCCCGCTCCCACTCCTCCAGGTGGTAACCACCCGAACGTTTAACCGTGCCTTGCCAGTCATGACGTATGTAGTTTTGGGCTGGCTTCTTAGAGAAATCGGAAGTTAGCCACTCGATATCGCCAATCAACTCGTGCTGGCCTGCGTTGTGAATGGCAATCATGGCATTCACCATGGGAGCACCGTGCTTGATCGGCATGGGCCAACGGAGAACAACTTCCATATTGCACAGCATGCAAGCTGGGTGTAGATAACGGATCGCCCCGTTACAATAGTCCACGTCGTAACCACCTTCATTCACATAGCTGATAGATCCAACGCCATACATGCCGGGCTTCAACGCGTTCAGCATGGATTCTATAAATCCTTTTCTTAGAACAACGACATCTGAATCAATAACCAGTACCGGCCCCGAAGGCTTCAAGTTCTGGAACGCCCACGCCATTCCAGGACCGTGGTGAATGTTGAAGTCAAAATGGATGAACTTCACGTCCGGGTACTTGCCGCACACCTTCTCGATGGCGAGAACGTTTTCCGCAGCAGATCCGTCAATGATGGTAATGGGATTCGAATAAAAGCGACGAAAAGATTGCAGCAAATCCTCAATTAACTCTGCAGAGTTGTAGGAGACGGATATAACTGGGATTTGATTGACGTTGATGTTCATAAATGATTAGTAGCCATCCAACTCATGCGGAGGAAATAGGCAAAACACTGTACTTGGACCAGATGCCCAGGAAATCTGCCTCCGCTTCCAAGTCGCCGGCAGCTAGGCGCGGAATCAAAGCACAGAAGTCGGCCATATCTGCCTCTCGCTGATAGTGCTGCAGGATGAAAGCGCATACCTGTCGAATGGAGAGAGCTGCTTGCTCGGAATCAAGATGCCCCAGTCGTCGCCCCGCTATGGCCAGACTGATATACGCCAAAAAGGCCAGTTTCAAGGGGCGCCCCATCGGGTTGGCCGAATTCTGGGCAGCATTAAATCGAAAACTTCCAAGAAAACTATTGATGTACCCAATCGGCCCATGCAAACTGGCTTTCAAAAAACCGCCCAGGTCCTCAAGCCCGGAGTATTCAACCCCGGCCATCGTGGTATCAATCAACTCTGGTGCCATGAATGAGCGGAAAGTGACATTGGAAAATTCGCCAAGCCAATTTCGCGAAGCCCCCACGGTATGTGTAAACAAAGTATTGGCATCCAACGCCAATTGACGGTACGGGTGCAAAGCAATCGCCGCGGGAACCGGCAAATCATCGCGGATTGGTTGCCCTGACTCCAACGCGGCCCAGCGACGGCTAACGACACAGGGCAGAGAAGCACTTTGATGGGCGTGAAGATGCTGCTCATAGAAGGTTGGGTAGATGAGATCATCATCAAGCAACAAGTGAAACAGGTCCGCTGCACCTTCGGCTTGTGCCTGGTAGAGCCTCAGCAAGTGACGGAAATTGTTGTACCCCCCCCGACGCGGCCCCAGAGTCACCTCCACTTTCAGATCAGCGACAAGACCTTTCAATGGATCAGCATTGAGCGCCGTCATAAACGACTGATCCGGACTATCGTCGGAGAATATGATTTTTGCAGGCTTAACCGTCTGATGCCTCAGTGCAGTCAGTAGATCGACGAGGTATTTGGGCTTGTAGGCTGGCACCAGGGTTGTGAACTGCATACGAAAACCTATACCAGAGCACAGCGAACTGTCTCTACAACCCGTACCACATCCTCTTCACTCAGATATGGCGCCATCGGCAAACTCAATACCTGTCCTTGCAATCGCTCTGCAATCGGCAAAGGCTGCCACGTCTGATGAGCATAGGCGTACTGCTGATGACAGGCGACAGGATAGTGAACCAAATGACCGATGTCTGCACGGGTGAGGGCTTCCTGCAAACGCTCACGATGCGCACAGGTAATCACCATCAAATGCCATACCGGTTCCACTTTCGCGATAACCTGGGGCAACACTAGGGGTAAATCCCGCATGTTTTCCAAATACCAGTTTGCAATCCTGCGGCGCGCAGCATTTTCAGCATCCAGCGAAGGGAGCTTGGCACGTAATATTGCAGCCTGAATTTCATCCAACCGAGAATTGACACCTGCCAATTCATGGCGGTACTTCACTGTAGAGCCGTAGTTGCGAAGCATGCGCAGCTTCGCGGCAAGCACATCGTCATTGGTAGTAATAGCGCCCCCATCGCCAAGCGCCCCCAAGTTCTTGCCAGGATAGAAACTAAATCCGGCCGCGTCCCCCAGACTACCCACACGTCGCCCGTCATAGCGGGCACCATGTGCCTGCGCCGCATCTTCAAAAACGCGCAATCCGTGGCGATTTGCAATGTCGCGTATTGGATCCATGTCTGCCGGCTGACCGTATAAATGGACAGGCATGATGGCTCTGGTGCGCTTTGTAATCGCCTTCTCCACGCATGCAGGGTTTAAATTGTAGGTAGCAGGATCCGGCTCAACGGGCACAGGCTTCGCCCCCGCTTGACTCACCGCAAGCCATGTTGCGATAAATGTATTGGAGGGGACAATGACCTCATCACCCTCGCCAATCCCACAAGCACGCAAGATCAGATGCAACGCATCCAATCCATTGGCGACCCCGATGCAATGAGAGACCTCACAAAAATCCGCAAACTCTTTCTCAAACGCAGAAACCTCTGGCCCCAGCACATACCACCCAGAATCCAGTACACGGTCAATAGCAGCGCGAATCGATGAGTCGTACCGCGCATTCAGTCGTTTAAGATCCAAGAACGGAATCATTGCGCACCCCACCGCGCTCGCATGAATTCCGCGTAGTCACGGTAGTAATCGGACTCTTCGTAATGGGTGGAAGCAAGCACCATGCAAACTGCCCCCGATGAAAAATTGTCCAGTTCCCGCCACATCATGGGACAAACATATAGGCCGTTGTACGATCGATTTAAATGAATACGTCTTTTATCTTTGCCATCATCCAGTAAAACATCAAAACTGCCCGACATGGCCACAATGAACTGATGCAGTTTCTTGTGCGCATGCCCTCCGCGCTCGGACCCACCAGGGACATCGTAAAGATAATATACCCGCTGTATATCAAAGGGTACATGTACCCCTCCTTCAATGAACGTGAGATTGCCGCGCGGATCGTGGATCTTGGGTAAATCCAGCATCTTGCATAGGTTGATAGACATAGTGGAGTTGCTCATGACTGACTCATCCTCTGGATATCTAAGAAGTACGATTAATTTCCACTTTTGAAAGCTGCCGCAGTCGCGCAGCATCACCATAAACAGTACCGCCGTCCGGAACGTCCCTTGTCACCACTGCGCCCGCGCCAACAATGGCGCGCTCGCCGATGGTAAGGCCAGGTAGGATGACAGCCCCTGCGCCAATTGACGCCCCCTTCCTTACGATCGTCCGCAAGAGCATGTAAGCCTGTTTCGAACGCGGGGTTTTGTCATTTGTAAAGGTCACATTTGGCCCCACCATCACATCGTCTTCAAGCGTAATACCGTCCCACAGGTAGACGCCGCATTTCACCGTCACATTATTTCCCACAACGACATCATTTTCTATGAAACAGTGGCTGTTGATATTGCAATTGCATCCAATAACTGCTCGTTCAAGAACTACCGTAAACTGCCATATGCGCGTTCCAGATCCAATACGGTTGCTTTGGCAGTCCGACAACGTATGTATAAATACCCCATTTGACATTTGTAGTCATCCTCGCATGACATCAATTTCTACTGATAAGTCGATGATCGTAATTTCGAAACACAATCAAGTGAAATTGATGTAAATTGACCATTAACCAATTAAACCAATATGCCCATACAAGCCGATAAGATAAGCATTCACTTTTATTGCATTCTCTATCAAAAAATTCTTCTGTCCTCCCAATTCTGTCCACTAACCCGTTAGTGCCGCAGCGCTATGCGGGTAGCGGCGAGTCCCTCCGAGCCACCAACAACCTTGCAGCCCTGGCCCGCCTTCTGCAGGGCGTCGCAATAGGGCGCCGTCAGGTCCTTGCTCGGAAAGCCGGTCACGGCCACGCGGTACCAGGCCTCCCCGCTGTTGCCGTTTCCTGCCACATGCCCCAGGTGAGCCGCCCGAATCCAGGGCTGCTGCATGCCCCCGCCCACGCGGGCTTGCAGGTCCCGCCACAGCGGCAACAGGCTACTGCGATGGAAGACGCCAGGGAGTTCAACCTCCCAGGCACCAGCCGACTCCGCGGGCGCTTCCGCCTCGTCGACAAGCGCCGGTGCACCGTTGACCTGTCCCACGCGCAAGTCCTTTTGCAGTGCGGCCTCCGTGGTCTTGGCGTCATCCAGGACCGATCCCAGCCCAATGGAAAAAGCCAACGTGGCATAACCGCGCAGAAGTTCGGCCTTCATGCGCTGGGTTTCATCCGCACTGCGCTGGTAGTTTTTACGATGCTCCAAAAAAGAGCCCTGGTCAAGGGCACCCAAGGCAAACGCATCGCTGCCCAGCTTGAAGATATTGAGCGCCGCACGGGAGACACCTTTCTGGGCCTCCAGCCGCCGGCTCGCCGTGCGCAGGTTGGACAAGGCACTGTCCACGTCACGCACCGCCTGAAACAGCGTCTTGCCATAGGTTTCCACCATCTCCTCGTAATAGGACTGGGCGTACTCCTTCTCACCCCGGCGCTGGCCGCCATCAAAGATGCTGACGGCCAGTGACGCCACGGTCGACACCAGCAGGTTTTGCGGCTGCATGAGCGCCGCCCAGCTGGCGCCGGTATATCCCATTTGTGCACTGAGATCGACGGGGGGCAACAGGCGCGCGCGCGCCACTTCGATGTTGGCGTTGGCCGCACGCATGCGGGCCTCCATCATGCGAATGTCTGGGCGCCCCAGGATCAGCTCCGATGGAAGCCCGGCCTGCACCACGGGCTGTTGCAAGGCGTCCAGGCCTTTCCCGGACAAGACCAGATCATTGGGTAGCGCGCCCACCAGGCGCGACAGGGCGCTGCGCAAGTCTTCCTGCTGGTTCTCCAGACCCGGAAGCTGAACTTGCTGGCTCAGCAGAGCGGCGCGCTGCTGCTCCACTTCTTCGGACGTGGCATCGGCCAGTGCAAAGCGGCGTTCGACGGCCCGCAGAATGTCACTGGCAACGGCCTCGTTCTCTTTGGCAATCTGGATGCTGTCGCTGATGGACAGGTAGGCAATATAGGTGGTCACCAGATTGCCGATCACCATGCGCTGGGTGTTTTCGCGTTCATGTACTGCGCGTTCCAGTTGCATGTCTGCGGAGTCCACCAGCGCACGCTGCTCGCCCCACACGTCCAGGCGGAATGTTCCCTGCACCGCGGCCTGCGAATACTGCGAGGAATCCGTGGTGCTGCCCTGTATCTGGTTCGCCATGCGCACGGGGGCACTGACACTTGGCAGATTGCCGGAGCGCGCCTGGTCGGCGCGGATCTTGGCCTGCATCACCTGCAAAGTGGCCACACGCAGATCGGAATTGTTGGCCAGCGCACGGTCAACCAACCGATCCAGTTCCACGCTGCCATACTGGGTCCACCACTGTGCGCGCACCCGGCCTGGGACAGCCTCGGTGGCGGCAGTCTGATCAGCGTTGCGGTATGCCGCAGGGACCGGGAAGGCACTGGTGTCGCCCTTCGGCGCCGTGGTGCCGCAGGCGCTCAGAAACAGGGCGCCGCCCAGTGCCGCCAGCACCAGGCGGGTTCGGGGCCGAGGGAGTGTCAGATGGGCGTTTGCACGTTTCATGGTTGGTCACTGAACAGGTGTTGGACCGTGTTCAGGGCTCCCGGATGGATTCTTTGGCGGCCTTGGTCAGCGGCCACAACAGATAGGACAGGACCGAGCGCTTGCCCACCAGGATTTCCGCCGTGAGCGTCATGCCGGGCAGCAACGTGGCGCCCGGCGGCATCTCCTGCAGCAGAGTGGAGCCCAGGGCAATGCGCCCGCTGTAATACGCATCGGTCACGGCGCCGGCAGCGCCCTCCCGGCGGAAGGCGTCCTGGCTGATGGTGCGCAACGCACCTTCGAGGGTGCCGTGCTTCTGGAACGGGTAGGCATCAATCTTGAGGGTCGATTTGGAGCCAATCTTGATGTAGCCAATGTCCAGCGAGTCGATCTGCACCTCGGCCTCCAGAACCTCGGTGATGGGAACCAGGGTAAAGAAGGGCTCGGCCTCCTTGACGATGGAGCCGGGCGAGAGCTTGGCCACTTCCAGGACAACTGCATCGGCCGGGGCCGTGAGCACCACCCGGCTTTGCCGCAGGTTGGCCTTTTGCAGTTGGTCGCTTACGGCATCGCGCTCACGCGAAACCGCCAGCATTTCTTCCAGTAACTTCTGCCGCCACCCGGTTTCATAGGCCGACTTTTCCGCATCAAGTGCGGACAGCTCACGGCGCAATTCAACCTGGCGGTTGCGTGCCAGTTCAGCGGCGCGTTCCGCCTCCATCAGGCGATCGCGCACATCCAGCAGGCGGCTCTTGACCGCCAGCTTCTTGTTCACCAGGTCTTCGGTCATGGCTTCCATTTCCTTCAGACCCTTGACCCGGGCCTGTTGCCCTTCTTCGTCGCGGCGTGCGGTTTCCAGGGAAGAGCGCAGTTTGGCAATGGACTCGGTCTGGCGCCGGACCTGTGATCCGTAGCTGGCCTGCCGCTCCTTGGACAGGCGGGACTGTATCTTGCTGTCGGGCGACTCGGTGCTCGGGCGTTCAACCCGCTCACCGGACAGCTCAGCGTCCAGGCTGGCCCATTGCGTGTTCAGGCTGTCGAGCTTGCTCTTGAGTTGTGATCCGTCGGCCTGGGCGAAGGTGGGGTCCAGCGTGGCCAGGCGATCACCCTTTTTCACCACCTGTCCGGGACGGACTTCAATGGTCTGAACAATCGACGTTTCCAGGGGCTGGACCACGATGTTGGGCAGGGGCGTGACCAGGCGCCCCTTGGCGTTGACAATCAGGTCCACCTCGGAAAGCCAGGCCCAGGCAAAAAAGCTCACCAGGGCGGCAACGAGCAGGTGCACCGTGATGCGCGCCATGGGCGGCAACGGGCGACGCTCGATCTCGTCGGCGTCGGGCAGGAAGTCGATGGCGGTCTTGTCGGACGCGCCCTTGACCTTGGCTGCTGGTGTTACAGATGGCTTGTCTGTTGATGCCATAGTTGTTGGTAGGTTTGGCTGCGCGTCAGCAGCTCTTCGTGCTTGCCGGCATCGGCCAGCTTGCCTTGCTGCATGACCAGGATGGCGTCGGCGTTGACCAGGGTGGACAGGCGGTGCGAGATCATGATGACCGTGCGCCCAACCGCCATCTTGCCTAGGTTGCGGATAAAGATGGCCTCGCTCTCAGGGTCCAGCGCGCTGGCGGCTTCGTCCAGAATCAGGACCCGGGGCTTGAGCAACAGGGAACGCGCAATGGACAGGCGCTGCTTCTGTCCACCGCTCAGGTTGGAGGCGTTTTCCTCCAGAATGGTGTCGTAACCCTGTGGCAGCCGTTCGACGAACTCGTCCGCCCCCGCCATCTGGGCCGCGGCCACAATTTCCTCGAACGAGGCGCTGGGTTTGGCAATGGAGATGTTGTCGCGCACCGAGCCGCGGAACAAGAAGTTCTCCTGCATCACAATGCCAACCTGGCGGCGCAGGTGGGACAGCTCGATCTCGCGCGCGTCCACACCGTCAAATCGCACAATGCCTTCCTGCACCGGGTACATGCCCTGGATGATCTTGGTCAGCGTGGACTTGCCGGAGCCGCTGCGGCCCACGATTCCGACCACCATGCCGGCCTTGATCGTAAAGGTGGTCTGGTCCAGTGCCGCCACGTTGGCATTCGGGTAGCGGAAGGTCACATTGTCAAAGCTGATGTCGCCGCTTAAGGTCGGCCGCAGGCCGGCACCACCACCGCGCCCCTCGGATGGACGGTTCATCACCTCACCCAGGATGCGAACTGAAACGGCGGTCTGCTGGTACTCGTTGATCAGCCCCACAATTTGAGTGAGCGGTCCCATCACACGCCCCGAAAACATTTGAAAGGCAATCAATGCACCTACAGTCATCGTTTGGTCAAATACACTCTGCGCTCCTACCACAATCACGACGATGGGAAGAAGCTTGCCCAGAAATTCAGTCATCGCGTTGCCGGTCATGGCAGTTTTTGCTACCCGAAAATGCGAGGTAATGGTCTGTGCTGAGAGTTGATCCCAGGTGCGCCGCTGTGCTGGTTCAATGGCCAAGCCTTTCACAGTACGCATGCCGTGGATGGTTTCTACAAGAAGGGCTTGGCGTGCACCTTCGGCTGTATTGAGGGTATCAAGCTGGCGCCGGTAGGTTGGCAGCAGCACCGCAATGATCAGGGCAATCAGCATGGCAAATACCAGCACGATGGAACCGAGCTTGGCCGAGTACGAGAACAGCAGAGGCACGTAGATCAGGAGCGTGAGCGTGTCCAGGAAGGTAAAAAACAGCCTCCCGGTCAGGAACCCGCGGATGCTTTCCAGTTGCTGCATCACGCGCGCCACGACACCGGCCGAGGTGCTGTCAAAGTAGTCAATCGGCAGGGACAACAGGTGCGCGAACGCTCGGCGTGTGATCTGCATGTCGATCTTGTTGGTGGCCGACAGCAGCAGTATCTGGCGTACATAGGAGAAAACGGTTTCAAACCCGAGTGCCACCAGAATGCCGACGGCCAACACCCACAGCGTGGACACGCTCTGGTGCACCAGCACCTTGTCGATGACCAACTGGAAGAAGATCGGCGAAGCCATCGATAGCAGGCTGAGCGCCACAGCGGTGATGGCGATGTCCCGAAAGGCCGTCTTCTGCTTCAGGATTTCCGGAATGAACCAGCGGAAGCTGAATGGCTGCTTCGGATCGGTCAATGCATGGCTGTGCTTGAGGAAGATGACCTGGCCGCTCCAGTTCTCCATGAACATATCTTTGTCGAGATAGTGCACAGCCGCCTTGGGAATCAGCGGATTAAGAACCGCCACTTCGCCTTCCGCGCCACCGCCTCCTGAACGCACCCCGACGACGATGATCGCCTTGCCGTCTTTGAGCAGGCCGATGAAGGGGAACACACCCTCCTGGGCAAAAAGGCCTTTCCATGTCAGCTTGGAAAGCTTGCCCTTGAGCCCGATCCCTGCAGCCATGCGGATGACCATAGCCGGGCGCGGCTCCTCGTCCGGCAGCGCATGCTCTTCTATGAGGCGCTCAGGATTGACTTGCAGTCCGTGGTGCTGCGCAATCGCAGTGAGGCACTGCACAACGGAGTGGGATTTTTGCTCGGCCATTGAAGTGAGGAGCCCTTGTGGAATACGCGGATACGGTCCAAATTTGACCCGTTCATGGTCCCACGTTCACACGGGACTTAACCCACAAAAAGACCGTGGTTCAGTCCTTATTTCCTCCGGGCACGCAACCACTCCTGTGCCCGGCGCTCGGCTTCGATGTATTGGGCAGGACTGAGCGTGTGCTTGGCACGCTCGGAATTGGTCGCAGCAGCGGAGTCGCCAACCTGCGCGGCCAGTTCGAACCATTTGGCCGCTTCGATGGGGTCCAGCACGGCGCCCTCACCCGTTGCGTAAGCCAGGCCAACGCGCGATTGGGCGGCGGCCAGGCCACCCTGGGCAGCTCTGAGAAGCATGGCAAAGGCCTTGGCCTCATCCTTCTCCACCCCCAAGCCCAGGCGGTAGGACTGGCCCACGTTGAACAGGGCCTCCAAATCACCCTGCTCGGCCGCCAGGGACCACCAATGCACGGCTCGGTCATGTTTTTTTGCCCGTGCAAACAAGGCTCCCAGGGTGGCCTGTGCCGGCACAAACCCGGCATTCGCCGCGCGCTTGCACAACGCGGTCGCCTTTTTGGGGTCTGCATTTACGCCGGGCAGGCCCGTTGCATACAGTTCCCCCAGGTTCCACTGGGCCTTCGGCAAATTCTGTGCTGCGGCCTTCTCGTACCAGGCAAAGGCGTGGGCCAGGTCCTTCTTGACGCCCTTGCCCCCCATATAGCAACCCGCAAGTGCGCACTGGGCCTGGGCATTGCCCTGCTCCGCCGCCATTTGGTACCAGCGACAGGCCTCAAACCAATTCTGCGCCACGCCGGCGCCGTGGCGATATCGTTCACCCATGGCGTACTGGGCTTCCGCCTCGCCGCCAGCGGCCGCCAGGGATATGGCGGCATCTGCCATGCCTTCTGCACTGTTCTTCAGCAAACTGCCTAGAGCGAACTGCGCCCGGGCATTGCCCTGAACTGCCGACTTTGCAAACCAGACGAGCGCATCAAGCTTGTCTGGCGTCCCGCGCAGTCCATGGAGCTGCATCTCGCCCAACGCACACTGGGCCTGCGGATGGCCCTGTTCGGCGGCGCGCTGCATCCAGGTGCTGGCCTGCTCCGAATCGGGCTGTTCAAAACTGCATGCCAGGGCAAACTGCGCCTGCGCATCACCCAGCTCCGCGGCCTTCCGATACCAGACCCGGGCCTGCTTGAGGTTGCGCTCCACACTGAGTCCCTGCTCATACAGCATGCCCAGATGGTAGAAGTCCTGGATGCGCCCATGCGCCACATACTTGGTCCAGCGGGAGTCTGAAGCCCGGCGTTCACGCCCGCCGTGGCGTGGCTTCCCACCTTGGGCGTCGCGACCATACCCAACCGAATCCAGACGGTCCAGCGCAAGCTGCGCCCCCGGATGACCGGCTTTCGCCGCAGCTCGGTACCACCGCCGCGCCTCCGTCTGATCGATGGAATCCGGCGTCGACCGCTCCAGGAGTTGTCCCAATGCAAACTGGGCTGGCGCCGATTCCTGCTCGGCAGCACGCTGATACCAATACAGGGACTGACCAGCGTCTGCGTCCACTCCCGTGCCGCTCGCATAGCTTTCGGCAACTACCACTTGCGCCTCCGCCAGACCCTTTTCAGCCGCCTCCAGTCCCAACCGAAAGGCCAGCACCGGTTGCTCAACCGCCAAAACACGGGCCAGCTTGAACCCCGCCTTGTCGCTGCCGCGTTCATGGGCCTTGAGGAACCAGGAAAGGGCCTTCTGTTCATCCTTGGGCGTACCCAGTCCACCAGAATATGCACTGCCCAGCAGGTACTGGGCGGCAATGTGACCCTTTTCTGCAGCAGCCTTGGTCCAGGCGAATGCCTGCGACACGTTCTTACCCACGCCCACGCCATTGGCAAACATCAGTGCCACATCGTATTGGGCCACGGGGTCACCGATGCGAGCCTCCTTGAGGCGCGCAGTGAACCTGCGTTTGTCCTGTGCGGATGGGGTGTCGTTCATGCGATCTGCGTCACACCTTGGGGAGCCGGAAGCGCGTTCACCAATTGCACGAGCCGGGTTTCAAGGTCACGCACAAAGGTCGGCGTGTCAAAAAGGACGCCGTGTTCACGCACCTCCCCAAGCTTCGCACGCAACTGTGCACAGTGCGCGGGATCTTGGGCCAGTTGCAGGGCAACCGCTTCATAGTCTGCCAGGTTGTAGGTAATCAATTCCGGCAGGCCAGCCGCGGTCAACAACGCACCCGCCATGCGCGCACCGAAGGCTCGACCGGTCAGCGTTACCAGCGGACACCCCATCCACAGACAGTCGTTGGCGGTGGTGCCCGCGTTGAATGGGAATGTATCCAGAAACAGGTCGGCAATCATGTACCTGGCCAGGTAGTTTTCCGGCGAAACGCGTGTGGCAAATACCAGTCGGTCTGGAGTGAACCCTTTGGATTCAGCTACTTTGCGCAAGTTGCTCTCCGCCCAAGGATTGTCGGCCAGCAACCAGAGCACACTGCCGGGGACCTTTCGCAACAGGGACAACCAGACATCAAACACTTCGGGCGTGTATTTGTAGCTGTTGTTGAACGAACAGAACACGAACCCCTGCTCTGGCAGCCCACAACTGGCGCGCGTGGGCTTGGGGCCCTGCAGACGCTTGCGGTCACTGACCTGGTAGATATGGGGCATGTACAGCGGTTTCTCGGAGTAATACCGCGCCTCGGCGGGCGGGATCAGAAACTCGTCCGCAATGACGTAGTCAATGAAGGGAAAACCGGTCGTCGCGGGCAGTCCCAGATAGGTGATCTGGATCGGTGCCGGGCGGTAGGCCAGAATATTGGCACGCGCGCCAGAGGTCTGTCCCTGCAAGTCGATCAAAATGTCGATCTCGTACGATCGAATCAGGCGTGCTGCCTCTTCATCCTTCATCTGGTGGATCGTGAAGAAGTGGTCCATGGCGGCCTTCACGCGCTGGCGTGTGGCCGAGCCATCTTCCGGGCTCCAGCAAAAACCATAGACTTCAAAAGCATCCCGGTTGTGCAGTTCAAACATTTGGACCGTCAGCAGGGACACTGGGTGCAGGCAAAAGTCTGACGAACAATAGGCAATGCGCAATTTCCGGTGACCATACGCCTGGCGGTCGGTCAGGTGAGGGAGCTCCTTCGCCAGCTTGGTTTCTACAAACTGCTCCGCCGCACGTAATTGCGCTTGCGGGTCATCCGAGATGCTCAGCATGGCCAGAGCGGAGGTGGCTTCGCGCATCGATTCCTTGCTGACCCCAGGCACATCGGCATACACCGGCCACGCGCACTGCTTCTGCCGCAGAAAAACCCAGTGATGCAAGACATCGGGCTGGTTGGGTTCCAGCAACAGGCTCTGGGTCAGGTAACCGTCGGCGTCAGGGAACTGCTTCTTGGCCTCCATGACACGGCCCAGGTGATTCAGTGCCAGCTGAACCAGTGGCTTGGTCGCCTCGTCGCGCGGGCAGTTGGCCACGATCCATTTCCATTCGGCCAGCGCCGCATCCACTTGACCCGTGCGCTCCAGAAGCAGCCCTAAATTAAGCCGCGGTTGGGCGAAGGTGGGCGCCATGGCAAGTGCGCGGCGATAAGCAGCTTCTGCACCAACCGGATCTCCCAGATTCGAGAGTGTGGCTCCAAGATTGAAATTGACGGCGTGTGCGTATGGAGAGACGGTACGACTCAGCCATGTCTGGTACAGAACGGCCGCAAGCGGCGATAGACCGGCCGACTCCAGTCGAGCCGTGAAGTCAATCAATTCTGGAAATGCCAGTTTTCCTTCCCACGCAGTCAGTACTGTTGATCCGAAGTTCTCAGCAATTTCCATCCGCTTTCGCCTTTTGACTGACCATCAACTCGCACCACCCGATCCCGGCCTGGCTAGAGACAGGGATCGGAGCGGTCGGGTAGGTTATTTGCCCGTTGCGAGTATATCGGTGCTCGGCTTGCTGATCGTCGTGGTATTCAGCGTCGTTGCGATTGCCCCCGCTGACATGCCCGTTGCTAGCTTGGGTTGTCCGTTCGCGTCAAATTGCTTCATCGCATCAACCATTCCAGTCAGACCCACCCCAGTGGCTGCAGCCTGCGGTGTCAACTGGGTACCGCTTGGTGCGACTCCTGGAGCTGCTACTGTGGTGCTGCCAAACGATGCCATTGCATCCACCATGCTCACCACCTGAGACTGCATGGGCGCGGGAGCAGCCGGCTGCGCGGGTGAACTGCCTGTCACCACATTGGCACCGGGCAACTGCAGGCTAGGCGCAGCAGCGGCAATGTCGCCAGTCGGAGCATCCTTGCTGGTTGCAAACCAGACATCAGCCATCTCATGCGTCGCGCCATTGGAAGTTGTATAACTCGACGTCAGGCCGATCAGGTTACCGTTGTCCACCTGCGTGGAGGTCTGGGCTTTCAGGTCAAGCTGGGTGATCCCCAACGAGCTGAGGCTATGCAGTTCACCTTCCTGGCTAACACCGTCACCATTGCTGTCCACCCAGACCATCAGATCCGAGAAGTTGGTGTCGCTGGAGTTGACCACTCCATCACCGTTGGTATCCATCTCAGCCAAGGCCGCGTAACCATTCGCTGCTTTCTGACCATTCGCCAGGTTGGTGCCCTCACCAAACAGTTCCGTACCACCGTTGATAGACCCGTCGTGGTTACGATCCATCACCAGCAGGCCGTCACCACCAGTCACCCAACCAGTGTTTACCTTCTGATCCACACCAAAGATGTCGAATTGCACACCCTTGTTGATGCTCTGTGTCGAGATACCGTCGCCATTCAGATCCAACACCAGAGGCGTTCCCAGCGTCAGGTGCGGTGTTTGGTCGGTGGTCAAGGCAGCTTTCTGGGAGGTGGTCAGAGACTCAACCTGCCTAGTCGTCAGCGCAGCGATCTGGTTGGTGGTCAATGCAACGATCTGACTCGTCGTAATCCCCTGCTGGACTTGTGCAGTTGTCAGAACCGCCACGTCACGCGTCTCCAGCGCAGCTGTTCCATCAGTAGAAAGCGCCGCCACCTGATTGGTCTTAAGCGCCACCACTTGATCAGTCCTCAGTGCCACCACCTGATCAGTCGTCAATGCGGCAATTCCCGATGTTGTTATCGCTGCCACACCTGCGGTCGTGATCGCGGCAATTTGCGAGGTGCTCAAACCCATGCTAATTTGGTTGGTCGACAGGGCGGCAACGTTTGCCGTCGTCAACACCACCACATCACGTGTTTCAATCGCAGCCACTTGATCGGTGGTCAGCGCAGCCACCTGGTTGGTCTTGAGCGCCATCACCTGGGTGGTTGTCAGCGCCACCACCTGGTCCGTCGTCAGACCCTGGGCAATCTGCTGCGTCGTCAACGCCGCCACACCCGCCGTCGTCAGCGAGCCGATGTCAGCCGT
>Ga0265332_10000188_pt1 | contig 50400 bp, 47 predicted proteins | sample 41926metaG_FD_202084 | JGI IMG/M metagenome (GOLD analysis project Ga0265332, IMG submission 202084) | Rhizosphere microbial communities from Carex aquatilis grown in University of Washington, Seatle, WA, United States - 4-19-26 metaG | ecosystem: Host-associated > Plants > Roots > Rhizosphere...
CTCCAACACGGCGAGAAGGATCACCGCGCCGGATTGCTTGAACAATCTTTCGACCATTCAATGGGATGTTTTGCAGGATAAAGCGCTCCTGCAACTGTTCCTCTGACAACATGACAAATCTCCTGAATCAATCTCGGGGGTGCTTATCCGATAGATCTTTAGATTTCGGACGTCACTTAGGAAGGAGTCACACTCTTCATCAGCAGGAAGCTGTACAAGAGGTGATGCCACCCAAGGAGAAAGCACTTCCCCATCAAGCATTTTTGGGGTGCTAGCTGCCTGAACGACGTAAGGAGGCCTGGCGGTCGTCAATGCCTTGACAACTGCCCAGGTGGCGCGGAGAATTTGCCCATCAGGTCTCAAAGTCTGATGGGTTCTGTGAAAGGCTTGGGGTTGCCGCCCCAAGCCTTTTGCGCTTTTAAGGCCTCACCATCTACTTGGTTATTGGCTGATCATCAATGCACCTCCTTCTGGTTTCTCCTGCAGAGTAGAAGAGGCATACCCATGCAAGTCATGGAGAACAGTGCCGGCTACCTGCCCTAGTAGTCCTAGGTTTCTCTTTTTCCTTCCCCTGCCCGAACAGCGGCGTCTCTACTGGCTGCAAGCCATGCAGCTAGATCCTTCACTAGCGCATATTTCCCTCTTCGATTTGGCATCGTGAAGATTGGGATTGGTACGGTCTTCCTAACTAAGGCCTGTCGAAGTGCCTCCATAGATGGATACCCAAGCGCAATCCGTAGCGTTTCGTTGGAAACCACAGGCCCATAACGAGCAGTCAAGTCATCTTCCAATTCTCTAGCCAGGGAATTCGCATCATCTAGCTCTGTCATCACAACTCCCGTCACAACCAGTCATATTCGATACTCTACAAATGCACCTATATTTCGGCCATCCCAGACAGTACTATTAAATTCTGTACTCTATTTTGGCGTGGGAACTATAACCAAGTGACTGATTTAGAAGAAATTCAGAAAATTGCAGACGAATTTAGCAGGACCCCGCTAAACCTGAAGCTGTTCAAAAAACGCTCCAGAAAGGATGTGGCGGATGGGTTGCGTGCTGTGTTTTGGTACCACACAGTTCGGCGCCAACTGGGCGAAAAATCCAGCTACGCCTTAGAGAAAAGGTTTGATGAGAAGGGCTCGTTCAAACGCAATGCAGATGGGAAATTGATCTATCCCCATAGATGGCAGAAATACTCACATGGAGAGCGTATCCCAATCCCATCTCTGGTCGTCAACGTTGAAAAGGAATGCAAAGGATCTGCCAGAAAACTAAACCATGTGCTGTGGGAGACATTGAGACTAGAGCAACCTGTTTGTCCACATGTTGAAGTTTGGCTCAGAGAGCTTAATCCCGACATACAAATGGTCGTGTTCCACATTGAGCACAGGGAATTCGACGTAATCTATAAACGGGAGAAGATAGGGCTACGTCTACTCGGTAAGCTCTCGGATCGGGCCAGTATGGATGCTCTAGCCTGCCTAACAATTCTATTTCGTGAGGCGGTAGAGCTAGAGCGCTTCCACGATGCATTTCTCTTGGGCCGAGAAATTCACTGGATGCTGCTTTTCTTGGGGATTGAATTTCAGCGAAACGGAGTTGGGAAGGAACTCATCAAGCTCTACTGTGACCGCATCTTTCCGATGCTTGCATGGGATGAGCAATGCTTCTTTCCTGAGAGAACAGACTACGTAGGGGCCTCTTGCTTCTTGAATCTATCGCCGTTCTATCATCCAGATCACAAGGGGAAGTCTCTTTCGTGGGAAACACGTATCCGCTGTATGCGACATCTTTCTTCTACCAGAGGAAACTGGGCAGTGATGTTTGGCTTGGATATTGAGTATGGCCCTAATCCAGATAGTCAAGACATACCGAAAAAACTGTTGCAAGAATACGAGCGACGTAAACGTTTTATCGATCGGGCAAAAGAAGCTTTACGTCTGGGCATATCGGATATTGGTTTTCTCCTTAATAAGAGCCCCATATAGACTGTTTTTCCAACAGATATCGGTATGAAAAGACCAGTGGCGACACTCCCAATGAAAAATGGCCGGTTCTGATTACAGGCCGGCCATTTTTTTACAACAGCTTCCGCCCCCAAGCGGAGCTAGCTGCCTTGATAAAGCGGACAGTTATAACGTTCAAAAATCACCGGCCTACGCGGCTTTTCGCGCAGGTCCGGTGTATTGCCGGGTAGCCACCCATGCCTAGAAATTCTGGGCATAGAGGTCACTGAGCGCCCGCCGACCGAAGTTGTTTAATTCGCTCGCTGTAGCTAACAACAAGGCAGGTCCGGTCGGGGCATACATTTCTGACCCTATTTCGCCAATCTACTTGGGAGGCGTTAATAACTTGTTCATCTGAGCCAGAACGACTTTGGAGTTGCCGAAACAGCCGGACCATCTCGACATCCAATGTGGCGAGTTCCGCATCTGAACAGATTAACTTCTCGTACCATTTATCTGCTCTACCACAATCGAAGCTTGGTGAGACAACACGCTCCGCAACGTAAGGCGTGACATAGAGCCCTGACTGCCTTAGTAGGCTTATCCCCCTTTCTGTAACACGCAACATCCCACCTTGCTCTAGTGCCCATTCGTAACGAAGAAGAACATCGTTGATATAGATACGTCTGGTCTCGGGTATTTGAATGGTGCTGGCCCACCGCGCATCGAAGACGTCTTTTCGAACTAAGTAGTTCTGTAGAGTGGCCAAATCTCTTAGCATTTCTACGACCATGGGATGGGCACTCCGAAAGTACCAGAACTGCCATGCTCGTAACGACTGCTCGGTATCCGCTAATTTTGCCTCAAGGGTTTGTGCCACTTGTCTCTGTTGCTCATGCCCAATGATTTCTCTCTTGAGAAACTCAAGGGCGATGGGGTCGCCATTATTGATGGTGACTTGCATAGGTGTGCCACCGTTCGAGGGGAGCGCACCAATCGTGCCGCCCGCAATGGCAATCCCGCCTGGCGCAACGGCAGTGTTGGTAGGTGTAGGCGCTGGATCGATCTTGTAAAGGCTGGCAAATGCGGGCCAGAGCTGAATTCCTCCAAATATCGCCGCGGCAATTGTTGCAATGAACATCGCCGTCTTTTGCTGAGATGGTGTGAGCATTCGTAATCCTGTTGCGACCTTGGTGGGCTAACGTAAAGTGAGCGTCAATTTTGCAGGGTTTCTCGGGTTCGTGACGTATAACTTGTTGAGTTGCCCCTGGAATTAGTGTTAAGGGCGTTCTGTCTCGTCATGTTGTTTGCATGGGTGGTGAGTTCTTGCCATAGAATAACTAGAACAAACGCTACTAACTGCGGAGGGCGACGATGATGGTATACGCCACCACGAAAGAGGTGCTGCAGTTCGCTGAGGGACACTTGCTCCGGGTTCTAAATGTCCCCCCTTTTGTTGCTTGGTTGAGAAGAGAGTTTTGGCACCCGTTCGCCTATATCGCAGAGGGAATGGGCGTGTTCATTGATAACTTCTTCAAAATTTTCTTCTACAGTATTTTCTTCCCAGGGCTTGTTGCATACATCTCTTTTAAGCTTGGACTGACTTCAGATCAAATCAAAGTCAATTCAGCTCTTGGGTTGGCTGCTGCTTTTTTTGTTGTCCTCTTCTCTCTTCCAAGCACCTTTGTACACTCAGGAGTGAGAGATTCCTATGTTCAGGCACTAACCGATGATCTGTTGGGGCGACTGAGCTCAAAGGCAGAGCTAGATGCCCTCACGGACAACTTGGGGGCAATGGAGGCGTGTGCGGGAAATCGCGTCAAAACGCTACGATGGGCACTGGCGGCAGTTTGGGGTGCAGCCTTATTCGGATACAGCCAATCGATGGCCGTCCTTACGAAGTTAGCAACCCAAAATCAACTTGGAGAGTTGATGACGGGATCCATAAACTTTTTCGTGATTGCCTTCTTTGTCGGCCTTGTACCGTTAGTGGCGATCGCAGGTTATCGTCGATCAAATGAAATAGTGTTTAGAGGACTTCAATTTGCCTGTAACGAAGTAGCACGGAAGTTTAACGAAGAGGCTGAGATGGTGAAGCAGACATCGAGCAATAGCTCTCTACAGCTAGCACACAGTGCTTAGCTCGCCAAAAAGCCGAAGTCCAATTTTCTGTTGTGACCTAAACAATATTCCAGACTGGTCGGAACCGACAACCCAGCACGGATATTGCGCTTTTTTCCGCAGCATTGTTTTTGCAGTTGTCCTGGGTCTTGGCTTTAAGAAGCTCTATGACTGGGATCCCGACGAAGATTGGGAAAAGGCTCTACGAATTGTTGGGCTTGGCAGTTGATGCAACGACGCCACGGTCCTTATCCAGTAATGGAAACGCCAGAAGAATAACGGCATGTTGCTAGCTTTTACGAGCTTCTCAGACCAGATCAGGAGGGCGACGAACGTATTGTCCTTCTGTGGATGCCACATCGCATGGCCGTACCAATAGGCGAAGTCATCGGCGTGAATAAGCGCGGTCCACCAGAAGGGCCCGCATGTGTCCCAAAGGCCTTTTGAGCCAGTAGCAGGCCGGTGCTGCAGGCACGGGATGCCGAGAGAGCAACCCCTACAGGTTGATTGAGACAAGCTTCTTTGGAGGATAAAAGGCGCCAACTAGATGCCTCCGCCGCGGGTATAAGATAGCTCTGGCAAAGTTATCGTCCCGCACGGAAGGCAGGGCTGAGTTATGGTTCCGGTTCACGAGTTCCACCGTAACTTCAGAGTAGTAAATGTACGGTGGGACGGCCGGAATATCGTTCCAGCGCCGAACTTCGTTTTGCTTCCCGCGACATCGTTGATCGAGGGCCTTTTTCTTTTTCACCTTCCCCTTTTTGTCCCGTCCTCAGAGCGTGCATTCGGCGCGGTTCTGCTGTTCCAGCATGTCGCGCAGGGTCAGGGTGTCGGGGTGGGTGGGGAAGCTGCATTGGGGGCTGCTTTCCCGTTGGCCGCCGAGGAGGGGGCAGGTGCCGAAGAGGTCGGCGACCCAGTCCACGAAGGCGCGGACCTTGGGCGACAGGTGGCGGTTCTGCAGGTAGGCCACCGAGATGGGCATGGGGCTGGGGGTGAGGTGGGGCAGCACTTCCTTGAGGGCGCCGGATTCCAGGTGGGGCAGGGCCATCAGCAGGGGTAGCTGGATCAGGCCGAAGCCCTGCAGGGCGCAGTCCAGGTAGGCTTCGGCGTCATTGACCGAGACCTTGCCGGCCATTTTCACCGGGGTGAAGACCCCGTCCACGATGAAGTCCCAGTCGATGGTGCGGCCGGTGCGGGTGGAGAAGTAATGTACCGCCTGGTGCTGCTGCAGGTCGTCGATGCTGTGGGGCGTGCCGTAGCGTTCCAGGTAGTCGGGGGCGCCGCAGGTGATGGACTGGAAGGTGCCGATGCGCCGCGCCACCAGGCTCGAATCCTGCAATTCGCCGACCCGGATGACGCAATCCACCGCTTCCCGCACCAGGTCCACGGCCCGGTCCCCCATGCCGATCACCAGTTCCACGTCCGGATAGCGGCTGCTGAAGTCGCACAGGTGGGGAATGAGGATGAGGCGGCCGATGGGCGGCGGCACGTCGATGCGCAGGCGCCCCTTGGGGCCCCGGGCGGCGTCGCGGAAGGAGGCCTCGGTCTCCTCCACCTCCGCCAGGATGCGGGCGCAATGCTCGTAGTAGGCGGCCCCGTCCGGGGTCAGGCTGATGCGGCGGGTGGTGCGGTTGAGCAGGCGCACCTGCAGCAGGGCCTCCAGGTTCTGGATGATGGTGGTGACGGTGGCCCGGGGCAGGCCCAGGGTTTCCGCCGCCCGGGTGAAGCTGTTGGCGTCCACCACCCGGGTAAAGACCTGCATGGCTTGAAAGCGGTCCATGGTGCCGGCTCCTCGATTGTTTGCCGATGATGAATAGTATTGTCGAAATATACATGTTTATCCGGTTGTAGATAACACAGAGAATCGCCCCATTGCCAATTCCGGCAGCCTTGGCTGCCCCCGTGCCATGGATGCGATACCCGGCGCTCCGGCGACCCTCGTCGAAGACTTCACCATTCCCGGCCCCCAAGGGGCCATTCCCGCGCGCCTGTACCGCCCCCGGACAGGCGGCCGGCCTCTGCCCGTCGTGCTCTATTTCCACGGCGGCGGCTTTGTCGGCGGCTGCCTGGACGATGCGGACGTGCCGGCCCGCTTCCTCGCCGCCCGGGTGCCGGCCCTGGTGCTGGCGGTCGGTTATGCCCTGGCGCCCGCCCGGCCTTTCCCGGCGGCGCCGGAAGATGCCCATGCCGCGGCCCTGTGGCTGGCGCAGCAGGCCGCGGCTCTGGGCGGCGATGCCTCGCGCCTGGCGGTGGCGGGGGACGATGCGGGGGGCAATCTGGCTGCCTGCCTCACCCTCATGGCCCGGGACCGCAACGCTCCGGCCATTGCCGCCCAGGTACTGGTGGGGCCCATGCTGGACCCGAGCATGACCCGCCTGGGGGATGGCCAGCGCCTCAATTCCGACCTCAGCGCTGCCGACTGCGCCGCCTGCTACCGCCAGTACCTGCCCCAGCCGCGTCAGCGGCTCCATCCCTATGCCTCGCCCCTGGCCTCGGTGCGCCAGGCCGGCCTGCCGCCGGCTCTGGTGCTTACCGCCGAGTGCGACGTGCTGCACCAGGAGGCGGAGCAGTACGCCGCCGCCCTGATCGAGGCCGGCGTGCCTACCCAGGTGGCCCGTTTCCCCGGCGTCACCCATGCCGCCCTGGCCCGCCATCCGCCGGCCCTGGCCGAGATCGCCCACTTCCTCGGCCACCGCCTTGGTGCCGGGATGGCGGTCGCCCCCAACCAATAAAACCATCCCTTTTCGAGAGGAACTGTCATGCCCCAACTCAAGAAGCGTCTCATCATCGCCGCCGCCCTGGCCGGGCTGGCGGGCCTCGGCGGCACTGCCGCCGTCTTCTATGCCCATGCCGGTGGCGCCCCGGCCATGGCGGCCCCGGCCGCCGCCAGCGTCGAGGTGGCGGAGGTGGCCAGCCGCCCCGTCACCGACTGGCAGTCCTATTCGGGCCGCCTGGAGGCGGTGGAAAGGGTGGAACTGCGGCCCCAGGTGTCCGGCGTGCTGACGGCGGTGCACTTCAAGGACGGCAGCCTGGTGAAAAAGGGCGACCTGCTCTTCAGCATCGACCCCCGGCCCTTCGCCGCCGAGGTGGCCCGGGCCCAGGCCCAGCTGGCCGGTGCCGAGGCGCGGGCCGCCTACACCGGCGCCGACCTGGCCCGGGGCGAACGCCTCCTGGCCGAGAACGCCGTCTCCCGCCGCGATTTCGAGGAAAAGCAGAACGCCGCCCGGGAAGCCGCGGCGACCCTCAAGGCGGCCCAGGCGGCCCTCAAGGTGGCCGAGCTGAACCTGGAATACACCCGCATCACCGCCCCCATCAGCGGCCGCATGTCCCGGGCCGAGGTGACGGTGGGCAACCTGGTGGCGCCGGGCAATGCGGCGCCCCTCACCACCCTGGTCTCCGCCGACAGCATCTACGCCGCCTTCGACGTGGACGAGCAGAGCTATCTGAAATACGTCAGCGGCAGCCAGGGCAAGGGCCTGCCCATCCGCATGGGCCTGGCCGACGAGAGCGGCCATGGCCGGGAAGGGCGCCTGAGTTCCGTGGACAACCGCCTCGACAGCACCTCCGGCACCATCCGCCTGCGGGCCGTCTTCGACAATCCGGACGGGCGGCTGGTGCCCGGCCTCTACGCCCGGGTGCGCCTGGGCAGCGAGGCGCCGCGGGAAGCGGTGCTGGTGGACGAGAAGGCCGTCGGCACCGACCAGGACAAGCGCTTCGTGCTGGTGGTGGACGGCAAGAACCGCACCGCCTATCGGGAGGTGCGCCTGGGAGCGGTGCAGGAAGGCCTGCGGGTGGTGGAGAGCGGCCTCAAGGCCGGCGAGCGCATCGTCGTGAATGGCTTGCAGCGGGTCCGTCCGGGCGACGAAGTGGCGCCCCAGATGGTCTCCATGGGCGGTCGCGAGACGGCCGGCGTGGCCCGGGCGGCGAGCCCGGCGGACAAGGGTTGAGGCGGCGCCATGAATATTTCCAAGTTTTTCATCGACCGCCCCATCTTCGCCGGGGTGCTGTCCATCCTCATCCTCCTGGCCGGGGTGCTGTCCGTCTTCCAGCTGCCCATTTCCGAATACCCGGAAGTGGTGCCGCCCTCGGTGGTGGTGCGGGCCCAGTATCCGGGCGCCAACCCCAAGGTGATCGCCGAGACGGTGGCGGCGCCCCTGGAGGAATCCATCAACGGCGTCGAGAACATGCTGTACATGCAGTCCCAGGCCAATAGCGACGGCAACCTGGCGGTGACGGTGTATTTCAAGCTCGGCATCGATCCGGACAAGGCCCAGCAGCTGGTGCAGAACCGGGTCTCCCAGGCCCTGCCGCGGCTGCCGGAGGACGTGCAGCGCCTGGGCGTGACCACGGTGAAGAGTTCGCCGACCCTGACCCTGGTGGTGCACCTGCTCTCCCCGGACGACCGCTACGACGCCACCTACCTGCGCAACTACGCCGTGCTCAACGTCAAGGACCGGCTGGCCCGGCTCAACGGCGTCGGCGAGGTTTCCATCTGGGGCGCCGGCAACTACGCCATGCGGGTCTGGCTCGATCCCCAGAAGGTGGCCCAGCGCGGCCTCACCGCCGGCGACGTGGTGCGCGCCATCCGCGAGCAGAACGTGCAGGTTGCGGCCGGCGTCATCGGCGCCTCGCCCAATGCGGGGAACGTGCCCCTGCAGTTTTCCGTGAACGCCCAGGGCCGCCTGCAGACGGAGGAGGAATTCCGCGACATCGTGCTCAAGAGCAGCGGCGAGGGCGGCGTCACCCGCCTCGGCGACGTGGCCCGGGTTGAGCTGGACGCGGCCGAATACGGCCTGCGCTCCCTGCTCGACAACAAGCCGGCCATCGGCATGGGCATCATGCAGTCCCCCGGCGCCAACGCCCTGGAAGTCTCCTCCCAGGTACGCGAGGCCATGGCCGAACTGGCCAAGGATTTCCCCGCCTCGGTGGAATACCGCATCGAATACGACCCCACCCAGTTCGTCCGCGCCAGCATCAAGGCCGTGGTGCATACCCTGCTGGAAGCCATCGCCCTGGTGGTGCTGGTGGTCATCGTCTTCCTGCAGACCTGGCGCGCCTCCATCATCCCCTTGCTGGCGGTGCCGGTGTCCATCGTCGGCACCTTCTCCCTGATGCTGGGCTTCGGCTATTCCATCAACGCCCTGTCCCTGTTCGGCATGGTGCTGGCCATCGGCATCGTGGTGGACGACGCCATCGTCGTGGTGGAGAACGTGGAGCGCAACATCGAGGCCGGGCTGACGCCGCGGGAGGCCACCTACCGGGCCATGCGCGAGGTCAGCGGCCCCATCATCGCCATCGCCCTGACCCTGGTGGCGGTGTTCGTGCCCCTGGCCTTCATGACCGGCCTCACCGGCCAGTTCTACAAGCAGTTCGCCATGACCATCGCCATCTCCACGGTGATCTCGGCCTTCAACTCCCTGACCCTGTCGCCGGCCCTGGCGGCCATGCTGCTCAAGGGCCACGGCAGCGAACCGGACTGGCTGACGCGGCAGATGAACCGCTACCTGGGGGGCTTCTTCGCCGGCTTCAACCGCTTCTTCCGCCGCGCTTCGGACAACTACGGCCGCGGCGTCACCGGCGTGCTGGCGCGCAAGGCCTCGGCCATGGGCGTCTATGCGGTGCTGCTGGGCCTCACCGTGGGCCTCTCCTATCTGGTGCCCGGAGGCTTCGTGCCGGCCCAGGACAAGCAGTACCTGATCGGCTTCGCCCAGCTGCCCAACGGCGCCTCCCTCGACCGCACCGAGGCGGTGATCCGCCAGATGGGGGAGATCGCCCTGGCCCAGCCCGGGGTGCAGAGCGCCATCGCCTTTCCCGGCCTTTCCATCAACGGCTTCACCAACAGCTCCAGCGCCGGCATCGTCTTCGCCACCCTGAAGCCCTTCGACGAGCGGCGCGGCAAGGAGCTGTCGGCGGAAGCCATCGCCGGCGCCCTCAACCAGAAGTACGCCGCCATCCAGGAAGCCTTCATCGCCGTCTTCCCGCCGCCGCCGGTGATGGGCCTGGGCACCCTGGGCGGCTTCAAGCTGCAGATCGAAGACCGGGGCGCCCTCGGCTACGCCGAGCTGGACCGGGCGGCCAAGGCCTTCATGGCGGCCGCGTCCAAGGCGCCGGAGCTGGGCCCCATGTTCTCCAGCTACCAGATCAACGTGCCCCAGCTGGACGTGGACCTGGACCGCACCAAGGCCAAGCAGCAGGGCGTCTCCGTCACCGACGTCTTCGACACCATGCAGATCTACCTGGGCTCCCTCTACGTGAACGACTTCAACCGCTTCGGCCGTGTGTATCAGGTGCGGGCCCAGGCCGACGCGCCGTTCCGCTCCCGGCCGGAGGACATCCTGCAGCTGAAGACGCGCAACAACCAGGGCGAGATGGTGCCCCTTTCCTCCCTGGTTAAAGTGAGCACCGGCTTCGGTCCGGAAATGGTGGTGCGCTACAACGGCTTCACCGCGGCCGACATCAACGGCGGCCCGGCTCCCGGCTTCTCCTCGGCCCAGGCCGAGGCGGCGGTGGAGCGGGTGGCCGCCGAGACCCTGCCCCGGGGCGTCAAGTTCGAATGGACCGACCTCACCTACCAGAAGATCCTGGCGGGCAACGCCGGCATCTGGGTCTTCCCCATCAGCCTCCTGCTGGTGTTCCTGGTGCTGGCGGCCCAGTACGAAAGCCTGACCCTGCCCCTGGCGGTGATCCTGATCGTGCCCATGAGCATCCTGGCGGCTCTCACCGGCGTCTGGCTCACCGGTGGCGACAACAACATCTTCACCCAGATCGGCCTGATGGTGCTGGTGGGGCTGGCCTGCAAGAACGCCATCCTCATTGTCGAGTTCGCCCGGGAGCTGGAGCTGCAGGGCAGCACGCCCCTGCGGGCGGCCATCGACGCCAGCCGGCTGCGGCTGCGGCCCATCCTCATGACCTCCATCGCCTTCGTCATGGGCGTGGTGCCCCTGGTGCTGTCCAGCGGTGCCGGTTCCGAAATGCGCCACGCCATGGGCATCGCCGTGTTCTTCGGCATGCTCGGCGTCACCTTCTTCGGCCTCTTCCTGACGCCGGCCTTCTACGTCCTGCTGCGCACCCTGGACAAGCGCCACAAGCTCCATTCCGCGGCCCACCACGAGGCCCCCATCACCGCCGTGCCGTCCCTGGAACAGCCCCGTTGAGACGGCAGGAGAGAACCATGATCCCAAACACAATCCGAATCCCCAGCTTCAAGCCGGCGTTGCCGCTCCTGCTGCTGGCCCTGGCCGGCTGCGCCGTGACGCCTCCCTATCAGCGCCCGGCGGTGGAAACGCCCTCCGCCTTCAAGGAAGCCCCGGCAGAGGGCCAGTGGAAAACCGCCGAGCCGGCGGAGGCCCGGCCCCGGGGCGAGTGGTGGAAGGTCTTCGCCGATCCGGTGCTGGACACCCTGGAAGCCCAGGCTGCCGTCGCCAACCAGGACCTCAAGGCCGGCCTGGCCCGCCTGGCCCAGGCCCGGGCCCTGCAGCAGAACGCCCGCTCGGCCCTCTTTCCCCAGGTCGGGGTCGGCTTCGGCCCCACCCGCCAGCGTCCCTCGCCGGCTTCCCAGGGCCTGCCGGCGGAGGCCGAGACCAGCCCTGCCACTCTGTGGCGGGCCCAGGCCAGCGTTTCCTACGAGGCCGACCTGTTCGGCCGGGTCAGCAGCGGGGTGGCGGCGGCCGGCGCCGATGCGGCCCAGCGCCAGGCCCTGTTCCATTCCCTGCAGCTGGCCATCCAGGCTGACGTGGCCCAGGCCTATTTCTCCCTGCGGGAGCTGGACGCCCTGGCGGCCCTCTACGCCGATACCGTGGCCCTGCGCCAGCAGACCCTGCAACTGTTCCAGCGCCGCTTCGATGCCGGCGACGTGGGCGAGCTGGAACTGGCCCGGGCCCGCACCGAGCTGGCCGGGGCCGAGGCCGAAGCGGTTGGCGTGGAACGCCAGCGGGCCGTGGCCGAACATGCCCTGGCGGTGCTGCTGGGCCAGGCCCCGGCTGCCTTCAGCCTGCCGCCGGCGCCCCTGGGGCGGATAACGGTGCGGGTGCCCGCCGGCCTGCCGTCGGCCCTGCTGGAGCGGCGGCCCGACATCGCCGCCGCCGAGCAGGCCATGGTGGCGGCCAACGCCCGCATCGGCAGCGCCCGGGCCGCTTTCTTCCCACGCCTCAGCCTGACCGGCGCCCTGGGCTACGAATCGTCGGAGCTGGGGGACCTCTTCAAGTGGTCCAGCCGCGCCTTCGTCCTCGGCCCCCTGGTGGGCACCATGCTGTCCCTGCCCATTTTCGACGGCGGCGCCCGCCAGGCCGGGGTGGACCAGGCCACCGCGGTGTTCGACGAGGAGGCGGCCAAGTATCGCCAGAGCGTGCTGCAGGCCTTCAAGGAGGTGGAGGACAACCTGGCCCACCTGCGCCTGCTGGACCGGCAGTCCGCCTCCCAGGACCAGGCGGTGCAGTCCGCCGCCCGGGCCGCCCGGCTGTCCCAGCTGCAATACCGGGAGGGGGCCCTGAGCTACCTCGGTGTTCTCGATGCGGACCGCAGCGTGCTGCAGCAGCGGCGGGCGGCGGTGCAGCTGGACGGGGACCGGGCCCGGGCCACGGTGGCCCTGATCCGGGCCATCGGCGGCAGTTGGGGCGAGGGCGGGAAAGACGGCGTACAGGATGCCGGGAAAGGGGGCGAGGCCGCGCTGGCCCCGGCACTCCCGGCGCCGGCGGAGGCGCCCCTGGCCCGTGTGGAAGGGATGGCGCCGGCGCGTTGAGGCATGGCCGGGAGGCCCGCCGGTGGCGGGTCTCCGGATGCCAATGTCTGGGAGTCAGATGGGGTGCGGCTCCTGGCAGAGGGGCCGTGGTAATGCCCGCTCAGTCCCGCGTGGCGGGCAGGGCGGCGGCGTAGGCCCGTTTGGCCGCCGCCGTCAGGCGCTTGATGCGGTATTCGGCCTTGGAGGCCGTGGAGCGGTCCGGGTGGGCTTCCCAGCCCAGCAGCCGGGCCGGCGGATGGGCCCGGGTGTAGCGGGCGCCCTTGCCCCCGGCGTGGGCGGCGTAACGGGCCGCCACGTCGGTGGTGATGCCGGTGTAGATGCTGCCGTCGGCGCATTCGATGAGATAGAGGAACCAGGGCCGGCCGGCAGCCGGTGCCTCTGCGGGTTCTTCCGGCAACGCATCAGGCAAGGAATCAGGCAAAGAATCAGTCAACGTATCCGGCAACGCTGCCGGCAATGCCGTCGGCGGCCGTTTCGCCCTTTCCTTGCCCGCTGCCTGCGCCGCCTTTTTACGCGGCTTTTTCACTGCTGCTGCCGCCGCTGCCTTGACCATTTCCACCACGATTTTTCGAGCGGCGTTCACGGCTGAAGCGTCGCCCGGGCCGCGGCGGCGGCGATGGCGTCGGCGATGACGGGGGCCAGGGCGGCGGGGAAGTCGTGGCCCATGCCCGGCACCAGGCGCAGTTCGGCGCCGGGAATGTGGGCCGCCACGTCTTCGCCGCAGGCCGGCGGAATGAGGGGGTCGGCGGCGCCGTGCAGCACCACCGTGGGCGCCCGGATGCCGGCCAGCAGGGGGCGCCGGTCGCCGTGGGCGAGGATGGCGGCCATCTGCCGGGCCACGCCCCTGGGGTCGAAGCTGCGCTCGTATTCGGCGGCGAACATGGCCTGCAGCTGTTGCGGGTCTTCCGGGTAGGCCGGGCTGGCGATGGCCTGGTAGCGCTGCAGGGCGTCGGCGACGATGGTGTCCCGCTGCCGTTCCCGGGGCAGGGGGGCGAACAGGGCAGCGGCTGCGGCGGGCGTGGGCGGCGGCAGGGAAGGGTGGCCGCTGCTGGACATGATGCTGGTGAGGGACAGCACCCGCTGCGGATAACGGGCGGCGACGATCTGGGCGATGGCGCCGCCCATGGAGGCGCCGGCGATGTGGGCCCGGGGAATGGCCAGGGCGTCGAGCAGGCCGACGCAGTCGGCTGCCATGTCATCCAGCGTATACGCGGGTTCCAGGGGCATGCCCCGGAGCGCCGCGCCCAGATTGGGCACCGGGGTATGGTCCAGGTGGGTGGACAGCCCCGCATCCCGGTTGTCGAAGCGGATCAGGCGGAAGCCCCGTTGCAGCAGGGCCTCGCACAGGGCCCGGGGCCAGCGGGTGAGGGGCACGCCCAGGCCCATGATGAGCAGCAGGGGCGGCGCCTCGGCCGGGCCTTCGAGCAGCACTTCCAGTTCGATTCCATTGACGGCGAGACGGGGCATGGCGGGCAGGGGCTGGGGATCGGGACGGGGCATACCTTAGCAGATATGCCCCGCCGCAGTCCGCTCCAGGTGCGGCTTCTGGCGTGCTTGCCGGCGAGCACGCCGCGCCGGGTCAGGCGGCGGCCGGCGTCAGCCAATCGGCGTGGGCCTCGTCTTCGCCCCGGACACAGGCGAAGTAGCGCTGCTGCAGCAGGCGCGTTACCGGGCCGGGCTGGCCTGTGCCGATGCTGCGGCGGTCCACCTCCACCACCGGTGTCACCTCGGCGGCAGTGCCGGTGAGGAAGACCTCGTCGGCGCAATAGACCTCGTCCCGGGTGATGCGCTTGGCCCGCAGGGTGAGGCCCGCTTCCCGGGCCAGGACGTGGATGCTGCGGCGGGTGATGCCGTCCAGGGCCGAGGTGGTTTCCGGCTCCAGCAGTTCACCGTCCCGCACCAGGAACAGGTTTTCCCCCGAGCCTTCGGCCACGTAGCCTTCCGTGTCCAGCAGCAGGGCCTCGTCGTAGCCGTCGCGGCGGGCTTCCCGCACCGCCAGGATGGAGTTGCTGTAGGTGGAGATGGCCTTGGCCCGGCACATCTGCACATTGGGGTGGTGCCGGGCGTAGGAGGAGATGCGCACCCGGATGCCCTGCTCCAGGGCGTCGCCGCCCAGGTAGGCACCCCAGGGCCAGGCCGCCACCATGACGTGGGTTTGGGCCCCGGCCGGGTCCACCCCCACCTTCTCCGGTCCGAGAAAGACCAGGGGGCGGATGTAGGCGCTGTCGAGGCCGTTGCGGCTCACCGCCTCGCGGCAGACCTGGGCCAGCTCTGCCCGCGACCAGGGCAGGTCGATGGCCAGGATGTGGGCCGAATCGGCGAGGCGGCGCAGGTGTTCTTCCAGGCGGAAGATGGCCGGCCCCCGGGGCGTGGCGTAGGCCCGGATGCCTTCGAAGCAGCCGTAGCCGTAGTGCAGGGTGTGACTGAGGACGTGCACTTTGGCGTCGCGCCAGGGCAGCCAGTGGCCGTCGAGCCAGATGAAACCGTCGCGGTTTTCCATGGACATGGGAGTTCCTCCAATACGTCGTGTGGGCAGAGCGTGGGTAAATGCCGCCCCTGCCGGCGGCAGGGGCGGCAAAGCCCGCCCGGGGGTGGGGGCGGCGCGAGTGTCCGGACGTGGATGGAACGGCGGGGCGCTTGCCCGCCGCCGCCCGGTGGGGCGACGGTGGCACAGCGGATACAGCGGTAGGACAAGGATGGGGGAGGGCCGGACCCGGCTCAAACGAAACGAGGCGGGTTGGGATGAATTTATTTCACCTGGATTGAGTGCCGGGGGCGGCGACTTCCGTGGGCCGGGTGAGGGCCGGCATGGCGCGGCACCACGGCCGACCGTGGCGCCGGCGCTGGCCTGGCCGCAGCGCTGGTCATGGCAATGCCGGGCGCGAAAGGAGAGGCGGAGAGGGCGGCGCCCGTGGCTACACCCTGGGCCTCAGGCGGCGCCGACCCGCTCCAGGAAGCCTTGGGGCACCCGGGTCACCTTGCGCGGGCCGTAGTCGAAGAAGACGATGCCGGTCTTGCCCCGGGCCACTTCCCGGCCGCTTTCCTTGTCGCTCATGCGCCACAGCAGGTCGCAGCCGTACTTGTTGAAATCCGCCGGCGCCATTTCCACCACCATGGTCTCGCCGTGGAAGGCTTCGGCCTTGTACTGCAGGGCCGCGTCCACCACCACGATGCCCACGCCTTCCACGTCCAGCTCGGTGTAGCCGAGGGACTTGAAGAAGCGCACCCGGGCTTCCGACACCAGGGTCAGCAGCAGGGCGTTGTCCAGGTGGCCGCCGTAATTGATGTGGCCGATGTAGAGGGGAATCTCGGTGGCAAAGGCAAAGCGTTCGGGCAGTTCGATCTGGATGCGGGCCATGGTCGGGGTCGGGAGTGAGTGGCTGACTGCCGGATGCTAACCCAAGGCGGCGGCGGGACAAATCGCCGCAGGTCCGGATGGCTGCCAAGCCCGCGCCATTTGTTTGCTAACATCCCGTACGTGATCATCTGCATGGCGTACGCATGTCAGCCAAACGGCCCAAGCTTTACCTCGTCTTCTTCATCCTGGCCGTCCTCGGCACGGTGGTGCCAGCCGCCTTCCTGCTCGGCTCGGCCTATTACAGCGAACACCGCCAGGCCGCCCAGGATGCGCGCAATGTCTCCGGCGTGCTGGAGGCCCGTCTCGAGGCCACCCTGCGCCGCATCGAGTCCAACCTGGGGGAACTGGTGGCCGACCTGCCGCGCCAGGCCCTGCATCCCAAGGCCTTTTCCCGCTACGGCGAAGCCATGCAGCGGCAGTTGGCCATGCGGGCCAGCCATTTTCCGGAGATCGTCGGCCTGCGCATCATCGATGCGGAAGGCAATGTGCTCTATGCCTCGGATGTCACCCGGCCCCGGGTGAATGTGGCGGACCGCAGCTACTTCCAGGCCCTGCGCCGGGAGCCCCAGACCCGCCTGTTTTTCTCCGAAGTGGCGGTGGGGCGCATTTCCGGCCGTACCCAGCTGGTGGTCGCCATGCCCATCCGCCGGGCCGACGGCAGCTTCGCCGGGGTGGCGATGGCGCCCCTGGACATGCGCTATTTCCAGCAACTCTTCGACGCCATCGACCTGGGGCCCCGGGGGGTGATCACCTTCCGCCGCTCCGACGACGGCCGCCTGGTGCTGCGCCGGCCCGAGCGGCCGGGCACGGTAAACCAGACCCTGAGCAACAATCCCATGCACCTGCGGGTGGAGGCCGGCGAGCGGGAGGGCGTCATCAGCTACCGGGCCGCCCTCGACCAGATGGAGCGGGTATACGCCTTCAAGCGCATCGGCGACTTTCCCTTCTACGTGGCGGTGGGCATCGCCGCCAAGGATTTCCTGGCGCCCTGGTACCTGACCCTGGGCATTACCAGTGGCGTCGAGCTGATTTTCCTCGCCGGCCTGGGGCTGCTGCTGTGGCGCCTGGACCGGGCGGAGCGGCGCCGGGCCGCGGCCAGCCAGGCCCTGGCCAGCAGTGAGCGGCGTTTCCAGCAACTGCTCGATTCCGCCGGCGAGGGCATCTGCGGCCTGGACCGGCAAGGCCGGCTGACCTTCGCCAACCCGGCAGCCCGGCGCCTGCTGGGCTTCGGGGAGGAACTGCCCCGGGGCGATTTCCTGCAGCAGGTGCACGCCGACGATGCGGGTGCCGCCCTGCGCACCTGCCTGGAGGAGGACCGCTCGGTGCACAGCGACGACGCGCTGTTCGCCCGGGCCGACGGCAGCCGTTTCCCGGTGCAGTACGACCTCTATCCCCTGGCCCAGGAGGCGGGCGTGGCCCAGGGCGCGGTGCTGCTCTTTGCCGACATCGCCGAGCGCAAACGCCACGCCGACCAGATCGAATACCTGGCCCACCACGACGCCCTCACCGGCCTGCCCAACCGGCTCCTGGCCGAGGACCGCTTCAACCAGGCCCTTGCCGCCGCCAGCCGCCGCGGCGAACAGGTGGCCCTGCTCTTCCTCGACCTGGACGGCTTCAAGACCATCAACGACTCCCTCGGCCACGAGGTGGGGGACAAGGTGCTGCGGGCCGTGGCCGACCGCCTGCGCAGCCACCTGCGGGAGAGCGACACGGTGAGCCGCTTCGGCGGCGACGAGTTCCTGGTGATCATGCCCGGGCTGCAGCAGGTGGAAGTGATCTACCCGGTGATCGGCAAGCTGCTGGCCTGTCTGGAACAACCCCTGGCCCTGGAGCACTACCAGCTGTCCACTTCCGTTTCCATCGGTGTTGCCGTCTTCCCCCACGACGGACGGGACTTCACCACCCTGATGCAGAAGGCCGACACGGCCATGTACCACGCCAAGGACGCGGGCCGGAACACCTACCGCCTCTTCGACGAGGCCATGAACCTGCACGCCCAGGAGACCCTGCGCCTGCGCAACAACTTCCAGCGCGGCCTGGACGGTGACGAGTTCGTGCTGCACCTGCAACCCCAGGTGGTGGGGGCCGAGGCCCTGGTGCGCTGGCAGGACGGCAGCCGGCTGATTGCCCCGGCCCATTTCATCCCGGTGGCCGAGAGCAGCGGCTTCATCGTGCCCCTGGGCCAGTGGGTGCTGCGGGAATCCTGTCGCCTGGCGGCCCGCTGGCAGCGGGAGCTGGGACGGGAGGTGACCATCGCCGTGAACATTTCCGCCATCCAGTTCAAGCGCGGCGACCTGGAGCGCACCGTGGCCGAGGCCCTGGCCGAGAGCGGCCTGCCGCCCCATCTGCTGGAGCTGGAGCTGACCGAGAGCACCCTGCTCAACCAGACCGAATCCGTGCTGTCCACCCTGCGCACCCTGCGGGACCAGGGGGTGCGCCTGTCCATCGACGACTTCGGCACCGGCTATTCCAGTCTGGCCTACCTGAAGCGCCTGGCGGTGAACAAGCTGAAGATCGACCAGTCCTTCGTGCGCAACCTGGACGGCGATGCGGAGGATGCTGCCATCGTTCGCGCCATCATCGAAATGGCCCACCGCCTCAACCTGCGCACCGTGGCCGAAGGGGTGGAAACGGTGGAGGTGCTGCAGAGCCTCCGCCGCTTCGCCTGCGACGAGGCCCAGGGCTACTACTTCGCCCGGCCCCTGCCGGTGGATGAGTTCGAGCGCTTCCTGGCCAGCTGGCCGGGGCTGCTGCCGGGGCGCATGGCCTACTGAGCCGGGCGGGAGTTCGCCGTCGGCGAGTCGACCTTACTGTTGGGGCACGGCGGACGGCCGCCCGCTGCCCTCCGGCGAGATGCCCTAGGTGGCCTTGGCGGAGCGCACCAGCCAGCGGATGAAGTCCATGGCGCCCCGCTTCTCCTGCACTGCCGGCGGCGCCACCACGTAGAAGCTGCGGTCCGGGCAGTCTGCCGCGAAGGGGCGGCTGAGGCGGCCCTCGGCCAGGTAGGGGGCAGCCAGGGTCTCCGCCATGAGGGCCACGCCGTGGCCTGCCACCGCCGCTTCCAGCATCAGCAGGGCGTCCTCGTAGAGCGGGCCCTCCTTGGGCTCGGCATGCTTGACCCCGGCGGCGGCAAACCAGCGCTGCCAGGAGAGCAGGGGGTGACGCAGCAGGCGCACCCTGTCCAGATCCGATGGAGTCTGCAGCTGGGCCGCCAGGGCCGGGCTGCAGACGGGGAAGACCCGCTCCTCGAACAGCTTCCAGGCCAGCAGCCCGGGCCATTCCTCCTCGCCGTAGCGCAGGCCGATGTCGGCCTCGCCGGCCAGCAGGGGAGCCAGGCTGGTGGCGGTGCCCAGGCTGAATTCCGTTTCCGGGTGCTGCTGCTGCCAGGCCGCCACCCGGCTCACCAGCCACTTGCTGCCCAGGGCCGGGGCGGCGGAAATGCGCAGGCGGGTTTTCTCCGGTGCCCGCAGTTCGGCGCTGGCCTCGTCCAGGCGCAGCAGGGTGTCCCGCACCACGGCCAGGTAGCGGCGGCCGGCGGCGGTGAGGGCGATGGCCCGGTGCCGCCGCTCGAACAGACTCTGGCCCAGGTGTTCTTCCAGCAGGCGGATGCGGTGGCTTACCGCCGAGGGCGTCAGGTGCAGGGCTTCGGCGGCGGCGAGGAAACTGCCCAGGCGGGCGGCAGCCTCGAAGGCGGGCAGGGTGTGCAGGGGCGGCAGGTCGTGCATGGCGGCGGCGGGTCGGAATCCAGCCTGCATTGTGACCCGGCAGCCGGCGGTGAAGCCAGCTTGCCGGGATACATTGAGCAATTACGGTCAGGATTTGTTGCGCCCCTTCGCCCATAGTGCGTGCTGCGAACAGGAGAAACTGATGAACGACGACCGAATCAGCCGCTACGCGGCGCGCTTCGACAAGGTGCTGGCCTATATCGAGGCCCACCTGGACGAGCCGTTGACGGCGGAGCGCCTGAGCCGGGTCGCCCATTTCTCCCGTTTCCACTTCGATCGGCAATTCGCCGATTTTCTCGGCACCAGTGCGACCCGCTATCTCCTGCTGCTGCGGCTGCGACGGGCTTCCTTCAAGCTCGCCTTCCAGCCCCGGATCCGGATCATCGACATCGCCCTGGAGGCCGGCTTTGAAAACCCGGAATCCTTTTCCCGCGCCTTCCGCCACATCTTCGGCCAGTCGCCCAGCCAGTTCCGGCGGCAGCCCGACTGGCAAGGCTGGAGCGAGCGCTACCGGTTCCGGCTACCCGAAAGGAATGCCACCGTGCAGGTTGAAATTGTAGAAATTGAAAGCACCCTGATTGCCGCCCTGGAACACCTGGGCCCCGCCGAGAAGGTCAACGACTCGGTTGCCCGCTTCATCGACTGGCGCAAGTCCACCGGCCTCTCGCCCAAGGACAGCAGCCGCACCTTCGGCATCGCCTACGACAACCCGGACACCACCGAGCCGTCCCGTTTCCGCTTCGACATCGCCGGCGAAGTCCAGGCCCAGGTGCCGCCCAATGCCCAGGGCGTCGTCACCAAGGAAATCCCCTGCGGCCGCTGCGCCCGGGTGCGCCACCTGGGCTCCCACATGCGCATCGGCGAGAGCATCTATCCCCTCTACCGCAACTGGCTGCCGGGCAGCGGCGAGGAACTGCGGGACTTCCCCCTGTTCTTCCACTACCTCAACCTGCTGCCGGATACGCCGGAGAATGAGTTGGTGACGGATATCTATTTGCCGCTGAAGTAAGTCGTCCGGTCGGACAGGAACGGGCGGTCAGTTGCCGGAAGGCGACTGACTGCCCGTTTGCGCATTGGCAGTACCGTCGCCTTTGCCGAGTTCAATCAGCCACTCGGCAAAGGCATCCACCTCCGGGCGCTTGGACGAGGGGCTGCGCAGCAGGTAGTAGGCGCGTCGGCCCGGGGTGGGTTGGGGCGGGGCCAGGGGGATCAGGCGGCCGGCTTCCAGGTGGTCCCGGATCAGGGGCAGACGGCCCAGGGCTGCGCCCTGGCCGGCCAGGGCGGCGTAGATGCACTGGTCGTAGTGGTTGAACTGCAACAGGGCCTTGGCGGCGGGCGGGGGCGGGGCCAGTTGGCTGAGCCAGCCTTCCCAGCGCAGCCAGGGATAGTCCCGGCCGTCCTCGAAGGAGAGCAGGGTGAGGTGGGGCAGGTTGGCGGCGGAAAGCCGGGGGCCGTCCGGCAGGCTCGCAGCCAGGGGTGGCGCCACGACGGGGGCCAGGGTTTCGTCGAAGAGCTTGAGACTGCCGACGGGGGCCGCTTCCGGGGTGCCGTAGCGCAGGGCCACGTCCACTTCCTCCGCCTCCAGATCCACCGCCCGGTTGTCGGCGGAGACCCGGATGCCGATATCAGGATGGCGGGCCTGGAAGCCTGAAAGCCGGGGCACCAGCCACAGGGCGGCGACGCCGATGGAGGCGGAGACGGTGACCCGGGGTTGGCGTCGGGATGCGGTGATGTCCTCCACCGTGCTGCCCAGGCGGGCCAGCACTTCGCTGGCGGTGCGGAACAGGCGTTCGCCTTCCGGCGTCAGGTGCAGGGCCCGGGTGCTGCGCTGGAACAGGGCCACGCCCAGTTGTTCCTCCAGGGTCTGGACCTGGCGGCTGATGGCCGACTGGCTCAGGTGCAGTTCCTCCCCCGCCTTGGTGAAGGAGAGGTGGCGGGCGGCGGCGACGAAACCCTTGAGGGGGTCCAGGGACGGCAGGCGGTGCAGGGGCAGGCTCATGGCGGGGTTGAATAGTTATGCGCTTATTGCATTAATTGAATGCAGATTTCCCGTTTGTGTGTTGTGCATTGGCTTCCCATACTTAATTCATGGCGTGGCTGTACTGATATGGTCATATCAAAAGCGCATGAATGGAGGATAGGAAAATGGAAGCGATCCGGCAAGGCCAGGCAGCGGGCCAGACAACGCAGTGGCTGCATCTGGAACTGGAACGGCGGGAAATGCTGGTGCTGGCCGATGCCCGGGGCCAGACCCTGGAGTGCCGCAGTGGCGAGCTGTGGCTGACGGAGGCAGGGGGCGGCGATACCGTGCTCCGGCCCGGCGAAGCCCACGTGGTGGCCGGCAACGGCTGTCTGGTGGTTTCGGCCTGCCAGGATGCCCGCTTTGTCCTCGGCGGTGGGGGGCACGATCCGGCCACGGTTTCCCTGCAGCCGGTGCGGGGCTTTCTCGCCAGCCTGCTGCCCCACGAGCTGTCCGGCCTGGGCGGCCGCGGCCTGGCCTGAGGCCGGGAATCAAAAGACCCACCGTCTGTCCCATTCTCCAACCAGACCTACCGTCGAGTGTTCTTATGGATCGTTTCACGCCGCCGCCCCCGACCGTCAGCGCCAGCCCCTTGAGCCTCACCGCTGCCGACGGCTATCTCCTGGCCGCCCACCATTGGCAGCCTGAGGGCGTGCCCCGGGCGGTGGTGGTGATCAACCCGGCCACCGCAGTGAAGGCGGCCTACTACCACCGCTACGCCCGCTTCCTGGCGGAAAACGGCTATGCGGTGCTGACCTACGATTACCGGGGTATCGGCGATTCCCGCCAGGGCAGCCTGCGCCGCTGGCGTCACGTCTCCAAGCTGGACTGGGGCCGCTACGACTGCGAGGCGGCCCTGGCCTGGGCGCGGCAGACCTATCCCGATTTGCCCCTGCATCTGGTGGCCCACAGCATCGGCGGCCTGCTGCTGGGCCTGGCCCCCTCCGGAGCAGCGGTGCAGCGGGCCTTCACCGTGGGCAGCCAGTACGCCTACTGGCCCGACTACGGCCCGGGCAAGCCCCTCATGTGGCTGCGCTGGCATGTGCTGATGCCGCTGCTGACCGCCGTGCTCGGCTACTTCCCGGCCCGGCGCCTGGGCTGGCACGAGGACCTGCCCGCCGCAGCCGCCTACGAATGGGCCTTCCGCCCGGCCTCCCTGGAGAAGTCCTATCGACGCCATGTGCGGGGCGGGGCCGATCCCCTGGCCCATTTCGACGGCTTCCGCGGGGAGATGCTGGCGGTGAGCATTACGGACGACCCTTTCGGCACCCCGGCGGCCATCCGCCGCCTGCTGGGCTACTACCGGGGCGCCCGGCGCCATCATGTGCACCTGTCGCCGGCCGCGGCGGGGGTGGAAGCCATCGGCCACTTCGCCTGGTTCCACGAACGTTTCCGCCCCACCCTGTGGCAGGACTCCCTGGCCTGGCTTGAGGACGGCAGCCTGACCCGCCCACCCCGGGAGACCCTGGCGCCCGAAACTGGTGCCGGTGCTTAGGGAATCAGCCGATCTTGGGGCGCTCCTTGGCCGAGTAGTTGCTGAAGTGCCCCTCCTTGGCCGCCTGGGCCCGGCCGGCGGCCACCAGGCCGGCGGTCTTGCCCTGGGGGGCGGGCAGGGAGACCAGTTTTTCCAGCTGCCCGCTGCCGCATTTCGGGCAGGCCGGCACGGTGCTGGCCCGCACCAGCAGTTCAAAGGTGTGCTGGCAGGCCTGGCACTGGTAGTCGTAGAGGGGCATGGGGCACTCCTGTCGCAATGACGACAATCGAAGGGGAATGCCCGAGAAATGCAAGAAGGGTGCCGGGGAAAAGCATTGGCCACAGAGGGCACAGAGATCACAGAGGGAGAACGTCCCCCCAGTCAATGGCCTTCGGTCAGCGATACAAGCAACTTCTTCCCGGGGACGTTGCACCCCCGGGGTTCACAACTCTGTGCCCTCTGTGTCCTCTGTGGCCATGCAGTTTTTCAGGTTGTCGCCTTGGCCAACGCCTGGTCGATGTCCCAGAGGATGTCGTCCAGGGTCTCCAGGCCCACGGAGAGACGGATCAGGTCCGGCGGCACGCCGGCGGCGGTCTGCTGTTCCGGGGTCATCTGGCGGTGGGTGGTGGAGGCCGGGTGGATCACCAGGGTCTTGGCGTCGCCGATATTGGCCAGGTGGGAAAGGAATTCCACGCTGTCGATGAACTCCTGCCCGGCGGCCGCCCCGCCCTTGATGCCGAAAGTGAGCACGGCGCCGGCGCCCTTGGGCAGGTATTTTTGCGCCAGATCATGGTACTTGCTGGAGGGCAGGCCCGGGTAATTGACCCATTCCACCTGGGGGTGGGCTTCCAGATGCCGGGCGATGGCCAGGGCGTTGCTGCAATGGCGATCCATGCGCAGGGAGAGGGTTTCCACCCCTTGCAGCAGCAGGAAGGCATTGAAGGGTGAGAGGGCCGGGCCGAAGGTGCGCAGGCCTTCCATGCGGCACTTGGCGGTGAAACCGAAGTTGCCGAAAGTCTCGTAGAACTTGACGCCGTGGTAGCCCGGGCTGGGCTCGGTCATGGTGGCGAACTTGCCGTTGTCCCAGGGGAACTTGCCCGATTCGACGATGATGCCCCCCAGGGTGGTGCCGTGGCCGCCGATGAACTTGGTGGCCGAGTGCACCACGATGGCGGCGCCCCATTCGAAGGGCCGGCACAGGTAGGGGCTGGCGAAGGTGTTGTCCACGAAGAGGGGCAGGCCGGCGGCGTTGGCGATCCTGGCCACGGCCTCGATGTCCAGCACGTTGAGGCCCGGGTTGCCCATGGTCTCGGCGTAGATCACCTTGGTCCTGGGGGTGATGGCCTTGGCGAAATTCTCCGGATCGTCGCTGTCCACAAAAATGGTGTTGATGCCCAGCTTGCGGAAGTTCACGTCCAGCTGGGTGTGGGTGCCGCCGTAGAGGGTGCGGGCGGCGACGATCTCGTCCCCGGCCTCGCACAGGTTGAGCAGGGCCACCATCTGGGCGGCCATGCCGGAGGCTACTGCGACCGCGGCCTTGCCCCCTTCCAGGGCGGCGATGCGCTCTTCCAGCACGGCCACGGTGGGGTTGGAGAGGCGGGAATAGACGTTGCCGAAGGTCTGCAGGTTGAACAGGCTGGCGGCGTGCTCAGGCGAATCGAAGACGTAGGCGGCGGTCTGGTAGATGGGCGTGGCCCGGCTGCCGGTGGCGGCGTCGGGCACCTGCCCGGCGTGGAGGGAAAGGGTGTCGAACCCGAACTGGTGGTCGGCCATGGTGTGCTTTCGGGAAATCGGACGGATCAGGTGGGTCTACGGGAGGAGACGATGCCCGTATTCACGCCCATGAAATTGAGGCCGCCGAAGAGGCGGGCGTATTCGATCTTGACGCAGCGGTCCTCGACCACCGTGAGGCCGGCGGCTTCGGCGATGTGGCGGGCTTCCTCATTGATTACGCCCAACTGCATCCAGAAGACCTTGGCGCCGATGGCCACCGCTTCCCGGGCGATGGGCACGCAGTCTTCCGGCTTGCGGAAGACGTCCACGATATCCACCTTCTCGGGAATGGATTTCAAGTCCGGGTAGCACTTCTCCCCCAGGATCTCCGGGTACTTGGGATTCACCGGGATGATGCGGTAGCCCCGTTCCTGCATGTACTTGGCGGCGAAGTAGCTGGGGCGGTTCCAGTCGGCGGAGAGGCCGACCACGGCGATGGTGCGGTTTTCTTTCAGGACCTGGCGCAGGGTGGCAAGTTCGCTCATGCAAGTGTTCCGTGTGAGGGGTGGGGCGGGCGGCCCCGGGTTCCCCTCGGGTCTGCCGCGTTAGCCGTGGCACCAGGTGGGGTGGCGCTTGTCGATGAAGGCATCGATGCCTTCCCGGGCGTCCCTGGCCTGGAGATTGTGCACCATCACCCCCTTGGCGTAGGCGTAGGCCTCGTCCAGGGGCAGCTCGGCCTGGCGGTAGTAGGCGGCTTTGCCCACGGCCAGGGTGTGGCGCGACTTGCTGGCGATTTTAACCGCCAATGCTTCCACCGCGACATCCAGTTGTTCCCCGGACACGTGCTCGTTGATAAGGCCGAAACGCAGGGCCGTGGGGGCGTCGATGAGGTCGCCGGTGAGCAGCATCTGCAGGGCGTGCTTGTGGGAGATATTGCGCGACAAAGCCACCATGGGAGTGGAGCAGAAGAGGCCGATATTGACGCCGGGCGTGGCGAAGCGGGCGTCGTCCGTGGCGATGGCCAGGTCGGCGCTGGCCACCAGCTGGGCCCCGGCGGCGGTGGCGATGCCATGCACCCGGGCGATCACCGGCTGGGGCAGGCTGACGATGCGCTGCATGAGCCGGGCGCAGGCCTCGAAAAGGTCTTCGGCATAGCGTTCGCCGTAATCGGCCCCGCGCATTTCCTTCAGGTCGTGGCCGGCGCAGAAGGCCGGGCCGTTGCCGGCCAGGATCACCACGCCGATAGACGGGTCCGCGGCGATGCGGTCGAACTCGGCCTGCAGGGCGGCGATCATGGGCCGGGAAAGGGCGTTGCGGGCGGCGGGGCGGTTGAGGGTGAGGCGGGCGATGCCGTCCTTGTCCTGCCGCAGTACCAGGGCTTCTTCGCTCATGTGCTGTTCTCCTTTTGTTATTACTTGAGGGCCTGTTCCAGATCGGCCAGCAGGTCTTCCACGTCTTCCACGCCGACGGAAAGGCGTACCAGGCCGTCGTCGATGCCGATGCGGCGGCGCTGCTCAGGGGGGACCGAAGCGTGGGTCATCAGGGCCGGCAGTTCGATCAGGCTTTCCACCCCGCCCAGGCTTTCGGCCAGGACGAAGATTTTGGTGTTTTCCAGCAGCTTCTTCGCCGCCGGCAGGCCGCCCTTGACCACGGCGGAGACCATGCCGCCGAAGCCGCGCATCTGGCGCTTGGCCAGTTCATGCTGGGGGTGGCTTGCCAGGCCGGGGTAATGGACCTTCTCGATGGCCGGATGCTGTTCCAGCCAGCGGGCGATGGCCTCGGCGTTGGCGCAGTGGCGTTCCATGCGCAGGGCCAGGGTCTTCAAACCGCGCAGGGCGAGGAAAGCGTCGAAAGGCCCCAGCACTGCGCCGGCGGCGTTCTGCAGGAAGGCCAGGCGTTCCGCCAGATCCGCTCGGGCAGTGACGGCCACGCCGGCGATCACGTCGGAATGGCCGTTCAAGTACTTGGTGGCCGAATGCACCACGATGTCGAAGCCGTGTTCCAGGGGCCGCTGGATCCAGGGGCTGGCGAAGGTGTTGTCGGCCACGGTGAGGAGGCCCCGGTCCTTGCCGATGGCGGCCACCAGGTCCAGATCCACCAGCTTCAAGAGCGGATTGCTCGGGGTTTCCACCCACAGCAGCTTGGTTTCCGGGGTGATGGCAGCCTCGATGCTCTCCCTGGAGGAGAAGTCGGCATAGGTCACCTTGAGGTCGGCGGAATTGCTGCGCACCCGGTTGAAGAGGCGCACCGAGCCGCCGTAGAGGTCGTCGGAGGCCACCACATGGCTGCCGGCGGGCAGCAGTTCCAGCACCGTGGCGCTGGCGGCCAGGCCCGAGGCGAAGGCAAAGCCTGTGGCGGTGGCGAAGGCGCCCCCTTCCAGGTCGGCGATGCAGCGTTCCAGGGCCAGGCGGGTGGGGTTGGCGCTGCGGGCGTAGTCGAAGGTGGCCCCGGCGTACTGCTTCGGCTCGTTGAGGGCCGGCTGGACGTAGGTGGAGGTGGCGTAGATGGGGATGGAGACGGCGCCGGTGGTGGGGTCCGGCTCCTGGCCGGCATGGATGGCGCGGGTGGCAAAACCTTGTTTGTGGGTCATGGGGAGCTCGAAAAAAATCTAAAAACGGAGCCACAGAGGACACAGAGAGCACAGAGGGGAAAACCATCGGCGCCAGAAATGCCGGGGGCGCTTTTCCTGCACCCCGGCAAGCTAACGGTCCTTTGGGTTTTACTCTGTGTTCTCTGTGCCCTCTGTGGCAAAAGATTGAGGTCTTAGCTCTTCAGCTTGCGCCGCAGGTGGTTGAGCAGGTCGATGCGGGTCACCAGGCCGAGGAAGCGGTCGCCGTCCACCACGATGGGCACCAGGCCCTGGTCGAAGAGGGGCAGCAGGTCGCTGATGGGGGCCGTGGGGGGCAGGGTGGTGAGGCGGCTGGTCATGAATTTCTTCACCGGCTGGCGGAAGTTGGCCTCGTCCTTGGTGATGGCCAGCAGCAGGTCCGATTCGTCGATGAGGCCGACGATCCGGCCTTCGTCATTGGTCACCGGCAGCTGGGAGACGTCGTAGAGCTTGAAGCGGCCGTAGGCGGTGAGCACCGTATCCGTCGGCGCCACGGTGACCACGGCGCCCTCGTCGGCGCGGCGGCCGATGATGTCCCGCAGGTCGCCCCGCACGTCCTTGGGCAGGAAGCCCTGGTCCGCCATCCAGAAGTCGTTGTACATCTTGGAGAGATAGCGGTTGCCATGGTCGCAGACGAAGGTGACCACGTGCTCCGGCTTGGTGCGGGTGCGGCAGTAGCGCAGGGCCGCGGCCAGCAGGGTGCCGGTGGAGGAGCCGCCCATGATGCCTTCCTTGCGCAGCAGTTCCCGGGCGGCGGCGAAGCTCTCGGCGTCGGGCACGGTGTAGGCCTCGCGCACCCCGGTGAGGTCGCAGATGGGGGGGATGAAATCCTCGCCGATGCCTTCCACCAGCCAGGAGCCGGCCTCCTTGATGTAGCCGTGGGCCACGTAGTCGGCCAGCACGGAGCCGGCCGGATCGGCCAGCACCATCTTCACCCGGGGCGATTTCTGGCGGAAGAAGCGGGTCAGGCCGGTGAGGGTGCCGCCGCTGCCGACGCCGCAGACCACGGCGTCGATGCGGCCCTTCAGCTGGGACCACAGTTCCGGCCCGGTGCCGGTCTCGTGGGCCTTGGGATTGTTGGGGTTGCCGAACTGGTTCACATACCAGGCGCCGGGAATCTCGCTGGCCAGGCGCTGGGCCATGTCCTGGTAGTACTCGGGATGGCCGACGCCCACGTCGGAGCGGGTCATCACCACCCGGGCCCCCAGGGCCTTCAGGGCGAAGATCTTTTCCTGGCTCATCTTGTCCGGCACCACCAGCACCACCTTGTAACCGCGCTGGGCACCCACCAGGGTGAGGGCCAGACCGGTGTTGCCGGCGGTGGCCTCCACCAGGGTGGAGCCGGGCTTGATCAGGCCTTCCTTCTCGGCGGCGTCGATCATGGAACGGGCCACCCGGTCCTTGATGGAGCCGCCCGGATTCTGGCTTTCCAGCTTGAGGAAGAGACGGCAGGGGCCGGTGTCGAAGTGGGTCACTTCCACCAGGGGGGTGGCCCCGATCAGGTCCAGGCTGGAGCGGGGCAGGGTGGCGGAAGGAGCGAGGGTGGCGGCGGTATCGGTCATGGAATCTCGGTTCGGCTGGAAGACGAAGGGGGCCGGCGGGGACAGGTGGAGATTGGGGCCGGCCCGGGAAGGGGCGCCGTGGCCGGTTGCGGCAGTCATGGCGCTCCTGGGATGTCGCCCACTGTAATTCCAAGCCGATTTTTACAAAAAGAATAAAAGCGAATGATTTGATATCTGTTGGTTATATCGATTTTGCCCCTGGCGGCATCATCGGCCCCTTTTTCGGCTCTCCCGGGGATGGCGCCAGGGCCAGCATTGACAGGGTTTTCGCCCTTTCGGGAATAAGGGAATAAAAAAATGGAACTTCAGTGCATGAAGAGCCCTGGCTAGAGTGCAGCCATTCCCACGCCATGAGGTTGTCATGCCCCTGTATCTGGTCCAAGGCCATCCCGCCGCTGCGCGTTGCGTCGACCTGGGCGAGCGGCTGGCCCGCATCCACCGGGGCCGGCCCGGCGCCCTGCTCGATCTCCGGGCCGACATGGCCGTCCCCAGGCTGGAGGCGCTGATCGAGGCCCAGGACGGCATCGACGCCCGGGCCGTGCTGGCCCTGGGCAGCCTGGCCAGCTACGGCGTGCATGAACTGCCATCCGGCCCGGGAAGCGGGCCCGGTGCCCAGGTCTTGCCGGGGCCGCCCGCCGGGGCGGCGAACACGGTATCCATGCAAGGAGGGAAAAATGGAGAGGAAAGCACCATGGAAGACGAACTGATCCTGGCCCGGGCCCATGCCCGGGGAGTGGCGGAACGGCTGGCCTACGCCGGCGCTCTGACGCCGGAAGAGGCCTGGCTGCTGCTCAAGCTGCGTTCCGATGCCTGCCTGGTGGACGTGCGCAGCGAGGCCGAGCGGGAACTGGTGGGCGCCATTCCCGGGGCCCGGGAGGTGGAATTCATGCGCTATCCGGACTGGGAGGAGAACCCGGACTTCGTCGCCCAGGTGCGCCGGGAGGTGGCGACGCAGGCGCTGGTGCTGCTCATCTGCCGCTCCGGCCAGCGTTCCCACCGGGCGGCGGAACTGCTGCGGCAGGCGGGCTACCGGCAGGTGTACAACGTGCTGGAAGGCTTCGAAGGGGCGAAGGACGCCCAGGGGCGGCGCATCCTCAACGGCTGGCGGCAGCGGGGCCTGCCCTGGCAGCAGTGAGTTTTGTTATTCCGTAAAGAAATAAAAACATCAACAATAAGTATTGGATGGTCTATTTGCGAAAAGGCAATCTGCTTTTGCCGCAACGGCATTCTTAATGCCCAGGGGCCTTCCTTCTCGAGGGCCGGCGGATCAGGATAGGAGATCGCAATGTCACTGCTCATCGTCGGCGCCGACAACGTGCGCACCATCGAAAACGAAGTGGCCCGCCTGGCGCCGGCCCTGCTCGATGCCCCCACCGAGCACTGGAGCGGGCGCAAGGCCGGCGATTCGCGCCGGGTCATTCCCTCCCGCACCCGGCTGGTGGTGGTGGTCTGCGCCCGGGTGAACCACGAACTGCTGCGCCACGTGCGCCGCCAGGCGGAGAAGAGCGACGTGCCCCTGATCTACTGCCGCCATTCGGCCCTGGAGATGCGGGAGAAGCTGGCCGAGTTCATCGGTCGCCAGCCGGCTGCGGCGTGGCAGTGAGCCGCTCGTCTCCTTGCAGCTGTCGTCTGTCCCGAGGCTTTCAGCCTCCCGGCGCCAGGCCCTCGTCGTAGATGCGGTAGCCGTTGCGCCCGGCCTGCTTGGCGGCGTACATGGCCAGGTCCGCATGTTTCATCAGGGTCTGGCTGTCGCTGCCGTGGGCGGGGAAGAGGGCGATGCCGACGCTGGCGGTGATGACGTCCACCCGGATGCGGGCCTGGCCCAGCTCATAGGGTGCCGCCAGGCTGGCGATGATGGTTTCAGCCGCCCGGATGACCCCTGCCGGCGCTCCCACCTCGGCCAGCACCACGATGAATTCGTCGCCCCCCTGGCGCGCCACGGTGTCGCCCTGGCGCACGCAGCGGGTGAGGCGCCGGGCGGCGGCGCTGAGCAGCTCGTCGCCCACTTCGTGGCCATGCACGTCATTGACCTGCTTGAAATGGTCCAGGTCGAGGAACAGCACGCCCACCTGCTGCTGGTGGCGCCGGGCCCGCAGCAGGGCCTGTTCCAGCCGGTCCTGCAGCAGGCGCCGATTGGGCAGGCCGGTGAGGGCGTCGAAATAGGCCAGCTGGCGGATCTTCTCCTGGTCCCGGCGGCGTTCGCTGATGTCCTCCACCTGGACGTCGAAGCACTGGGCCACACCTTGGGTGCTGCGCAGCACGGCGGCCGTCAGCTCCACCCACACCGGGCTGCCGTCGCTGCGCAGGTAGCGCTTCTCCGCCTGCCACACCGGCATTTCGCCCTGGCGCAGGCGGCGCCACATGGCCAGGTCGGCGGCCAGGTCCTCGTCCGGGGTCAGGTCCTCGAAACTGAGGCGCTCCAGGGCTTCCCGGGAGTAGCCGAGAATCTGGCAGAGGGCCTGGTTCACCTTGCCCAGGCGGCCGTCCAGATTGACGATGGCCATGCCCACCGGGGCGAATTCCATGAAATCCCGAAAGCGCTTTTCGCTTTCGAGGAGGGCGATTTCCCTTCCCTTGCGTTCGGTGATGTCGGCGCACAGGCCCACCACCTGGACCAGCCGCCGGTTGCCGTCGCACACCGGCGACAGGGTCAGGGCGGCGGGGAAGACCTGGCCGTCCCGGCGCTGCAGCCACAGTTCGCCGCGCCAGTGGCCGCCATCGGCCAGTTCCTGCATGAACTCCGGCGTCGGCCGTCCCGGCTGGGGCAGCAGCAGGCAGTGGTGGTCCTGGCCGACGATGTCGGCCTCGCTGTAGCCGGTGATGGCGCAGAAGGCGCCATTGACCGTTTCGAAGCGTCCCTCCCGGTCGAGGATGAAAATGCCTTCGCTGGTGTTCTCGAAAATCTGGGAAAACTGGGCGCCGCGGCGCACCAGGGCGTGATGGGCGAAGGCCTGGGCGGTGACCGCCCGCAGTTCCTCTCCGTCCCAGGGCTTGTTGAGGAATTTGTAGATGTTGCCCTGGTTGATGGCGGCGATGACGGCACCGATGTCGGCATAGCCGGAAAGGACCATGCGCACGGCGTCGGGGCGCAGGGCCCGGGCCTGGGCCAGGAATTCGACGCCGCTCATGCCGGGCATGCGGTAGTCGGAGAGGATGACCTGGACGTCGCGGTCGGCCAGTACCGCCAGGGCCTCCTCGCCGCTGGTGGCGGTCAGCACCTCATAGGGGGCGCTGCGGAATTCCCGCTTGAGGGCGTTGAGCAGGGCCGGTTCGTCGTCCACCAGCAGCAGGGTGCGGAATCCGGGGGGAGGGGCGAGGGTCATACCGACAGGGCTCCGAAGGGATGCCAATGGATTGTACGTCGCCAGCCTCCCGGCGGCCCATGTTGGCGTGGCTTCCCCCATGGGCTGCGGCTCCTGGGCCGGTACGCGGCAGCGGATTAAATAGTATCGTCACGGCAGTGCCGTAACCTTGACCCACGTTCCTTGCCCATGACCGAACCCATGTCCGCCCCACCCGCAACAAGCCAGCCTGCCGAGGGCGCCGCTCCTCCTGCCGTCTCCCCGGGCCAGGCCTTCCGCTACTGGCTGAAGCTGGGCTGCATCAGCTTCGGCGGGCCGGCGGGGCAGATCGCCATCATGCATAGCGATCTGGTGGAGAAGAAACGCTGGATTTCCGAGCGGCGCTTTCTCCACGCCCTCAACTACTGCATGGTGCTGCCCGGTCCCGAGGCCCAGCAGCTGGCCACCTACATCGGCTGGATGATGCATCGCACCGTGGGCGGCCTCATGGCCGGCGGGCTGTTCGTGTTGCCTTCCCTGCTGCTGCTGATCGGCCTGGCCTGGGTGTACCTGGCCTTCGGCCAGGTGCCGGCGGTGGCCGGGGTGCTTTACGGCATCAAGCCGGCGGTGACGGCCATCGTCGCACTGGCCGCCTGGCGCATCGGTTCCCGGGTGCTGCGTAACCGGGCCCTGGTGGCCATCGCCGCCGCCGCCTTCCTCGCCATCTTCGCCCTGGGGCTGCCGTTCCCCGCCATCGTCCTGGGGGCCGGCCTGCTGGGGGCTCTGGGCGGGCGTTGGCGGCCGGCCTGGTTCCAGGCCGGGGGCGGCCACGGGGTCACACAGAAGCATTTCGGGCCGGCCCTCATCGACGACGAGACGCCGCCGCCGGCCCATGCCCGTTTCACCTGGGGCCGCTTTGCCCGGGTCCTGCTGCTGGGCCTGGGCCTGTGGGCCGGAGCCATGGCGGTGCTGGCGGGGCTGTTCGGTTGGGCCGGCGCCTTGAGCCAGATGGGCTGGTTCTTCACCAAGGCGGCCCTGCTCACTTTCGGCGGCGCCTATGCAGTGCTGCCCTATGTCTTCCAGGGCGCGGTGGAGCATTACCAGTGGCTGTCCCCGGCCCAGATGATCGACGCCCTGGCCCTGGGGGAAACCACGCCCGGGCCCCTGATCATGGTGGTGACCTTCGTCGGCTTCGTCGGCGGCTGGAACCAGGCCCTGTTCGGCGCCGACCATCTCTTCCTGGCCGGGGCCGTGGCGGCCCTGGCGGTGACCTTCTTCACCTTCCTGCCGTCTTTCGTCTTCATCCAGCTGGGCGGGCCCTTGGTGGAATCCACCCACGGCCAGTTGAAATTCACCGCCCCCCTCACCGGCATCACGGCGGCGGTGGTGGGGGTGATCCTCAACCTGGCGCTGTTCTTTGCCTGGCATGTGTTGTGGCCGGCGGGCTGGGGCGGGGCCTTCGAGTGGCCGGCCCTGGTGCTGGGCCTGGGGGCGGGGCTGGCCCTGTTCCGCTACCAGCTGGGGGTGATCCCGGTGATCCTGGGCTGCGGCGCCGCGGGCCTGCTGCTGGCCTGGATACCGCCGCTGCTGTAGTGGGGTGCTGAAACGAAAACGCCACCTTTGCGGTGGCGTTTTTTGTTTGGGACCGGAGGGCTTCTCAGGCTTCCACCTGCCGGCGCGAGGCGCTGGCCGCCTCCCGGGCGCGGCGGGCTTCGTCCAGCAGGTAGCGCTGGTAGTCGTCCAGATCGCCGTCGTAGGGACCCACGGCGCCGTCGGCCACCAGCCAGAACTCGTCGCACACCGAGCGCAGCAGGGCCCGGTCGTGGCTGACCAGCATCACCGTGCCTTCGAACTCGTTCAGAGCCACGCTGAGGGCCTCCCGGGTGGAGAGGTCCAGGTGGTTGGTGGGTTCGTCCAGCAGCAAGAGGTTGGGGCGCTGCCAGACGATCATGCACAGCACCAGGCGGGCCTTCTCGCCGCCGCTCATGGTGCCCACCGGCTGCTTGACCATGTCGCCGCTGAAGTTGAAGGTGCCGAGGAAGTTGCGCAGGTCCTGTTCCTTGCCCGCCACGTAGCCGCTGCGGCCGGCGGCGATGACTTCCTTGGCCAGGCGGATCATGTGTTCCAGGGGCGTGTCCTCAGGCCGCAGCACGTCCAGTTCCTGCTGGGCGAAGTAGCCGATGTTGAGGCCCTTGCCCTCGGTCAGGTCGCCGGCGATGGGCGCCAGGTCCCGGGCGATGGTCTTGACCAGGGTGGACTTGCCCTGGCCGTTGGCCCCCAGGATGCCGATGCGCTGGCCCGCATGCACCGAGCGGTTGATGCCGCGCACGATGACCGTGGGCGGCGTGCCGGGCGCCGCATCCTCCGCCGGCGGGTAGCCGATATCGGCGCCGAGCAGGGAGAGCATGGGGTTGGGCAGGTTGAGGGGCTCTTTGAATTCGAAGGTGAATTCGGCGTCGGCCAGCACCGGGGCGATCTTCTCCATGCGCTCCAGGGCCTTGACCCGGCTCTGGGCCTGCTTGGCCTTGCTGGCCTTGGCCTTGAAGCGGTCGATGAACTTCTGCAGGTGGGCGATCTTTTCCTGCTGCTTGGCCAGGGTGGCCTGTTGCAGCAGCATCTGCTCGGCCCGCATGTCCTCGAAGGTGCTGTAGTTGCCGCCGTAGCGCACCAGCTTGGCGTTGTCGATGTGCAGGGTGACGTTGGTGATGGCGTCGAGGAATTCCCGGTCGTGGCTGATCATCACCAGGGTGCCGGTGTAGCGCTTGAGCCAGGCTTCGAGCCAGACCAGGGCGTCCAGATCCAGGTGGTTGGTGGGCTCGTCCAGCAGCAAGAGGTCGGAAGGACACATCAGGGCCCGGGCCAGCTGCAGGCGCATGCGCCAGCCGCCGGAGAAGCTGTTCACCGGCTGGGAGAGTTCATCGACGTGGAAGCCGAGGCCCAGGATCAGGGCCTGGGCCCGGGCCGGAGCATCGTGGGCGCCGGCGTCGTAGAGGGCGGTATAGGCATGGGCCATGCGCATGCCGTCGTCGCTGGCCTCGGCGGCGGCCACCTCCTGCTGGGCGGCCAGCAGCACGGTGTCGCCCTCGATGACGAAGTCGGTGGCGCTCTGCTCGGTCTCCGGCATGTCCTGGGCCACCTGGGCCATGCGCCACTGGCTGGGGATGGAAACGTCGCCACCGTCTTCGTGCAGGTTGCCGTTGAGCAGGGCGAAGAGGGAGGACTTGCCGGCGCCGTTGCGCCCCACCAGGCCGACCTTTTCGCCGGGGTTGATGGTGACGGAAGCGCGGTCCAGCACCACCTTGGTACCGCGGCGCAGGACGATGTTCTTGAGGGTGATCATGGGGAAAGCCAGCCAGAGGGTCGGCCATGATAGCCACTTGGGCCGCCCGCACCAAGGAAAATCGGGGCGGCGGGCTGTTCCCCGCGCCCGGCCTCACTGCATGAAGCGATAACTCTCAGCCCGGTGGCGTTGCCACTGGCCGTTGCCGGTGAGTTCCAGCACCTGGCGGTGGTATTTGAGGATGGTGGTGCGGTGGCCGACGCTGATCAGGGTGGTATCGGTGGTGGCCAGGGTGCGGTAGAGGCTTTCCTCGTTGGCGATGTCCAGGGCGCTGGTGGCCTCGTCCAGCATGGCGTAGCGGGGCTTGCTCAGGAGCACCCGGGCGAAGGCCAGGCGCTGCTGTTCGCCGACGGAGAGGACCTTGCCCCAGTCCCGCTCCACATGCAGGCCACCGACCCGGCCGGCCAGGTCGGGCAGGTTCACCCGCTCCAGCAGGTGCAGCAGTTCGGCGTCGCTGATGTGCTGTTCCCGCTTGGGGTAGAGCAGCTGGCTGCGCAGGGTGCCGAGCAGCATGTAGGGCTGCTGGGGCAGGAACAGGATGTCCTCGCTGGGCGGGCAGGTGATGCTGCCGCTGCCGACCGACCACAGGCCGGCGATGGCTCGTAGCAGGGAGCTCTTGCCGCTGCCGCTTTCGCCGACGATGAGCAGCCCTTCCCCCGGGGTGATCTGGAGGGACAGGTCCCGCACCAGCACCCGTCCGTCGTCGGGCGTCTGCAGGGTGACCCGCTCTAGGGACAGGCGCGGCTCCTCCAGCAGTTCAATGTGGCCGGCGCTGCGGTGCTGCTCCGGCAGCTGGCCGGACATGATGCGGGCGAAGGCGTCCAGCCGGTCCACCCCGGCGGCGAAGCGGCTCAGGCCCTCGAAGTTCTCCACGATCACGGAAATGGCCCCGAGCACGGCGGCAAAGGCGCCGGCGGCCTGGATGGCGCGGCCCACCTCCAGTTCCCCCGACAGCACCCGGGAGGAAATGATGGCGGCGGGCAGCACCATGGTGAGCAGGGTGTAGGCGTACTGGAAGAGGTTGAGGCTGAGCTGCTTGCGGATCAGCTTGTTGAAGTTGTTGAAGGCCTTGGCGAAGCGCTGCTTCACCTGGTGGGCTTCCTGGGCCTCGCCCCGGTAGAAGGCGATGGACTCGGCATTTTCCCGCACCCGCACCAGGCTGAAGCGGAAATCCGCCTCCTTGCGCAGCTGGTGGAAATTGAGGCCGATGAGGGGCTTGCCGAAGACGAAGATGGTGATGAGGGTGCCGGCCAGCGCATAGACCACCAGGAAATACACCAGGTCCCGGGAGATGGACCACAGCACGTGGCTGAAGGCCGCCAGCTGCAGCACGGCGCCGATGAAGATGAGGAGGAAGAAGAGGGAGCGCTGGGTGAAGGTGTTGATGTCTTCGGCGATGCGCTGGTCCGGGTTGTCGATGGCCGTCTCGGCGTTGAGCTCGTAGAAGTGCCGGTGGCTGAAATAGTTGTCGAGGAAGCGGTGGGTCAGCCAGCGCCGCCAGTGCAGGCCCAGCTTGTCGCGCACGTAGTAGTAGAAGCCGTAGATGGGCACGGCCACCGCCAGCAGGACCAGGCAGAGCTGGATTGCATCCCAGAAGCGGGGCTCGTCCCGGGCCGCCAGGGCCGAGGTGAATTCCCCGGTCTGCTCGTTGAAGAGCACGGCGAAGCGGGTCTGACCCAGGAGCAGCAGCACCAGCAGCACCAGCAGTCCCCAGGCCTTCCATTTCTCCTCGCTGCGCCAGTAGGGCGCGGCAATGCCGGTGAAGCGTTGCCACAGGTGTCGGTCGACGGATTTCATGGTTGTTCTTGTCGTTGCGGGCGAAGCGCCCGGGGGCTGGCCCCGGGCAGGGGGGCGGCTCAGGGCGCCGGTTCGCTGTCGAGCAGGCGCTCACATTCGGCCATGAGGGTCTGGGCCATGTCGGAATGATAGTTCGGATCGAGGGACTCGAGCATTTCATGGGCCGTGTACAGGCCCGCCTCCCGGGACAGGGAGGCGGCGATGTCCCGGGCCAGGCGGTCGCTGAGGCCGGCCAGATGGCGGCGCTCAGCCAGGGCCATGGTCTGCTTGGAGCGGGCCAGCCAGTCGGCGGCCAGGGTGGCGCCCTGGGCCTCGGTGAGCCACTGGCCGTGTTCGTAATAGAGGGACAGGCGTTCGGCCGCCAGGGCGAAGATGAGGGCGGCCCGCAGGCCGCGTTCCGAGGTGAAGGTCTGCGGGGTGTTCTCCCAGGCCATGGGCGGGGCTCCGTGTTGAGTGCAGGGCGGAACATAGCACTCCCGGGCCCGGCGGCCCAGCGCCCTGTGGAGAAGGCCGTCCCTATTGGCTTCCGTGGCAGCTGCCAGGCCCGGCGGACGGCCCTTGCAGCGGCCTCGTCCCGGGCGCGGGGAAGCCGAATATCCGACTACTGTACATTTATACAGTAGTCGGATATTCTTGCATCCAAGGACGGCATTTCGAACCGTACCGAACCTTGCAATCCATCCGACATCGAGGAGCCAGTCGCCATGAACCGCCTTCAGAAATGGTTTGAACACATCGCCGGCGTCACCCAGGAAGAACGGGAGCGCCGGGCTTTCGCCCAGGCCCTGTTCGGCAGCAAGCCGGTGGATACGCTGGCCTTGCAGACGCCCGCCTGCTGGCGGCGCAAGGCCCGCCACAGCGGCATCCGCCGCTAGGCCCGGGGGCCGCTCTTGGCCAGGAAGTACTGGCACTCCAGGCCCGAAGCGTCCTGCACTTCAAGAATGGGCGGGCGCCGGCTCTTGAAGTCCAGGGCCCGGCAGCCGTAGGGAAAGCTCACGTCGTGGGTGATGTAGTAGTGGGCGCAGCGGGTGCACAGGGGCGCCTGGGGGCGTGCCGGTCGGGAATCCATGCAACGGGTGTCTGGCTGGTGAAGGAAGAGGGCCGGTCCCAGAGGCCGGCGCGATCAGGAAAGTCCTGGGGAAAAGCGGGGCGGCCGGGCCGGTGCGGACCTGGGCCCCGGCTGTCACTGTTGATGCCGCAGCGGGCCTAGTCCGAACCTTCGCCCTTGCCCAGGAGGGCCTTCAGGTTGGCGAAGGGGGAATGGCTGGCGCCGCCGCCAAAGCCGTTGGTGGCCCGGTTGCCCTGGTCGAACTCGATCTGCTTCTGGTGTTCGTTGTCGTGGCAGTAGAGGCACAGCAACTCCCAGTTGCTGCCGTCCACGGGATTATTGTCGTGGTTGTGGTCCCGGTGGTGCACCGTCAGCTCCCGCAGGTTGCTGTGGGTGAACTCCCGGCCGCAGCGGCCGCAGATCCACGGATAAATCTTCAGGGCCCGTTCCCGGTAGCCCTTTTCCCGTTCGTCCCGGGCCTGGCGGGCTGCCAGTACCACCTGGTCCAGGCGTTGGTGGTCGATGCTCTTCTTGCTCATGGACAGGCTCCGCCGATTATTTGGTGAGGATCGCGTTGCGGCCGGAGAACTGGTCGGAAAGGCGCAGGATGGCGTCGCCGAAATCCCCCGTGGGCTTTTCGCTGCAATAGCGATTGACGTAGTTCTCGATGGTGCCGCTGGAAATGGCGGAAACCTGCTGGCTCTGCCGGGCGTAGTTGTGGCCGGTGAGGACGCCGCGCATCCAGGCCAGGTAGAGGGCCCGCTGCTCCGCCTCGTCCCGGGAGCGGACCCAGGCCTGGCAGCTCATGTCGTCGAAACCGAGCACCTTCAGCGGCGCCGCTGCCGCCGGCGCCACCGGGGCGGCGAGACAGGCGAGGGACAGCAGGACAAGGGCCAGACGGGCGGGGTGTTTCCGGGGCGGCATGCCAGACTCCAGGTGAAGGTCGCAGCCGCCATTCTAGGGCTTTCCCCCCGGCGGCCACCATGCCCCGACCATAACCGCTGATGCGGCCCCTGGGCAAATCCCTGACGTGGCGGCCGCGACGCAGCGTGGCGCCGGTGGCCGACGTCTATGCCGTCACCGGCATCGACGCCCGCCAGGGCAGGGGCGCCCGGCGGCTAGAGGCGCTCGGCGATGAGGCTGGTGTAGCCGATGTGGCCGAAGAACTGATGGGCCTCCGCCCGGCGCCGGGCTTCGGCCTTGAGGGCCTCCGCCAGGGGGCGGCCGATGCGGCCTTCTTCCGCCAAGGCATCGGCGCCCCGGTCCACCACCGTGTAGAGATAGCTGGGAGCGCTGCTCTCGGTGTAGCCGTGGCTGTGGAAGGCATCCACCCGGAAGCCGGCTTGACGCGCCAGCAGGGGCGTGCGGCGGGCGATCCAGCTGTCGTCGATGAAATGCTCGCGGAAGGCGTGGGCGCAGATTTCCAGGGGGTCCAGGTCGCCGGTGCCGAAGGTGGTGGAGGCGTAATCGCCGTCGAACACCGCCAGGCGGCCGCCGGGACGCAGCACCCGGTGGGCCTCCTGCAGCGCGTCCAGGGGCTGGGAGAGGTGGCACAGGGTGGTGTGGAAGATGACCACGTCGAAGTGGCCGTCGGCAAAGGGCAGGCCGTGGGCGCCGCCTTCGCGGAAGGAAAGGTGGGGCAGGTGGGCGCCCAGTTCCCGGGCCTTGGCGAGGAAGATGGGGGAAGGGTCCAGGCCCACCACTTCCACCACCCCGGGCCAGGCGGCCAGACGGCGGGCGACGGCGCCGGTGCCGCAGCCCACTTCCAGGACCCGGGCGTCGGCAGGGAAGGGAATCTCCGCCAGATAGGTTTCCAGCATGCGTCTCTGCTGGGGTTCGGCGGCACGGATTTCCAGCACCTCGGCGATGCGGGCGGTAACCTCGGCGGCAGCCTCGGTGATGGTGTTGTAGATGTCGGGCATGGTCGGCTCACGGTGATCGTTGTGCCGGCCACTGTAGGGCCCGCCCGGCCCCGGGCGGAAATAGCCGTTTTGTCTTTTCTTATGCGCCGCGCCGGGCATGCCCACGAATGCAGCCATTCCGGTGCATCGGGAGGCATCTACCCAGTGGACTTCCAGCCTTGCCACTCAGTGACTCGAGGGCAGCCCGCGGGCTCTTAGCCGGGTCATCGGTTGCCGTGGTGTGCCCAATGAAAAATGGCCGGTTCTGCTTGCAGACCGGCCATTGCTTTACGGCGGCTTCCGATCCAGAGCGGTAATTGCCTGCTAGAGATAGCCGACAACTTTTGCAATGGCGAGGAGTGCGATCACTGCAACAGCTACAAGAAACCCTAGAGGTGAAGCAAACCGAGGGACGACCACGGCCATGAACTCTCGATTTTCGGGACTCAAAGCATCCCCGAATATGTCCTGTTCTTGCTGTATCAATTCCTTCTGAGATTGAATCGAAACGTACCGCCACATGGTTACGAGCACCCAAACGGCGATCACCGCAATGGCGATCAGGAGCAACAGGTCCGTGTCGATGCTAGCCATGCGACGCCCAAGGTAGAGCTAACCGGCGCTGCGTGGCTTTATCGCGCAGCGTCCAGCGACCAAAAGGAGCGAGGTTGAGCGCCGGGCGAGAAGCTGGTGATTCAAAGCGCATAAGTCACCTTGTTCTCTTTGACGATGACCTTGCCTGTTGATTGCAATTGCTGAAGCAATGAAGCCAACTCTGTTTTGGACACACCTTTGGGGTAAAGCGAGGCAATAGTGCTTGTAAGCGTCTTGAGGGTGCGCGGCTTGGAATTGCCGCGCTGTTTCAGATTGGCGACAACAAAAGCCAGCTTGTCATCTTTGGTTTTGACGACGGCTGCTACCTTGGGTGGAGTTTTAGGTTTTGCTTGAGGCGTGACGGCAGGCGGAGCCTTCGATGGAGTAGCAGTTTTGACAGAACCCGTACCGTTCGGGCACTTGAACTGCCCTTTTTGATTGAGAACAACCTGAAATTTCTCTTTGAGTGACATGCTGCCGAGCAGTGCGTTGACTGACTTGCAGCATGCGACGCAGTTTTCGTCGTTGTTGCTCCCACCGTTGGAACTGGCGAACAAGTGCTCAACGCTTGCCTCAGCCTTCGGCAACGGTTGCTTGCAGAAGAAGCACAGCCCTCCTTGGACAAACATCAAGCGGTCAAGTGGTTTTGTAGGCATAAGCTTCTAACGTGAAGTAGACGGCAAAACTGCCGTATAAGCCAGAAAACGCGGCAGCCTGGGGCGCTCCCCAATAGAGGCTTCCGCTAGATTGGCGGCAATATTTGTGGGGATCGATGGCGGTCATGCGCGGCATGCGTGACTGGTTCAATGTGGCGCTGATTTTGCCAGTCGGCCAGCCAAATGTCATGTCTCCAGTTTTTTGCGCACGGTTGCATCGGGACTATTCCCACCACATTCGTTCCTGGCGGAAAGCCGGTGCAACCCGAGCTTCGATAACCCCGGAGGAACAAGATGTCGGCCTGCTATGCCGGCAGGTGGCAATTTTGTATCGCCCCTGGGCGGCCGCTTTGATGGGAAGGCTATGGGGCCCGTCACCGCTCAGATAGGGCCGCTGAAATACAGAAGGGACGCCATTCCTGGCCCGGTGTGCCGGGAGAATGGCGTCCCTTCTTGTTTGTGGGGCAGTGGCCTGTCGGCCACTCCCGCTCGGGCGTGTCAGCCGCCCAGGTAGGCTTCTTCCACCTTGGGGTTGGCCAGCAGGTTGGCGCCGGAATCGGCCAGCACGATCTTGCCGGTCTCGATGACGTAGCCGTGCTTGGCGATCTTCAGGGCCTGGCGCACGTTCTGCTCCACCAGCAGGATGGTGAGGCCGCGGCGGTTGATCTCCACCAGGATGCGGAAGATTTCCTGCACCACGATGGGGGCCAGGCCCATGGAGGGCTCGTCCAGCAGCAGGAGTTTGGGCTTGGCCATGAGGGCCCGGCCGATGGCCAGCATCTGCTGCTCGCCGCCGGAAAGGTTGCCGGCGAACTGCTGGGAGCGTTCCTTGAGGCGGGGGAAGAGCTGGTACACCTCTTCCATGGAGGCGGGGATGCCCTCCTTGTCCTGCCGGGTGTAGGCGCCCAGCTGCAGGTTTTCCTCCACCGTCAGGGTGGTGAGGATGGCCCGGCCTTCGGCCACCTGCACCAGGCCCCGCTCGACGATCTGGTGGGCGGGCAGGCGGGAGATGTCTTCGCCCTGGAATTCGATCTTGCCCCGGGTGGGCTTGATGAGGCCGGAGAGGGCCAGCAGGGTGGTGCTCTTGCCGGCGCCGTTGGCCCCCACCAGGGCGGTGATCTCGCCCTCGTTGAGGTGGAAGTCCAGGCCCTTGACGGCCTCGATGTGGCCGTAGGCCACGGCCAGGTCGTGTACGCGCAGAAGTACGCTCATTACTCGTCCTCCTTGCCCAGGTAGGCCTCGATCACGTCCGGGTTGTTGCGCACTTCGTCCGGCGTGCCTTCGGCGATGATGCGGCCGAAGTTGAGCACGGCGATGCGGTCGCACAGGCCCATGACGAAGCGCATGTCGTGCTCGATCATGAAGACGCCGTAGCCCCGGTTGCGGATGTTGTTGATCTCTTCCATGAGGATGGTCTTTTCCGACGGGTTCATGCCGGCCACCGGCTCGTCCAGCAGCAGCAGCTTGGGTTCCGTCGCCAGGGCCCGGGCGAATTCCAGCTTGCGCTGGTCGCCGTAGGAAAGGTTGTCGGCCAGCATGTCGGCCTTGTGGTCCAGACCCACCCAGGAGAGCAGCTCCAGGGCCCGTTCCCGGGCCTTCTTCTCGGCAGCGCGGCAGGCCGGGCTGTTGAGGAAGATGCCGAAGCCGCCGTAGTTGAGGTGGTCGTGCATGCCCACCATGACGTTTTCCAGCAGGTCCATTTCCTTGAAGATGCGGATGTTCTGGAAGGTGCGGGCGATGCCCTGGTGGGTGATGCGGTGGGGCTCCAGGCCGATCAGGGTCTGGCCCTGGAAGTCGATCTGGCCGGCGCTGGGGGTGAGCAGGCCGGTGATGAGGTTGAACACCGTGGTCTTGCCGGCGCCGTTGGGGCCGATGAGGCCGTAGATGCTGCCGGCGGGCACTTCGAAGCTGACGTCCTGCAGCACGTGCAGGCCGCCGAAATGCTTGCCGACGTTACGGATGGAAAGCAGATTGGGTTGCTGGGGGGCGTTCATGCCTGACCTCCCTTGAGACGCTTGAAGAAGGCACGGATGCGGCGGGATTCCCACAGGCCCTTGGGCAGGAACAGCACCACCAGCACCAGCACGGCGCCGTTCACCAGGGAACGGAAGTCCTGCAGAGAGCGCAGCAGTTCCGGCAGCAGGGTCAGGATGGAGGAGCCGAGCATGGGGCCGATGAGGCTGGAGGTACCGCCCAGCACCGCCATGGTGAGGATGTCCACGGCGTTTTCGAAGCCATATTCCCGGGGGCTGATGAAGAAGGTGAAGTGGGCGTTGAGGGCCCCGGCCACGCCGGCGATGAAGGCGCCGAGGGAGAAGGCCAGCAGCTTGTAGCGGTCCACGTTGATGCCCATCAGGCGGGCGGCCACCTCGTCTTCCTTGATGGCCTCGAAGGCGCGGCCCACCTTGGAGCGGCGCAGCCGGGCCAGGCCATAGACGGCCACCGCCAGGATCAGGGCGATGTGCCAGCCTTCGGTGGCCAGGGGAATGCCGTTGAGGCCTTCGGGGCCGCCGGTGATCTCCAGGTTGAGCACGGTGATGCGCACCACCTCGCCGAAGGCCAGGGTGGCCATGGCCAGGTAGACGCCGGACAGCCGCAGCACCGGGGCGCCGATGATCAGGGCCACCAGGGTCGGGGCAATGCCGCCGGCCAGCAGCACGCTGCCGAAGGACCACTCCAGATGCAGGGTGAGCAGGGCCGAGACGTAGGCGCCGACGCCCATGAAGGCGGCGTTGGCCAGGGACAGGAGGCCGCAGGAAAGGGTCAGCCAGATGGAGAGGGCCAACAGGGCGTGGACGCCCACCGAGAACACCAGGGTGCTGTAGGTGGACCAGAAGTCATTGAACCATTCCATCACGCTTTCCTTTCCAGCTTGCGCCCGAACAGCCCGGAAGGCCGCACCAGCAGGATCAGGAAGAGCAGGCCGAAGGCCACCGCGTCGCCCATCTGGCTCGACAGGTAGGCCTTGCTGATGACCTCGGCGAAGCCCAGGAAGAGGCCGCCGATGAGGGCGCCGCGGATGTCGCCCATGCCGCCGAGGATGATCACGGCGATGCCCTTGTGCAGCATGGGCTGGCCCATGAAGGGGGTGATGGCGTTGAAGTTGAGGCCGATCAGCACCCCGGCGATGCCGCCCAGGGCGGCGGCGACGAAGGAGGTGATGTGGAACAGGCCTTCCACGTTGATGCCCAGCAGATAGGCGGCCTTGGGGGATTCGGCGATGGCCCGCAGGGCGCGGCCCAGCTGGGTGCGCTTCAAGATGGTGAACAGCACGGCCATGAGCAGGAAGGCGATGGCGACGATGGCGATTTCCAGAGCCCGCACATGGACGTCGCCGACCATGAATTCGCCGGCCGGCATGACGTCCTCGGGGAAGCGCAGCACCTCGGCGCCGAACAGGCCCTGGGCAGCGCTGGTGAGCATGATGCCGACACCGATGGTGGCGATCATGGGAATCAGGTGGGGGGCGTTGCGGGCGCGCAGGGGCTTCAGCACCAGCACGTCCACCAGCAGGCCGATGGTGCCGCTGACCACCATGGCGCCGAGCATGGCCACCCACAGGGGGGCGTTGAGGTGGCTGACCATGGCCAGGGCGGCGTAGCTGCCGACCATGAACACCGCTCCGTGGGAGAGGTTGATCACCGCCAGCACGCCGAACACCAGGGTGAAACCCAGGGCGAACAGCGCGTAGACGCTGCCGAGCGTCAGGGCGTTGAGGAGTTGTTGTTCAAGCATGGGGAAATTCCAGTTGCAAATGCAATGCGGGGCAGACTTTCATCGGCCCCGCATTGGTGGGTAAGACAGGCTTACGCGGACAGTCGCTTACTTGCCGTCGAAGGCGGTGAACTTGCCACCCTTGACCACGTAGATGAAGGGCTTCTGATCCGCATCCCAGCCGCCCGGCTTGCCGGACTTGGTGACGGCGGGACGGAACTTGAAGGGGCCGGTGGCGCCGTTGATGGTGGCCTTGGGCAGGGCGTTCTTCAGGGCTTCCCGGTCGGCGGCGATGTCGCCGGAGAGCTTCACTTCCTGCAGGGCGGCGGCGGCCACGTGCAGGGCGTCGAAGGCCTGGGCGGCGAACTGGTTGGGCTCGGCGTTGTACTTCTTCACGTAGGCAGCGACGAAGGCCTTGTTGGCGGGCGCCGGGTTGGTGTTGGACCAGGGGCTGCCGACGAAGGTGCCTTCACCAGCCAGCTTGGAGATCTCGAACAGCTTGGGGGAATTGAAGCCGTTGCCGCCGATGAAGGGCACCTTGATGCCCAGGCCCCGGGCCTGCAGCATGATGTTGGCGGCTTCTTCGGCCAGACAGGAACAGATCACCGCATCCGGGTTGGAGGCCTTGATCTTGGTCAGCTGGGCCTTGAAGTCCACGTCGCCCTTGACGTAGGTCTCGGTGGTGGTGACGGGCAGCTTCTGGTCTTCCAGCACCTTCTTGAAGACGTCGTAGCCGCTCTTGGTGAAGGCGTCGTCGTTACCGTAGATGACGGCGACCTGCTTCAGCTTGTAGTGCTTGGTGGCGGTGGCCACGGTCACCGGCAGCACGTCCGATTCCATGACGGAGTTGCGGAAGACGTAGGGGCCGATGTCGGTGATGCCGTTGGCGGTGACGGAGGTACCGAAGACCACGGTCTTGGCGCCGTTGGCCACGGGGCCGGCGGCGAACATGGAGTTGGACAGGGTGGGGCCGAAGACCATCAGCACCTTGTCCTGGAAAATCAGCTTCTTGAAGACGTTGATGCCTTCTTCCTTCTTGCCCTGCTCGTCCTCGACGACCAGCTGGATCTTGTTGCCGTTCACACCGCCCTTGGCGTTGATTTCATCGGCAGCCAGCTGGAAGCCGTTGCGGATGGCGACGCCGTACTGGGCGGCACCGCCGGTGAGGGCGGCGGCCACGCCGATCTTGATGTCGGCGGCCTGGGCCAGGCCGGCGGCGGCGAGGGCGCCAACCAGAACGAGGGATTTGGGCAGGAAGCGCATAGTTTCTCCAGTGAATTCTGTTTTTGATTCGTACCAATGCGTCGGGCCGGGCCGGCGGGCCCGGGCGGAACGCCTGTCGATATCGGCGCCGGTGCGGCAATGCCCGCCTTTTGGGCGCGGCGCTTGCCTGGCCGGCACAGGTTTCTCGTAACCTGCGCCCAGGCCCGGGCTGGGAAGCTTGTGGTTCCAGCCTGTCCTGGTTTGACCGGGTTCCCCGTTGGGTGGGCGGCGGCGGGACGAATCCCGGGCAGCCCATGCGAAATGGGGAGGAAACCGTCAATTATACCGGCTCCGGGCCCTCCGGCGTCAGTACGTGGAAACCCGCAGGGGCGAACGGTGCCGGAATCCGCAAGTGCCCGGCTCATGGCCGAGTGCTCCGGACTGGCGCCGCATGGCGGCTGGCGGCCTATAATCGGGCGCTGCATACCGCTTCCGGCCCCGCCTGAATGCTGCTCGGCCGGCCCGGTATGCATTCGGCCTTTCGCTCAAACTGATGGAGAAATCATGCAACTGTGGCAAAAACTCATGCTGACCGCCGTGGCGGCCCTGGCTGCCGCCGGCGTCCAGGCGGGCGCCCCGGAAAAGACCCCTTCCGGCCTGGTCTATGAATCCCTCAAGGACGGCAGCGGCGAAAAGGCTGCCCCCGAACTGACGGTGCAGGTGCACTACCGGGGCACCCTGGCCAACGGCAGCGAGTTCGACAGCTCCTACAAGCGGGGCCAGCCCGCCACCTTCCCCCTCAACCGGGTCATTCCCTGCTGGACCGAGGGCGTCTCCAAGATGCGCGAAGGCGGCAAGGCCCGCCTCACCTGCCCGCCGGAAATCGCCTATGGCTCCCGCGGCGCCGGCAGCGCCGTGCCGCCCAACGCCACCCTGACCTTCGAGGTGGAACTGCTCAAGGTGATCCGCTAATCCTTGGCGGATGCGGGACCCGGGCGCCACACAGCGCGCCCCGGCCCGGGGCGTCCGCCCCGCGCGGACTTTCCCTGTTTTCCCCTTTTCCCTACTCGCTGACCCGGCCCCGTTGCAGTTTCACCAGGCCCCGCTTGACCTTGCTGTCCACCCGCTTGCGCTGGGAGCTGCGGCTGGGTTTGGTGGGACGGCGCTGGGCGGGGACGAAGGCCGCGGCGGCGATCATTTCCCGCAGCCGCACCAGGGCGTCTTCCCGGTTGCGTTCCAGGCTGCGGTGCTTCTGGGCCTTGATGACGATGACGCCGTCGCTGCTGAGGCGCTGGTCGCGCCGGGCCAGCAGCCTGGCCTTGATCTCTTCGGGCAGGGACGAGGCGCCCACGTCGAAGCGCAGGTGCACCGCGTTGGAGACCTTGTTCACATTCTGGCCGCCGGCGCCCTGGGCGCGGATGGCGACGATTTCCACTTCGCTTTCGTTGAGGGTGATGCTCACAGCTGAATCCTTGGGGCGGGGGGCAGGTCGGCATTTTCCCCCATTCTGCGCCAATCCGCCGCCAGCCCGTTGCCGGGCCGCCATGAAAAAGGGCCACCCCGGGGTGGCCCTTTGCTTTGGCGCGGGGCGCCGGCCTCACTGCAGGTAGGCGGGGCGGGCGTAGCCCTGGAAGTGCTTGTCCAGCACGGCCTTGTATTCGGGGGACTTGAAGGCGGCGACGATGTCCTGGGTCCAGGGCTTGTGCTGGTCTTCCGCCTTCACCGCCACCACGTTGAGATAGTGGTCGGGGGTATTTTCCAGGGCGATGGCTTCGCTCAGCTTGAGGCCGGAGGCGATGGCAAAGTTGCCGTTGATGACGACGAAGGCGGCATCGTCCAGGGTGCGGGGCAGCTGGGCGGCCTCGATGGGGGTCAGCTTCAGCTTGTGGGGGTTCTCCGCCACGTCCTTCTCGGTGGCCTTGAGGGGATCGGTGCCCGGCTTCACCTTGAGCAGGCCGTTCTGTTCCAGGAACACCAGGGCCCGGGCCAGGTTGGAAGGATCGTTGGGCAGGGTGATGCGGTCGCCGTCCTTCAGTTCCTTGAGGCTGGCGCGCTTCTTGGAATAGAGGCCGAGGGGGGCGATCGGGGCCTTGATCACGTCCACCAGGTTGAGGCCCTTGTCGGCGGCGAATTTCTTCAGGTAGATGACGTGCTGGAACAGGTTGGCGTCCAGGGAGCCCTGGGCCAGGGCCAGGTTGGGCTGCACGTAGTCGTTGAATTCCACCAGCTTCACGCTGTAGCCCTTCTTTTCCAGGATGGGCTTGATGCCCAGCTTCAGCTGGTCGAAGTTGGGGCCGGCGGTGGCGCCGAGGGTCAGGTTTTTCTTCTCCTGGGCCAGGGCGCCCGGGGCGGCGGCGGCCAGGCCCAGGGAGAGGGCGGCGGCCAGCAGGGTGTGGATGATTTTCATGGCAATGGCTCCGGTGGGGATGGTTGGGGTTGTTTTCTACGTTGGCTCAGTGGCTGTCGGTGCCGGCCTGCAGCAGGCCCAGCAGGGCGGGGTCGGCCTGGCGCCCGGTGTAGTCGGCGACCCACTGCTTCTCCCGGGAAAAGAGGCGCAGGGCCTTGAGCCCAGGGTCAGGGCCGAGGGCGAACCAGTGTTCGGTGCCGGCGGGGACTTCCAGGTAATCGCCGGGGCCCGCTTCCAGCAGCACCTGGCTGCCATCCGCCCGGACCACGCCGAAGTAGCCGGTGCCGGCCAGGATGTAGCGCACCTCGTGGTCCGTATGGGTATGGACCTGGGCGAACTGCTGGCGCAGGCGGGGCAGCTCGGGCAGGTCGGCGTGGAAGGCCACCAGGTCCCGGCCGGCGCCGACGGGGGCCTGCACGGCCTGGCCCAGGCTGGCATCGAGGTATTGCAGCAGCTGGGCCTGTTGCGCCGGGTCCAGTTCGGGCCGGGCCAGCAGGGCGGCGGTTTGCGGGTCCCGGGGCAGGGGCAGGTGGCGCAGGGTCAGGCCCAGGCTGCGGGCGAGGGCGTTGACGGTGGCCGGGTCGGCTTCGTACTTGCCATCGGGGGTGAACAGGCGTGCCATGCCGGGGCTCCAGTGGTTGCGGGCGGGGGCCGATCGCGGCGATCGGGCCCCACGCCGGAAGTGAGGATGGGAGCCACTTTAGGGAATCGCCGGCACCGGCGGAAATACCGATTGGTGGGGTCGATATGCGGCGGCGGAATATGGGGCAGGGGACGCGCCCGACCAGAGGGGCGGCGGATGGCGACGGCCAAGAAAAAGGCCGCCCGGAGGCGGCCTGTGGCGGGGCAGTTAGGCCGGCTTGGGGCCGGCTGTCCGCTTACTGCCAGTAGTTGGGGCGGGCGTAGCCCTGGAAGTGCTTGTCCAGCACGGCCTTGAATTCGGCGGACTTGAAGGCGGCGACGATGTCCTGGGCCCAGGCCTTGTTCTGGTCTTCGGTCTTCACCGCCACCACGTTGAGGTAGTGGTCCGGGGTCTTTTCCAGGGAGATGGCTTCGCTCAGCTTGAGGCCGGAGGCGATGGCGAAGTTGCCGGGCACCACCACCAGACCGGCGTCGTCCAGGGTGCGGGGCAGCTGGGCGGCTTCGATGGGGGTCAGCTGCAGCTTGCGCGGGTTCTCCGCCACGTCCTTCT
>Ga0265332_10000197_pt1 | contig 48807 bp, 41 predicted proteins | sample 41926metaG_FD_202084 | JGI IMG/M metagenome (GOLD analysis project Ga0265332, IMG submission 202084) | Rhizosphere microbial communities from Carex aquatilis grown in University of Washington, Seatle, WA, United States - 4-19-26 metaG | ecosystem: Host-associated > Plants > Roots > Rhizosphere...
CCCGGCGGCTTCACACAATTATGACGTCGCTCCTGGAAGAGATTCTCTTCGACGCCCCGGAAAAAGTCTCCTCAACGCGATTGGCCATATCGAAAGAAATGGTCGAAGAGAAACTCAACACAATTGTTCGGGATAAAGACCTGAGCAGGTTCATACTGTAACATCAGCGTTTACAAAATTTCCGTTTACAAAAAAAAGCCTATCCTGCATTTCAGAATAGGCTTTTTTGTCTCAGGTATGTTTCGACCGTCAGATCCTAAACCGCATCCCAAAGGTAAACGACGCGTTGTGGAAACTGTTCGGGTTGGTGAGGAGGGCGATGCTTTGTGTTCCGAAATCCAAATCCCATACCGGCGTGTTCACGCCCAAGCCAAACGACCAGCCAAATCGTTCTCGTCCGCCGACTGAAATTCCAGTCCGGATCGGAATCGCGTTGATGGGACGGTATTCAGTGCCCAGCGAAAAGCGGGCCGTTTTAGTATTTCCCGGCTCATCGTTGAAACCAACATTGAGGTCGGCGGCAACAAGAAGTTGTCCTGGGAAATGAGTGACAAAGGAAGCTTTGTCCACCTGAAGTGCACCGCCAATGTGCAGCGCAGTCGGAAGGCTGGTCTTAAATGATGTCGTATCGTGCTTGTCCCCTTTAAAAGCATTCTTTAAAGAATCCTGCTGGTTGATATCCGAAATTGAAAAACCGCCGTTCCCCGAAATAACTTTTGTGTTTTCATTCCAAGTTATTTTTCCAATATCTGTAATGCTCACGCCAACACGCAACGCTTGAGCGACTTCCGCCGATACGCCAATGTCAAACCCGAGGCCCCTTCCCGCTGGTTTGCCGAGAAACTCCGAAGCATTCGAAGCGCTGTCGAAGTTCACTTGCGATTGGTACTGAAGGAAATTAACATTTCCGGAAATCGGTTCGGACGTCAGGACGTTTCCCGCCGGAGTGGGGGTGTAGGTGGGAACCACTTGAATATTGCCTGTATAATGGTCTGTCCCAAAATACGCGAAACCCTGCACGTATTTTATTCCGACACCGACCGCAATATTCTTGGCCCACGTTATATCCATCGGTACGAAGCGCGCGTACGAAAGATTGTATTGCCGCGTCCATGATGCTTTTATCGACGTATTGTCAAGGGAATAGGTAGCTCCGGTTTCGGGAAATGCGTCTAACAACATTTTCAAATACCCCTCAGGGATGTCAATGTTCGCAACGGCCTGGTCGCTCACGGAAAAGCCAAACCCTCCGAGTTTATCGTTTTGAAAGGTCAACCCGAAATACGTAACATTGAAATTAAACTGAGTGTGCGATATCCCTCCCGGAAACAAACCGAGGATTTCATCCTTATCGGATTGCGAGAGCACTTTCGCAATTCGAATGTTTTTTCCTTTTGCATCGACAACGGGCTGGCCGTTTGCGCCGATACTATCGACTCCAGTGAAATCATCCTGATAAATTTTATAGTTGATAAAATCGCTCCCGGCGACAACGCCGAACGGGGCCAATTCAAATGTAACGGTGCTCCCGCGGTCGTCGAGTGCGAGATTTGCAGGGTTGAGTCCGATCGCATCGAGCCCGCGGGACGATGCGGTAAATGTCCTTGCCATACCGACCGTTCTTCCGGAGGTGAGGTCGTTGCCGGCATCCGATGTATTCGCCATAACTACACCCAACGCCAGAGCCGCCATCATGCTGATAAAGTGTCGTTTCACATTAACGCTGTTCATTGAAGTCTCCTTTGAATCACTGTTAATGGCTGGAGTGAGTGAGTGTGTCAATATTGACGTTGTAACGGACGCTTACGAATGCTTTCAGACGGACGTAATACTCTTTCTTAAACTCAACCGGAGCGTTGCTTCCCGAAGTGTTCAACACAATCTTGACGGCAACAAAGCGCGCAGGATTAATTTTCCCAACATCGGATGTAGACATAGGGATAATTGTCCCGGTCAATCCGATTGGTGAATTGGTTGGGGGTGTGGAGGCATAGCGGGCGCTGTCCGCCTGTATCACTCCTGTCTTGGGAAGCGAAAGCAGCACAGCATTGGTGTCTGTGTTCGGTTTCGACATGTTCGAGGCAAGCCCCGGCAGCAATTTCGAACCGACGGTGATCTGAAGCGGAAATCCATTGAATATCGTAAAAATAACATTTCCGCTGTCGATTTGGGCGAGGTCTTTCTTGTCGATCTTGTTACCGGAGGTATCGGTGATAACAACGGTATCTCTAAAGATACCGTTGATAATTCCAACGTGAACGGGGAATGAAAAATCTACCGATGTGAAAACACTGTCCCCCACTTGGACCGTACCAGTGCTGTCCGGATATTGATAATACGATGCGGGGTCTACAACCGCTTGCCCCGTAACGACAAGCTTCGAAGGCAGGCTGCCGTTCCCGCCGGTGAAAAAGCTCGAAAGAAATTGATCGATACCGTACCCGCCATTGCTGGTAGTTTTGTCGAAGACAATATCCTTTTCCTGTCCTGGATTTATGCGAAGGACGTTCGTCAGCACACCGCTCGAATTACGCTCTTGTGCTGTAAGCGGCGCACCATGCACAACACCATTTTTGTCCAATCCTGAGATCTTCATTGTCAGATCAGTCGGGAACGAGCCGGTGCTTAGGATTTTGAGCTTTATGGAAACGGAATCAAAGTTGATGGCATCCGCCGTAAATTGATTGCCAATATTTCCGATCCCAGCGTCCACGGTTTCGTTGATCGGAACGGGAGTCGGTTTGACCTTGCCAACCACTTTTTCAAGAACGTATGTTTTCCGCGGAGGAGTTTGGTGGTTATTCTGCGGCAGCACATCAACGACTACGGAGTCGGTCTCCGAAATAACTACCTTGCTTTGCGTAGCAGCAAGAGTCCTGATCGCCAGCGAGATATGACCATTAAGTACTGAAAGTGTGTCTATCCTGGAACCAATAACGGTATCATGCTGCGATTGGAAGGCATAGTCTGGCATTGAAACCGTTTGCAACAACTGCCCGGGCTGTCCTGTCAGGGAATTCGCCGCAGGAACAGTATCCGTCTGCGTAAGATCATCTTTTAGTATAAAAGGAAGACCGGTGGTTTTATCGACCAGCTCTTTAAACGTGAAATCGACCGCAATTTTTGTTTGAACGTTGTTTGTGATCCTAATCGTAAAATTACCGTCCTTAAATTCAGCACGCTTAATTTTTGTCGAATCGTCAAGAATTTGAATTGCAGAATCCGGTATACTGACTACGGGGTACGGGACCTTCAACTGGATTTTTGCTTTGCTTATCGTCGGTTTTACACCCGCACCTCCGCCGTCGATCGTCATGCCGGCTGAAAGATTGTCGCTGGCGTTGATTTGTTTATTCTGGATATCGTTCGATTGGACGGTAAATCTCAAGTTCAGATTCGCGCTCATAGTTTTTCCCGAAATCGGCACCGTCGATGTCCCCGTAGATCCCGGAGCGATCCCGCCTGCAGGGAACGTGAATGTTCCAACCACCGAATCGTTCAAGGCGGGATCCGCCAGCATGTCGGTATTTACAAGTTGCACTCCCGGGGCTGCGAACGTGATGGTGAACAGAAAATTGTTCTTGATGGACAACGTCATCTGTCCGTTTTCAAATACGATATAATCATACAGCGCAGCGGGATTGTTAACCGGTTGCTGCATAGCCAACGAAAAGTTAGATCCTCCCGCCGGATACGTGAATGGCAGCGATTGTCCCTGAAACAGTTGGCCCGCCCCAATATTCACTCCCGAGATTGAACTTACGTCGAGCTGCAAAGGCCCTACCGGTTTGCTGAGTCGAGATGGCCCCGGATTTAATTCGGGAAGAGTAATTGGCGAAGGCTGGTTCACGAGTGACGACGGCCTGTAAATAACAGCCCCCGATGCCGAATCGACGATGAACTTCGGATCTTTCTGAATCATTTGTTCGAAAGTAAAGGTCCGGTCGATGAGGCCGATATTCAGGGGGACCTGCCACTGAGGAGCTTTGGGCTTGTTCGTGTCCAAAAGCTTGTTCACGCACTGGAATGAAAACGGCAGCGTGAAGAAAAGAATCACAAACAAAATGATTCTTGCTTTTTCAGGTTTCAACTTGGAGAGAAACTTCATGAAGTCCTCCTGATTAAAATGGTACCACAGGCGATGCTCGGCATTGGGAAGGTCACGGTCTCTTGATTGAAAATGGCCTCTCTGCTGTCAATGTAGAATATCCGCACTTGTTAAATGTTGATGTGCGTCATACAGGGCTCTGGGGGCGTGGAAAGGAAAAGTGCCGGGCGGCAATACTTTGCGTCCGGCACTCATGAAAACACAACAATTAGTGTATTTTCTCTTCTTTGGTTGGAAGCTGAAAGCCGAAGTTAGGCGTCGGCGGTTCATCACCCAAGATTTTTATATCGCCGAATTTTGACTCGTATTTCTCTATGTTGTCTTTCAAGGCGTTCAACAGCAACCGCCCATGCTGCGGAGTCATGACAATTCGGGCAAACACTTTCGCCTTCGGGACGCCGGGCAAGATGCGCGTGAAGTCAATAACAAATTCAGCGGGAGAATGGGTGATAATCGCCAGGTTTGAGTAAATCCCCTCGGCTTCTTTTTCTCCCAATTCTATATTTATCTGTTGGCCCTGCGGGGGCTGTGGATTGCTCATAAAATTTTCCTCTCGTGAAAAATCGAGTCGCCGCTATTCATTGCGTGAAACATCTGGAAAATTATCGATCTCCAGACCGCATAGATTATTCTATTTTTGCGTCGCTGCGCGCTCCACCTTGTTGAGTCATTCAGAAGAACACCCGCTCTTCAATCAATTTTTCCCTTGTCGGATCGCATCGGCCTTATCGTATGCCTGAAGGGCTTTCTCCTTCATGTTGAGGTTCGCATACACCTGGCCTAACAGCTCCCACATCTGGATGTCATTCTTTTTTTCGATGACGACCGTTTCGAGATACGGCAGTGCCATCTTGAATCTCTCTTTGTACGATAAATCGTCCTCTTTGCCGGCGGCCTTCAATTTCGCCTGCTCCACGACGCCCCAGTTAACATAGGTCGCGGCAATATTGTACACGGCAGAGGAGAACGTCGAATCCAGAGCCAAAGCCGTTTTGAACTCCTTGATTGCATCGGAGTACGACGAATCTTTCAGTAAGAACACGCCGAGATTGTAATGGTCGTATTTGCTGTCGGGGTATTGTTTCACCCGTTCCAGAAGAAGTGCCCGCGCTTCGTCATTCCGTTCGGCACCGATGTACGCGTTCATTAAGTTTTCGGAAATTTCCGCGTTTCCGGGAAACATCGTCTGCGCTTTTTGCATAGTAACAACCGCTTTATCGAACTGCACAATTGCAGCCTTCAATTGGGTCGAATCAACCGGCGGAGCGTACGGCTTGTCGTCATCGTATTTGACTTTTGTCACTAAGCCGCCTTCGACAGACAATGTCAGATGATATTTTTCAATCCTCCATGTTTCTTTTGTGTCCCCTTTCTTCGGCTTCTGGGGCTTGGTAATTTTTATTAACGAATCGCCCAGCAAATAACTTACGTCGGCGGTTTTTATTTTTTCGTGGATGCTGCTCAAATTTTTCATCGATTCAAATACTTCCCGATGATCTTCGATGAACTTCGCTTTGAGCACATTTCCGCTGTCAAGGTAAATTCGACCGAGAAGTTTGGCGGACAACGTATCTTTTCCCTTCTCAAAAGCTATGTTGAATTGAGCGATCGCGTCCGGGGTATCGTCGTTGCGGAGGTACGCCAGCCCTAGCGTGCGGCGTGTTAACAGGCTCTCCGGGAGTATCAACACCGCCGTTGAGAATGAGCCAATGGCTTTCTCCAAAAAGCCTGCAGAGTCGGCTGCCTTATTAATCTCGTCGACGCCTTCGTTGTACAATTTTCCCCATGCACTGAGTGTGAGCAACTGAATTTCCTGCTTATGAGTCGGGGCAATCGCCAATGCCTTGTCGAAGGATTCCTTCATGCCCTTGAAATCCCCCTGCACGTACTGAATTTCCTTCCCGAGCATATAATATGCTTCTTCATTTTTCGGATTCTTTTCGACTTCTTTTTCAAGCTGCTTCTTCGCGTTATCGTATTCTTTTCGCTGTAAATATAATTTTGCACTCGTCATTTCCGATGATGCGCATTCAAAACCCGTCGTCAGAATTGCACCAAGCACGACGCCAATAATCCCCAACTGGAGTAGTAGTTTCATACGATGTTCCTTCACTTATTCATTGTATTGATTTATAGATGGAAAAATCCCTGAAAATATAGAAAAAATAGGCCTGATAGTCAAACCCTCATTATCGCAGAGAAACGAGTTAAATGGCTATGTGAAGACTAATTCTAAATTCAGCATCAGACGGTCGTCCTTTTCCTCGCCGAGTCGTGTATCTACGATTCGTAGAACGACCCTGCGGCCGACGTCTCGACCCGGCGAGGTCACAGGCCCGTAGGGGGTCTTCGGCCGATGAAGTCGGGAGAGAAATGTCCATGACACTGAAGCACCGATCATTTCCGATGCAGAGTTGGCGTACATCCTTCATTCTGCTTCGCGCCTTCTATTTGAGTTAATTCGAAAAAAACACAATCCTGCTAAGGCCAAAGCGCGGCATTGCCGCTGCCTGCGTCATATTGCTTTCACACGACTATTTCGTTACTTTGATGACAGTACAACGGGGTGCAGAATCTCAAACCGAAGCGTTATGAAAAAACTTATCGTTTTCTTCCTTCTCATCCTCTCTCAACATTCGTTTGCCGGAAACGGCGTTGTCCTCTTCCTGAAAATTGACGGCTCGATCAATCCGGCGTCGTCCGATTATATCCATGAAGGCATCAAGCGGGCGGAAGAGAAAAATGCAGATTGCGTTGTCGTCGAACTGAACACACCCGGGGGCTTGTTAAAATCAACCCGGCTGATTGTGACAGATTTTTTAACGTCGACCGTTCCCGTTGTCGTATACGTATCACCTTCCGGCTCGCAATCGGCATCCGCCGGAGTGTTCATCACGTTGGCAGCCCATGTTGCCGTTATGGCACCGGGAACAAATATCGGCGCGGCGCATCCCGTGAACATGCAAGGGGGCATGGACTCAACAATGACGGAAAAGGTCACGAACGATGCGGCGGCGTTTATCAGGACAATTTCGGAAAAAAGGCATCGCAACATACTTTGGGCTGAAGAAGCCGTTCGTAAAAGCCTTTCCATTACCGAAACAGAGGCGCTGAAGAAAAACGTTATAGATTTCATCGCGAAGAACCGGGCCGCATTGTTGGATTCCTTGGACGGAAGGACAATTTCCACAGGCGACAGGACGGTTGCGCTGGCAACAAAGGGCGCAGCAATTGAAACATGGGAAATGGGCTGGCAATACAAAATTCTCGACACGTTGAGCGATCCGAATATCTCGTATATTTTCATGATGATCGGCCTGTATGGATTGTTGTTTGAATTGTACAACCCGGGAGCTGTTTTCCCTGGCGTTGCAGGCGCGATCTCCCTGCTTATCGCTCTCTATTCGATGCACACGCTTTCTATAAACTATTCAGGGGTAGCGCTCATCGTTCTCGGCATCATCCTGTTCCTTCTGGAACTGAAAATTACAAGTTACGGATTACTCACGGTCGGCGGTTCAATTTCACTTTTTCTCGGCTCTATTATGCTTATTAATACGGATGCATGGTTCGAATTCCAGGACATTTCGCTCAACGTCATTCTTCCCACCGTCCTTCTTACCGCTGCTTTTTTTGTCTTCGCCATCGGAGCCGGACTGAGAGCGCAGCGGCGCAAACCGGCAACGGGGGCGGAAGGGATCCTTGGCGAGCATGGCGTAGCGTTTACAAAACTGAATCCGTCAGGGCAGGTCAAAGTCCACGGTGAACTATGGAACGCCGAAAGCCTCGACGGTCCTCTGCCAAAAGACTCCGGCATCGTCGTTGCAGAAATACGCGACCTGTCGTTAAAAGTTAAAAAAGACGTTAAGGGCAAGTAGCCCTCGTAAAAGATCGGGAATCTCTCTCAACTTTCATCACGAAAAGGAGTTCAACATGGAACCAATTGGAGTTCTTCTCATCATTCTCATTTTCTTTGGCATCATCATCCTTTCTAATGCGATACGGATCTTGTCCGAATACGAACGCGGAGTCATCTTTCGCCTCGGGAGGATGATCGGCGTGAAAGGGCCGGGATTGATTCTTCTTATCCCCATTGTCGACAAAATGATTCGCGTCAGTCTGCGAACGGTGGTCTTGGACGTTCCGCCTCAAGACGTCATCACAAAGGATAACGTTTCGATCAAAGTGAACGCGGTCGTGTACTTCCGCGTCGTGCAGCCGGACAAAGCGATCGTGAGCGTAGAGAATTATATTTATGCCACGTCGCAATTGGCGCAGACGACACTGCGCAGCATACTCGGCCAGTTTGAGTTGGACGATCTGCTCGCACAGCGCGACAAGATCAATCATGAGCTTCAGATGATTATCGACCAGCACACCGAGCCGTGGGGAATAAAGATTTCAACCGTGGAAGTGAAGCAGATCGACCTGCCCCCGGAAATGCAGCGCGCGATGGCGAAACAGGCGGAAGCAGAGCGCGAACGCCGGGCGAAAGTCGTTCATGCAGAAGGAGAATTACAGGCGAGTGTGAAATTGGGCGAAGCGGCAGCGATCATCCAGAAAAATCCTATCGCGCTCCAATTACGGTATCTTCAAACATTGACGGAAGTGGCCTCGGAGAATAATTCGACGACCATTTTCCCCTTCCCGATGGAATTGCTAACGCCTTTTATCGACATGTACAAGAAGAAATAATTGCGGAATAAAAAAAACAGAGGGATCGCACGGATGCGTTCCCTCTGTTTCATTTTTTCGCGGAATTCACTTCGACCATCCCAATTCCGCACACTTCTTTTACACGCTTACCTTTTCCGTCGCACAATATTCGTCGAAAGCGCTTGTCAGGTCGGCAGCAATTGCATCGGCATCCCGGTTTTCAATTCTGAACCGTGGAATGAAATGCACAAGCTCGCCGTCTTTGAACAACGCTACCGAAGGCGACGACGGCGGTATCTGGCCAAACCACTCTCTCGCCCGCGCTGTTGCTTCCATGTCCTGGCCTGCAAAAACGCTCGTCAGCACATCAGGCTTGTTAGGATGCTGGAGTGCCTTCGTAATAGCCGGCCTCGCCCGTCCTGCCGCACATCCGCAAACGGAATTAACGACAACGAGCAGCGTTCCCTTCTTCTGGTTCATTACTTCATCCACCTCTGCGCTCTTCCGCAATTCACGAATACCGATTTTTGTCAATTCATCGCGGAACGGCTGGATTGCTACTGGATCATACATTGGAACTCCGATTATTAATTAAGAATTAAGAATTAAGAATGAATAATTAGTTGTTTGACTGCAGAGTTTTCAGAATTGAGCTTAAGATTTTTAGAAGCTCTTCACAGTCTACTATCAGTTTTTCAGATTGATTCTGGTCAAGATAGTCTCCATCTCTTAACAATCTTAACCAGTAATGAGTTTCCCGGGCTTCTTTATAAGATATCCTCAATTTGGCCTGGAAATCTCTCTTTGAATGACCGCCGATAGCTTCTTCTACATTTGCACCGATAGAAGTTCCACTTCGTATAAGCTGTTGAGAAATAATTCGCTCTTTTTTCGCATCCGCCAGCACTCTGCATGTTTTCATAATTTCAAGTGCAAACTGGTAACTTTTTGCCTGAATGACATTGCCCTGTTTCACTCTTCCCCCCAATTCTTAATTTTTAATTCTTATTTATTAATTTTTCATTGCATTCAGCGCGCTCCCCGCTTTGAACCACGCGATTTGCCCTTCGTTGAAGGAATGGTTCAGCGCAATCGAGTGTGTCGTTCCATCTTTGTGTTTTACTTCGAGACTCAACGAAACACCGGGAGCGAAGGTTGTCAAACCTCGAATCGCAAGTACGTCGTCTTCCCGGATCAGATCATAGTCCGATGAATTCTTAAATGTGAGCGCCAGCATTCCTTGCTTCTTCAAATTCGTTTCGTGGATCCTCGCGAAGCTTTTCACGATGATCGCTCGTCCGCCGAGGAAGCGCGGTTCCATTGCGGCGTGTTCCCGGGACGAGCCTTCTCCATAGTTCTCGTCTCCGATAGTAACCCAGCCTATTCCCTTTGCTTTATAGTCGCGCGCAACGGCCGAAAAATCTTTCACTTCACCGGTGAGAACATTTTTTCCCTTGCCGGCTTCGCCTGTGAATGAGTTGATCGCTCCGATGAACATGTTGTTCGAAATGTTGTCAAGATGTCCGCGGAATTTCAACCATTTTCCCGCCGGGGATATATGGTCGGTCGTGCATTTCCCCTTCACCTTTACCAGCACGCGGAGGCCTTCAAGGTCTTTATTCTCCCAGGGAGTAAATGGCTGAAGAATCTGCAGACGGTCGCTCTTTGGGTCGACCTTTACCTGAACAGTACCGCCGTCTTTCAAAGGTTCAACGAATCCTCTTTCTCCGGGAGTAAATCCTTTTTTGGGAAGTTCGTCTCCGTGCGGAGGGTCAAGCTTCACCATTTCCCCCCTGGCATTGACAACTGTGTCAGTCAATGGATTGAATGTAAGTTTTCCGGCTAATGCAAATGCGGTGACAATTTCCGGGCTGGCAACGAACGCATGCGTTGCCGGATTCGCGTCGTTCCGTCCTGTAAAATTCCGATTGTATGAGGTGATGATGGAGTTCTTTTCTCCCATCTTGACATCGTGCCGTTTCCATTGCCCGATGCACGGGCCGCATGCGTTGGCAAGAACCAATCCGCCAATGTCGGTCAGAGTCTTCAATTGTCCATCGCGCTCGATCGTCGCGCGAATCTGCTCGCTGCCCGGAGTGATAGTGAATTCCGATTTTGCTTTCAATCCTTTTCCGAGTGCCTGCCTCGCGACCGACGCGGAACGCTCGATATCTTCGTACGAAGAATTCGTGCAGCTCCCGATCAATGCGACTTTCAGTTCTTCGGGGTAATTATTTTTCTTCACAGCTTCAGCAAACTTTGAAATCGGCCATGCCAAATCAGGCGTGAAGGGCCCGTTCACATGCGGCTCAAGTTCGCTCAAATTAATTTCTACAATGCGTTCGTAATATTTTTCCGGAGCGGCAGCGACTTCCTTATCCGGCGTCAAAAATTCAGCCACACCTTCCGCGAGTGAGGCAACATCGGCACGTTCTGTTGCCCGGAGATAATCGGCCATTCGGGAATCAAACGGAAACACTGAAGTTGTCGCCCCGATCTCGGCACCCATGTTGCAGATGGTGCCTTTCCCCGTGCATGAAATGGATTTCGTCCCTTCGCCAAAATACTCGATGATCGCCCCCGTCCCTCCTTTGACAGTGAGGATGCCGGCAACTTTCAAGATGACATCTTTTGCGGATGTCCAGCCGTTCAGCTTCCCGGTCAGGTGCACGCCGATCACATTTGGAAATTTCAATTCCCACGGCATCCCCGCCATCACATCCACAGCATCGGCGCCGCCGACTCCGATAGCAATCATGCCAAGACCTCCGGCGTTGGGGGTATGCGAATCCGTTCCGATCATCATCCCGCCGGGAAACGCATAGTTCTCCAGCACCACCTGATGGATGATTCCGCCTCCCGGTTTCCAAAATCCGATGCCGTATTTATTCGAAACGCTCGCCAGGAAATCGTATACCTCCTTGTTATCTTCGCTCGCCCTCAGCAAATCCCCTTTCGCTCCAACCTGTGCCTGGATCAAATGATCGCAATGAACAGTTGACGGCACCGCGACTCTCTTTCTTCCTGCCGACATAAATTGCAGGAGTGCCATCTGTGCAGTCGCATCCTGCATCGCAACTCTGTCCGGGGCAAAATCAACGTACGACGTACTCCGTTCCGCGGCCTCCGGTGGAGTTTCAAAATAATGAGCGTAAAGAATTTTCTCGGTGAGAGTCAGCGGACGTCCGACGAGCTTTCTGGCAAGCTGGACCTTTGCCGGCAGCCCGGCGTACAATCTCTTGATCATTTCGAAGTCGAAAATCATAGTAAAGTTTCCTTATCAATGGGATTTAGGTGGCAATTTCCTGATGTAAATATATGAATCCTGAGTCTTCCCCGCAAGAGATTACCTTGCACGGCAGTCGTTTTTTCGTTATTTTTCAAAGATTAACGAGAGAAAAAGATGCGATGAGCGAGAAACCTCAATTAGATTCCGATGTGCTTGAGAACGTTATTGATGAGACGAAGCTAAAGGAACCGGTACGGGCGATCTTGTTCAATGATGAAGTCCACACGTTCGATGAGGTCATCAACCAACTCATCAAAGCATTGAGATGCGATCATGCAAAAGCAGAAGCGCTGACGTGGGAAGTCCATAATACAGGTAAGTCGTGCGTGTACACCGGTGAACTGACGCGGTGTCTTGAGATTACACGCGTTCTCGAAGAAATCGAATTGATGACTCAAATTGAAGTGTAGTTGAGGAAAATAACATGAGACGAATGACTCTTGCGTCGGTTGTGATGCTGTTCCCCCTGACGTACTGCGTTGCGGGCGAACTGATCCCTTTCAGGGACACGACGACTTCGTGGGACAACATAAAAACGCTCGCGGCGAAAGAGAAAAAGCTGGTTTTCATCGACGCGTATACCGATTGGTGCAGCTGGTGCAAGGTGATGGATAAAGAGACGTTCTCCGATACCGCCGTGACAAATTTCATGAACGAAAAATTTGTTCCGGTGCAATACGAAATGGAGACGGGCTTCGGCCTCGTGATGTCCGAAAAATATCGCGTCAATGCTTTTCCGACATTCCTCATTTTCACTCCCGACGGAAAACTTGTGAGCCGCATCATCGGCTACCACCAATCAAAAGAATTCCTCGAGGAACTCAACGCCGCGCTCGATCCGGCCAAGCAGGATAACTTGACCGGAATATCGGCCATCCTCGAACCGGGATTCCCGCAATTCTACAAAGATTCGTTCCTTAAAGGCAATCTCCGAAAACGGCCTGACAGCGCGACGGTAAACTCTTTCTTAGCGTCGGCACAAGACCTTTCGAACGAAGTTGCATGGTCGGTATTGTATCGTTTCAGTTATCTGGTGACGGGCAGATATAAAGAATTTGTCTTTAAGAATTATGACCGGTTGAAAAACATGTACGGAACCAGTGACGTGGGGAACGTGGTGACCACTTTTCTCTCGACCGACCTCGCTGCTGCAATCAAAGCAAACGACGAGCCGGGATTGGAAAAAGTAATTGCCGCTTCGAAGAAATATTTCAGCGGCTTGAACAATGAATTGGAGTTCAGCTATAAACTCGGATTTTACAGCGGCACGAACCGCTGGACCCCATTTGCCAATCTTATTGACAGCGTAAAAAATTCTGCAAGCGGGCTTGATGCAATTATAGTGAACAACTATAGCTGGATGGTGTACCAGCAGTGCGACGACAAAGAGGTTATAGCCCGCGCAACAACGTGGATGCGCGATGCGATAGAAAAAAGCCCGAAATACATGCTGCTCGATACGTACGCCGCTCTCCTCTACAAAAACGGAGACCTGAAGAAGGCGCAGCAGTACGCGGAGATTGCGATTGAGACTGGAAAGAAAGACAAGGAACAAGTACAGGAAACTGAAGAACTGCTCAAAAAGATCAATGCATCAATCGAAAAGAAGCCGTAACCGCCGATGACCTCACCTGAAATTCGACAATCGTTTCTCGATTTTTTTGCGTCGAAACAGCACCGCATCATCCCCAGCGCGCCGGTGATACCGCACGGCGACCCGACGCTGCTCTTCACGAACGCGGGAATGAATCAGTTCAAGGAAGTTTTCCTCGGTACCGGCAAACGCGATTACACACGGGTTGCCGATACGCAGAAATGCATACGGGTGAGCGGCAAACACAACGACCTCGAAGAAGTGGGCCGCGATACGTACCACCACACGTTTTTCGAGATGCTGGGCAACTGGTCGTTCGGCGATTACTACAAAGAGGAGGCAATCGCGTGGGCGTGGGAATTGCTGACCGGCGTGTGGAAGCTTCCAAAAGAGCGTTTATGGGCAACGGTCTTTAGAACTGACGATGAAGCGTTTGAATTGTGGAAAAAAGTTACCGACATCAACCCGGCGCACATTTTAAAGTTCGGAGAGAAGGATAATTTTTGGGAAATGGGAGAAACAGGACCGTGCGGACCGTGCTCAGAAATTCATATGGACTTGACTGCGGACGGCAGCGCAACCGCCTCCCTTGTCAACGCCGGGTCCCCGCAAATGATCGAGATCTGGAATCTTGTTTTCATCCAGAATAACCGCACTTCGAATGGCGATCTTGAAAATCTTCCAATGAAGCACGTCGATACGGGCATGGGATTCGAACGCGTGTGCGCGGTGATGGAAGCGATGAAAAACAACTTCAAACGTCCCGCATCGAACTACGATTCGGATGTGTTCACTCCGCTGATCAGAAACATTTCGGAAATTTCCGGAAAGCCGTACGGCCAGAACGACGAAGCGGATATCGCAATGCGCGTCATTGCCGACCACATTCGCGCACTCACCTTCGCAATCGCCGACGGCGCTATTCCCTCCAACGAAGGCCGCGGATATGTATTACGAAGAATTCTCCGGCGCGCAGCCCGCTTCGGGCGGAATCTCGGCCTGCACGAACCATTCCTGTTCAAACTGGTTAACACACTCGTGCAGACGATGTCGCATGTCTTTCCGGAAATTAAGGAGCAACAGCAGCATATTGAACGCGTTATCAAAGGAGAAGAAGAAGGTTTCAATCAGACGCTCGACAGAGGATTGGAGATTTTTGAACAGGCTGTGAATAAAGTTGTGAGTTTGAAGTTAAATGCTATAAGCGGAGAAGATGCTTTTAAATTGTACGACACGTTTGGGTTTCCTTTGGATTTGACCATTCTAATCGCAAAAGAACGAGGATTGAATGTCGATGAGATAGCATTCTCCAAATTGATGAATCAACAGAGGGAGCGCTCGAGAGATTTTCGCGGAGACGCAGGCACGGAAATAACCCTAGCGAAAAGCAAAGAGAAAGCGAAAGATCTCGGCATAGCAGCTATTGAAGAAAAATTCAGGTTCGATGGTTATGACACGCTTGAAGAAGAAGTGGAAATCCAGTCTGCTGTTGACGACTTGGTAATCTCTCTCAACACTCCATTCTATGGAGAATCTGGAGGACAAGTCGGGGACAAAGGTTGGCTCGAGATACCGGGGCATCACCTCGGTGTTATTGATACTGTAAAATCAGGAAAAGTTAACATCCATATTTTGGAAAAACCTTTCGATTGGCCGCAGCAACAGACTAAGGCGATTGCGAAAGTTGATCAGCCTCGCCGCCTTTCCATCATGCGCAACCACACCGCTACGCATCTTGTTCATGCCGCCTTACGGAAAGTGCTCGGCACTCATGTGCACCAGGCCGGGTCGCTCGTCGCACCCGAACATTTGCGCTTCGACTTTGCTCACTTTTCAAAAGTAAGCGAGCAGGAGCTTGCAGACATCGAGAACATTGTCAACGAGAAGATCACAGAGAATATTCAGCTCCAGCATTGGCGCAACATTCCTTTCGAGGATGCCCAGAAAATGGGGGCGTTGATGTTTTTCGGCGACAAGTACGGGGACAAAGTGAACGTAGTACAATTCGGCGAATTCAGCAAGGAATTCTGCGGCGGCACGCACGTAAAGAATACCGGCGACATCGGCTTCTTCAAGATCCGATCTGAAACGAGCAGTGCCAGCGGCGTACGGCGGATTGAGGCGATAACATACGATTTCGCGCTCGAATATTTCAGGATTCAAAACACAACCTACAAAGAACGCGTGGAGCTTGGATACCAGCTTATCGACGAAATTCAATCGCTCCAAAAAGATATTCTTCAGTTAAGCAGCGGCACTTCTTCATTGTCTAAAGAAGACACGCTCAATCTCGATATTGACCTGCGCAAGATGGAGCAAGTCCCTGAGCCGCCGACCGCGATTGTCGCCGCAAGACTTTCGGAGGATTTTTCAAATTTTCAGCAGTCATCCCGCAGACTGGAAAATTACATATTGATGCTGGCGGAGAAGAAGAAAATCTTCGAGAAAGAACTTGCGAAATATAATCTGAAATCGGCCTCGTCCGATATCGATGCGCTCATTGTGACGGCAACGGCGGTCAACGGATTCAAACTTGTTGCATCGAAAGTCGCTGCGGCAGACATTGACACGCTGAAATCCATCGGCGACACATTGCGTTCGAAGATCGGCAGCGGTGTCGGCCTTCTGGCGGCGATCATCGACGATAAAGTAGCGCTGGTCTGCGTGGTGAGCGACGATCTGATCAAGACTAGGAATATCCAGGCGGGTAAGATTGTCGGCGCTGTCGCCAAGATTGTCGGCGGCGGCGGCGGCGGAAAACCGCATCTGGCGACTGCCGGCGGTAAAGATGTGGCAAAACTCGACGAGGCGTTGAGAAGTGTGGCCTCGGTAGTAGAAAGCATGATGTAGCAAATTGAAAGTTAGAAGTGAGAAGTTAATAGTGAGAAGTTGATAGTGAGAAGTTGATAGTGAGAAGTGAGAAGTGAAAAATGCTGGAATGCATATCTTTTCCCAAATGACTCTGAGCTGATAAAATGTCCGTTTATCAAACTTTAGTTGCAGCTGCAAACGCCAAAGGGGCCGGATATCTCGTCCTGGTTGATCCTGACAAAATCGACGGAAAGACCTTTGCAAAATTCATCGAACGCGCGACGGACGCCGGGGTTGACGGATTTCTCGTCGGCGGAAGTTTGGTCCTTGCCGATACGTTCGAGGAATGCATCAAAACAATCAAGAAAAACACCGGTGTGCCGGTTGTCATTTTCCCCGGAAGCGTTCAACAAATCTCAAAGGAAGCCGACGCAATTTTATATTTGTCGCTTCTCAGCGGGCGGAACGCCGAGCATATCATCGGAAGCCAGGTAACGGCAGCACCGATCATCAAAAAAATGAACCTCGAAGCAATTTCCACAGCATATATGCTTGTGGAATCGGGCAGAACGACTTCGGCAGAATTCATGAGCAACACCAAACCTCTTCCGCGCAATAAACCTGATATTGCCGTTGCGCATGCGATTGCCGCAGAGTATATCGGTTTCAAGCTCCTCTACCTCGAAGCCGGCAGCGGGGCGGAACAATCCGTTCCCGATGAAATGATTACGGCAGTTACGCACTATTGCTCTGTTCCGCTCATCGTCGGAGGAGGAATCCGGACGTCGGAAGATGCTCACAAGAAAGTAAACGCCGGGGCAAAGTTTGTCGTGACAGGAAATGTTTTGGAGCAGAACAGTTCGAAGAATCTTATACAAGAATTCGCCTCCGCAATTCACGTTCGCTGACGATATCAACATCGAGAGACGCAGAAAGACTATTATGGCTCATCTTCCACTCACGCTCGTTTACCGCCAGAGTTTCATTCAGGATTCGCTGAAAGCGAGCGCCGAAACAAAGCTGAAAATCGCCGAGCAATGCAATGCAGATATCTCGAAAGCCATCGACATCGTTGTCGGCGCTTTCAATAGCAAAAAGAAGATCCTTCTTTGCGGGAACGGCGGCAGCGCGGCGGACGCCCAGCATCTTGCGACAGAATGTGTGATCCGACTTTCTCCCGGCATCAAACGCCCCGGCCTTCCTGCCATTGCCCTAACCACCGATTCATCGGCACTTACCGCAGGATCGAATGATCTCGGCTACGATGCTGTCTTTGCCCGGGCGGTTGAGGCGCTGGGCAATGAAGGGGATGTCCTCATCGGCATCAGCACCAGCGGAAACTCGGCAAGCGTTAACAACGCATTCATCAAAGCACGGGAGAAAAAAATGTCAACCATCGGCTTCCTCGGAAAAGACGGGGGAGCGTCGAAGGCACTTGTCGACCTCGCAATTATCGTTCCGTCCAGCGACACGCAGAGAATCCAGGAAGGGCATATCACCATAGGTCATATCATCTTCCAGGAAGTCGAACAGGAGATGTTTGGATGACAACGGAGTAATGCCAAAGACATCGCTCTCGCTAAGGCGCAAAGACGCCAAGATTTTGTTTTAAAAATTTTGCATCTTTGCGCCTTAGCGAGATACGATTTTTCAAACGTTTCAAAGAATGAAATTTTTCACTCATGATTCTATAAGGTGGATGCTATGAAAGGTTTCCCGGGAATGGGCGGCAATATGCAGGGAATGCTCAAGCAAGTTCAGAAGATGCAGGAAAGAATGGCGCAGGTGCAAGCGGAACTTGAACAGAAAACCGTGACCGCGGAGTCAGGCGGCGGGATGGTAAAGGTAACCGCCAATGGGAAGCAACAAATTCTTAAAATCATCGTCGAGAAAGAGGTTATCAACCCCCAGGAAGGCGATATGCTTGAAGACTTGATCGTCGCGGCCGTGAACAAGGCGCTGGAAGAATCGAACAAACTCGCGCAGTCCGAAATGGCTAAAGTGACGAACGGCATGCTGCCGAACATTCCTGGACTTAATCTTCCGGGAATGTAATGCGCTACACATCGGAATCCGTCGAACAGCTTGTTGAAGAATTTGCGCAGTTGCCGGGCATCGGGAAAAAGACCGCTTTGCGTCTGGCGTTGTTCGTCCTGAAAATGCCGCGCGAAAAGGTGGCTGCGTTTGCCCAAGCGCTAGTCAACATGAAAGACAAGGTGCGGTACTGTTCGGTCTGCAGCAATATCACCGAGAGCGATCCGTGTAACATCTGCTCAAGCCCAAAACGCAATCGAAGAGTCATCTGTGTTGTCGAGGAGCCGAACGACGTGATGGCGCTCGAGAAAACGAACGAGTTCCATGGATTGTACCACGTCCTCGGCGGCGCCTTGTCGCCGCTGGATAACATCGGGCCGGAGGATTTGAAAGTGAAGGAACTCCTTTCACGCATCAGCGATGATATCGAAGAGATCATTCTCGCCATGAATCCAAACATTGAAGGAGAAACAACAACGGTGTACTTATCCCGTTTGCTCAAGCCGCTGAAAGTTAATGTGACCCGCATTGCGCGCGGACTGCCCATCGGAGGCGACCTGGAATTTGCAGACGAGGCCACGCTCTCGAGGGCGCTGGAGGGACGCATTGCGCTTTAACTATATCATCCCGGCCTGCATTCTTCTCGGAGCAATCGCCGGGTCGTGCGATCTTCTGAAAACGCGCGACCCTCAACCCCCCACCCAGGGAGAGACGGAGAATCCGCCGGCAACCTTGCCGGAAATACTCGTCACTAACCTGGTAACTTCGTTCACGAATAAGAACGTGAATGATTACCAAAAACTTTTTTCCGACATCGGGTCCGTGGGAGGGCAATATGTATTTGTTCCAACACAAAAAGCCAAGGGAAATTACGGTGCAATTTTTTCCCGATGGACGACAGAGTCGGAGGCAAATTATTTCAGAAAAGCTGCCGCAAACGTGAGCGTTGGCTTTGTCGTGACGTTTTCACATGATCTTTACATATCATACCAGCCAGACTCAGAGCTGTATACGGCAGATTATACCGTTTTTATCGCCCCTAAAACGTACGTCGGTCATGCGCGGTTTTCATTGCTGCCGAATAAAAGCGCCGGCACATGGGTCATTGACCGTTGGGAAGATTTGCAATCGGCAAATGATTCAACGTTGAGTTGGAGCGATTTGAAAGGACAATTCAGCCAATGAAGCCGGCTGTGATAACGATTGCCTGTGCGATTGCATTCAGCGGATGCATTAATCCATTCGCGCCCGCGCTTGATAATTCAAATCAAACGAATGGGTCCGTGCTCGGCGACCAGAAAACCATCGACGGAGTTTTCCAAAACTTCAAAGAGGCGTATCTTTTTAAAGACACGACAATTTACGGCCAGGTACTCGCGCACAATTTTATTTTTGTCTACCGCGATTATGATATTGGCGCAGATGTTTCCTGGGGGAGGGATGACGATATGCGTACGACCAACGGATTATTTCAAAACGCACAGCGGCTCGATCTAGTTTGGAACGGTACGGTGCCGGTTGAGGGCGATACGACTGATGTAACTGTAAATGTCACGAGGAATTTCAATCTAACCGTAACATTCAGCCCCACAGACATCGTCAGCATCGACGGCTACGCGAGCCTGACGCTCGAACGTGCGAGCACAATCGACGAATGGAAAATTATACGTTGGAATGACGAGTCGAACTTTTAATGGGGATGGTTGGCTGCCAGTTCGGAGTCCTTAGTTCGGAGTCCTTAGTTCGTAGTCCTGAGAATTTGGCGTTAAGTTCTTTCGCTTTTAATTCTTAATTCTTAATTCTTAATTCTTAATTATTAATTATTAATTCTTAATTCTTAATTCATAATTCATAATTATCATCCTCTTGTCTTCGCATCCTAAAATATCCTACCAAGGCGAGCCCGGTGCATTCAGCGAACAGGCGGCACGAGCGTACTTCGGGAAGAGTTGTACACCCGTCGCTCGTGAAACGTTCAACGATATTTTTGAAGATGTCGTCAAACGGCGATCCCTCTTCGCGATTGTCCCGATTGAGAATTCCTTGCACGGCAGTGTGCACCAGAATTTCGACTTGTTGTGGAAATACCGCGTTCATATCGTCGGGGAGATAAAACTCCGCATTAAAATGAATCTCCTCGCCCTTCCTGGTGTAACGACAAAAAACGTACGTGCGGTCTATTCACATCCGCAGGCGCTCGGACAGTGCGAAAAATTTCTGCGTTCGTTGAAACACGTATCGGTAACCCCATTTTACGACACGGCTGGAGCGGCCAAAATGATCGCAAACGAGCGACGTTATGATGCCGCCGCCATCGCAAGTCTGCAAGCGGCGGCGGATTACGGGCTGAAGGTTCTGCACGCAGGAATTGAAAGCGATCACAGAAATTTCACGCGCTTTTTGGTCATCGGTAAAAAACTTGTGAAACCTAAAAAGAATGCAAAAACTTCGATAATCTTCACGACAAAAAACATTCCCGGCGCGCTGTTTAAGTGCCTCTCGGTGTTCGCGCTGCGGAATATAAACCTTCTTAAAATCGAGTCACGACCGGTCATCGGCTCCCCGTGGGAATATTTGTTCTATCTCGACATAGAAGGCGATGCAAGAGAAAGAGAACGTGTTAACGCACTGAATCATCTACAAGAACTGACTTCGTATTTTAAAAATCTCGGTTCCTACGAAACCGGGATAATTGTCAACCCCAAATGACTTATCCGTCAGAGCAAATAGCATTATGAACGTTGTATACATCTTCAAAGAAGGGATTTCCGGCTTCAAACGAGCGCGGCTGTCCATGCTCATTTCAATTTTCACGATCACCGTCTCGCTCATCCTGCTCGGCCTTTTCACCATTGTCTTCCGCAACACAAACCAGATTGTTGAGTCGCTCCGCGACCGGGTAGAGATGGAAGCGTTCTTAGAAGAACCAGTCACCGAAGCAACGTCTCCGATCGTTGAAAGAAAACTTCTCGCTATCGCGGGCGTACACCAGGTCAAGTACATCTCAAAAGAACAGGCGGCAAAAATATTTAAAGAGCAGTACGGCGAGGACATCCGGAACATTCTAGACTTCAATCCTCTTCCGCCGTCTTTCAAGGTCTATCTTGAAAAAGACTATAAGAACGCCGACAGTGCGAAGGTTATCTATGCAAAATTGAAGCTTGTCCCTGGCGTCGACGATGTGATTTATCGAAAGACGCTTCTCGAATTGTTGGACAGGCGCGCCCAGCTTTTCGCCGCGGCAAGCCTCGCCGCCGGCGTTGCACTGTTGATAACGGCAATATTCCTCGTTTCCAACACCATTCGACTCGCGATATACGCAAAGCGGAAAATCATCGCGACAATGAAGCTCGTCGGCGCAACGCGAATGTTCATCCGCCTCCCTTTCGTGGTCGAAGGAATTGTACAGGGGGTGTTGGGCGGACTCTTTTCTTCGGGAGTGATTTATCTTATCGTAGAATATGCGTCAAAAATATTCGGCGGAGATTTGGCCGCAATCGTCTTCGTCGAACCGACATTTTACATCGTCATTCTAACGACGGGAACGCTGCTAGGACTTCTCGGAAGCATTATCTCCGTCCGAAAATTCATCACCGAAAGTGTTGCTTTGACAAATTGAATTGTGCGAGTAGTTGCCGGACACTCATCTGAAAACCGCTCCATGGTAGAATATTTGGCAAGGTAAATCACAAAGGTGTCCCAACTAAGATTAAGATGAAGAGTTGAGAATTAAATTATTGTTTCATACATTACGACGGTTTCGCTTGCCCGTTGAACTTTATGCTCAGTGTTAACGGGAAAGTATTTGCCATCACACCATTGTATCGCAGCCACAAAAAGGAGCTTATTCCGAATGTCTAGCAACTATCCTCCCGGCGGTTGGGCAAAAGTTCTCCTGGCTTACCACAAATTCTCCGGAAGCTGGGCATGGGTGCTTCACCGCATCACCGGACTTGTCCTGACCGGTTACATCATGCTGCACATTTTTGCGCTGATGTCGCTGCAGAAAGGGAAAGAAGCGTTTGATTCCGAGATGCTGTTGTTCCGGACGCCGCTGTTTCTTTTTCTTGAATGGTTCCTCTTTGCCTTCCTCCTCTTCCACGCGCTGAACGGAATCCGCATCGTGTTGGTGGATTTAGCGGAAGGAGCGCGCTATCACAAAAAATTATACTATGCCGTCCTGGTTGTCGGCCTCATTCTTTTCTTCGGCATGGGATACATAATGCTCACGCAGGATACTCTTCACTCCGTAGCGGTGGTGAAGTAAACACAATTAGAACAAAGGGATCGACGCTATGTCTTCTCACTATTACGGATCGCGGGGTTCGGGAGCGCCAGCATGGTACCTGCAGCGAGTCTCGGGTGTAGTGCTGTTCGTTGTCGCCATCGGGCACTACATTCTTATGCACTACCACCTCGATTCGGGCCATACGTACGATGCTGTGCTTGCACGAATGCAGAATCCTCTTTACAAGGCTTTGCAACTTTCTTTCGTCGTGCTCGGTCTGTACCATGGCCTCTCGGGTACATGGAATATTTTTCGCGATTACAAAATGCCAGGATGGCTGAGATGGACCATTCTCGGGCTTCTCTATCTTGCCGGTATCACATTCGGGTGCCTGGGCATCGCAACGATTTTATCATTTTAATTCATTGACTGACTTTCGGGAAGATCGCATCGCAACGTATTGGGCGTTGGCTGTTGGCACAAATCTCCCGAAGGTTATTTTGGAAACCTGAGTCTCTTTATCGGAGCTTTCAATGGTTCATACGTTTGATGTCGTTATCGTCGGGGCGGGAGGAGCAGGGCTGCGTGCAGCATTGGAAATCCCGCAGGGCCGCAGCTGCGCCGTGTTATCGAAAGTCTACCCTTCGCGCTCACACACAGGAACAGCGCAGGGCGGAGTCTGTGCGGCGCTCGCAAATGAAGAAGAAGATTCGTGGGAATGGCATATGTTCGATACCGTCAAAGGAAGCGACTATCTCGGCGACCAGGATTCAATCGAGATCATGTGCCGCGACGCCATCCGTGCCATCATCGAGCTTGAACACATGGGACTCCCCTTTTCACGCACTCCGGACGGAAAAATAGCCCAGAGGAAATTCGGCGGCCACACGCGGCCGGAAAACCCCGCCGACCCGAACTCAAAACGGGTCGCGGTGCGCCGTGCCTGTTATTCTGCCGACCGCACCGGCCACGTTATGCTTCACACACTGTTCGAGAGCTGCATAAAACAAGGGATCCATTTTTACAGCGAATTCTTTGTCACCGACTTGATCATCCATAATGGCGTCTGCTGCGGTGTAGTAGCGATGGAAATCGCGACCGGGGAAATTCATACGTTCCATGCCAAGGCAGTGATGTTTGCTACCGGCGGCTACGGCCGCGCGTTCCGCATTACTTCGAACGCGTTAATCGGCACCGGCGACGGGTGCAACATCGCGTACGAAAATGGAATTCCGATGGAGGATATGGAATTCTTCCAATTCCACCCGACGGGGTTGTGGAAGCTCGGCATCCTTATTTCAGAAGCGGCACGGGGTGAAGGAGGAATCCTTCGCAATAGTGCCGGCGAACGATTTATGGAACGGTATGCGCCAACGGTCAAGGATCTTGCTCCGCGGGACATGGTTTCACGCGCAATCTACACCGAAATCAAACAAGGCCGCGGCATCAAAGGAAGCGACGGAACATACTATGTCAACCTCGACCTTACACACCTCGGTGCACAAGTGATTCACGATAAAATTCCTGAGATTACAGGATTTGCAAGGACGTACCTCGGCGTGGAGCCGTTAAAGGAACCGATCCCTATTCAACCTACCGCGCACTATGCGATGGGCGGAATTCCGACGGACAACGACGCGCGGGTCTACTTGAATGCGAAAGGAAAAATTCTCCCGGGATTTTACGCTGCCGGAGAATGCGCATGCGTGTCGGTACACGGAGCAAATCGTTTAGGAACAAATTCCTTGCTTGATATTATCGTTTTTGGCAGACGAGGAGGCAAAGCGATCGCTCAATACTTGGACGAAGCAGAACTTACGCCGCTTCCCAAAGATCCCGGCGGGAAAACACGGGAAATGATCGACGGGATTCTTTCGAGCAAAGGGAGTGAAAACGCGGCAACGATCCGGACCGAGATGCAGGAACAAATGATGGACAAGTGTTCCGTCTTCCGTGAAGCGAAGATGATGAAGGAACTTGTCGGCGAAATTCACGACCTGAAAAGCCGCTACAAGAAAATCTCCATCGCAGACCACGGTAAAAAATTCAATACGGAATTAATGGAAGCGATCGAACTTCGCCATCTGCTGGGCACGGCGGAAACGATTGTCGTCTCGGCACTCAACCGCCAGGAAAGCCGCGGTGCTCACGCGCGTGAAGATTTTCCGAAGCGCGATGACAAGAAATGGCTCAAGCACACTTTCATCGATTACAACGGAGGCAAGCCGAAGATCTCATATAAACCGGTCGCCATCACGAAATTTCAACCGAAGGAACGAGTATATTAAAGCCCAAGGATCCCGGATATCTTTTTAAGCACGGCATGCGTGAAGATATCCGGTCTTTTCACGTAAGGTGAGGATAGTCAAATGCAGGTAACTTTTCGGATTCAAAAATATAATCCCGAGACGGACACGGCACCGTACTACAAAGAGTACACGGTCGAGGACGTCGATGAATCGTGGCGCGTGTTAGACGTACTCGAAAAGATCAAAGGCACATCGGACGGAACCCTTACGTACCGGCGATCATGCGCTCACGGGGTCTGCGGTTCGGATGGAATGCGCATCAACGGCCGAAACCGCCTGGCATGTTCGATCTTGCTCGGAGTCCTCGACTGCACAAAGGTCATCACACTCGAGCCGCTTCCTTCCATGCCGGTGATCAAAGACCTTGTCGTGGACCTGACGGATTTCTATAAGAAATACGAACTGGTAAAACCGTATCTTATTACCAAGACAAGCCCGCCGGAAACAGAACGCCTGCAGAGCAACGAAGACGCTGAGAAACTTTTCGAATCGGCGAAATGCATTTTATGCGCCTGCTGCTCGACATCGTGTCCTTCCTTATGGACAAACGAGAATTATCTCGGGCCCGCGTCGCTCTTGAAAGCGTACCGTTTTGCCTTCGATACACGAGACGAGGCGACTGGCGAACGACTCGACATCGTCGATACGCAGGATGGCGTCTGGCGTTGCCACACAATTTTCAATTGTATTGAAGCCTGTCCGAAAGAGATCAATATCACATGGCATATTTCGCAATTGAAGAAGGCACTGGTGAATAGAGAAATTTAACTCTAAAATACCGGTATCTTTGGTTCAACATTCCTGATAGAAAATGAAAAAGCTGGCGCGCAAATGCGGCCAGTTTTTTTTTGAAGAAATTATTCGTCCTCCTGGCGCGCGTCAACCTGTGGAGAATCGCCTTCTGCCGCACTAACGGAAATGATCATCGGCCTGCAGCAGACCTCACAGTCTTCAATGTACTCGTGACGAGGCAGCGTACAATCAACTACCACTTCTACTGCTTCCCCGCAATACGGACATCGTATTTGAACGGCTTTGAGTAATTCCATGTGACTCCCGATGCTAAGGGTTCGTTGTTTTTGGCAACTCTCCGCTCTGGTTCGATTGCAGAATAATTCCCCACAACTAATCCACTTACCAATTTGCCAAATCAAAGAGCGTCACTTTCAACCGGTAAAAATGACCTGGGCCAGGTAAAAAGCCTCTCTCTCTTGAAAAATCTGCAAAAAATAAGCGAAAAAATTGGGTTTTAAGTTTGGCACGATGAGTGCAGCTATACAACACATATAAATTAGACAATAAAAACCAACAATCATCAAAACCAATAATCAATAACAAAAGGAGCTATATATGGGACAGCAACAACTTCTTCTGATCATCTTGGGCGTCATTATCGTCGGTATCGCAGTAGCCGTCGGTATTACAATGTTCCAGGATAACGCAGTTGACCAAAACAGAAGTGCGGTCATCGCGGATATGACAACTTTGGCAGCCAAGGCACAGCAATATTATGCCAAGCCAACCACACTTGGCGGAGGCGGTAACTCATTCGTCGGCCTTACGGCAGATGCCGCAGGACTGGGAAATTTAGCGTCCACCGCTTTTACAAACAATCCGAACGGCACGTATTCGATCAAGACGGCAGGAACTGCTACGACAGTCGTTCTGCATGGTATTGGCAAGACCGCTTTGAGCGATGGGACATTCCCTTCGTATGACATGTCGGTGACATCACAGACCCAGACACCGACGAAGCTCAACTAATGTAGTATTCTTTTCAGCGATTTCCATCGGCGCAGATGGATCGTCGTATGACACAAAGCCCCGGCATTTACCGGGGCTTTGTGTTTCATTGCGATGCTCTTGCCTAGCTTGTTCCAAGCCTTTCGTCATTTTTTCGTCATCACGAACACACCGTTCCAATCATCAGGCGGCGGAGAATCTATGAACATGGTCGACCGCTGGATGTAGAGATTGGATACAATGTCATCGCGGCGGATTTGCAACGCCTGTTGGAATTGATCGTTGGCACTCTTCCATGCTCGTTTTTTGTACGCTTCGAGTCCTGCATGGTAATAGTCCAGAAATTGTTTTGTTGCGTCGTTTTGCACTTCGTCTGCCATCGCAATTAACTCGTAGATGCGCACAGGTTCAGTCTTTCCCATTACAACAACAAGATCCATTTCGCGGGCAAGAACTTTTTGGGAAACACGCCGGTAAGTAAACTCGCTCATAAGCAAGCGTGTACCGTATTCTTTGTTCACGCCTTCAAGACGGGACGCAAGGTTGACCGCATCGCCGACAGCAGTGTAGTTGAACTTCGCTTCCGCTCCCATATTGCCGACGACGGCTTTGCCGGTGTTCAACCCGATTCGTTGATTGACCACGGGCCGGCCAAAGTGAATCCACTTAGTATGAAGTCCTTCCAGCCTTTTTTGCATCCTCAATGCGGCGGCACAAGCGTGTACGGCATGCTCGGTGTCGTCCAACGGAGCGCCCCAAAAGGCCATGATCGCATCGCCGATATATTTGTCGAGAGTTCCATGATCTTCAATAATAATAGTTGTCATCTCGGTAAGATATGTGTTCAAAAGACCGACAGTGTTTTGCGGCCCGAGTTTTTCCGCCATGCGCGTGAATCCCTCGATGTCCGCAAACAATGTTGTGATCTCACGTTCTTCACCGCCGAGCTTCAATAAAGAAGGATTATCGACAAGCCGATCCACAACGGAGGCATCGACATACTTCTGGAACATAGCTTTGATCTGCGTCTTCTGTTTCCCTTCCGTCGCCGATATGTAGCTCATCGCACCGGCATAGCTGAAGAAGATCGCAAAGATAGGTTCGGTTAGATTGTACATTGTTCCGGTGTTTGCGAACGCAGAATATGCAAACCAAAGATAGCCGCCAAGAAGAAAGATGCCAATCGGAAAACTCCATCGCAATTTTAGCAGCGTCGACGAAATCGCAACGGTCAGCGTGAGAATCACGAGGAGTAATAACTGGGCGCCGAACGAGGCGAAACTGATATAATGGTCCGTCATGATCTGGTCGTAGACGTTCGCATGAACATAGCAATTCGCAGATTTTTCGGATACCGGCGTCGCACCAATGTCTGCGATAGAGCGGGCAGTCGGCCCGATGATCACTACTGCGCCTTTAAACATAGAGAGTACTTGCGCGTCTCCGCGAGTGAAGGCGTCGAGGACATCATAAAAAGAGATTTCTTTATAGATGGTGTTCTTACCGGCGTAATCAATTTGGATATCGCCATGCTGACTGACCGGAATCTCGAGCTGCCCGGCATGAACAAGCATTCCGTCATCGGTAGGCGTAATCGTGATAGATTTTAAGTCAATATGCAAAGCGTGGAATGCAAGCGCCGCACCGAACGCAGGATAATAGTCGCCGGCATATTCGACGAGAAACGGCATCTTGCGAATGATGCCATCAACAGAATCTGGATTGAGGAGCACATGTCCGACGCCGCTTCCGAGGGAGGCGAGAGAATCGAACGGGCGTTCATCGATGTATGTAGCGCGCGGAAAATTGAGACGGCCCCCTTTCTCCGGAATTGCAAAAGGATGCAGTACGGCGAATGCCTCTTTGTCGATATCTTTCGCTTTCAATTCGCCAAATTCTTCGCCGGGCACAAAAGGCCCAACCGCGTGGATCACATGATTTGACAGCGCTGCAAGTCTTAAGAAGAGACTGTTCTGGAATTGTGACGCGCTGTCTTGTTTCACGGTCGGGAAGAAATAGTCAACGCCAATGGCTTTTGCACCGCTGGCGGAAATAATGGCCAGCAGCGAGCCAAATTTGTCGCGCGGCACGGGGTAATCAAGCTCCTTCAACGTGTTCTCGTCGATTTTCACAATAACAACGTTGGATGTATGCGGCCGTTCTCCGCGAGAACGTATGAGCGCATCGTATGATTTTCGTTCAAGGGCCGGAAAGAAATTCGACCCCAGGGTGTTCTCCACAGAGTTAGTGTGGAACAGGAAGAGAGAAAATGCCACCGACGCGGCTGCTATGAGTATCCCAACTGCCACCTTCATCAATGTTTTTTTCATGGGGTGTAACCTTTTGTGGTGGAGGAATGATCCGGCACATCAATGCTTCGGAAAATTGAAATCAGCGAGATTTGAAAAATTGTCTTTCACCAATCCGGCGGCAAAGCAATCGGTTTGGGAAAAGGCGCAAAGCTTCAGTTGTAGAATCATTGTGCGCCTTGATGTCTTTGCGCGAACCGCACTATTGAAGACCGCATAACGGGTTCGATCTATAGAAGAGGCTGTCCAAACGCGCTCGTTTTTGGACAGCCCAATACACGTAAATCCAGATTATATTTTCCAGTAGAGGAAATCCTTAATATTAGAAAGCTGCGTCGGGTCGATGCCACGGCGTCCTCCGAAAACAAACTTGTTCTCGCCGCGCCGGATACGAGCGGTATTCGGCCGCGTTGTGCTCTTAGCAGCAACATCCTGCAAAGCCGCAAAGAGGAGGCTCTGGAGTTCGTTCCGGTCAATCGCCGCGCCCTTTTCCGTTCCCCGTGTCTTGTTCATTTCAGCCACGATATGGTCGATCCCCAGTTCGGTAAATGCTTTTTCCTGTGATGGAAATTTTGAGACGGCACTGGCGAACGAGTTTACAGTCCCCTCCTGGTCGCCGCCGAGATATTGGAGCAATCCCATATTGAGGTCGATGCCGCCGTCGTTTGTATCGGCTTCAAGAGCGGCGGTGTAATTCTTGTATGCGTCGGCCGAATCTCCCTGCATCAAATAAATATTCCCGAGATTGTTCTTCGCCATCGGCGAGGTGTATCCCTTCAGCACTGCAGCAGCATCGGCGTACCGGCCGGCGTTTGCAAGATACATTGATGCCTCGTTGTAGGATTTTTCATCGCCTCGTTTCTTCAATTCGGCGATCTTTTTGTCTAGAAGCTGATTCGATATTTGTGAAACATTCTTCATATCCTCATTCATCAGCGTACCGACTTTTTCTGCCGGGGGTGGTTCAGCAGTTTTCGCGTTCACTGCCAGATCTGCCGGCGGATATTGTTCCCACGCCGCGCGGACATCGATAATGTCAAGCCTTCCCTTCGAGTCTGCGATCTTGTAGTATTCTTCCGCAGCGAGCCTCCACGCTTCTGAAAACGGATGATTGATGATGGTTGTTTCCAGCGGAATCCAAACCGTGTTCTCCTTCACAACATAGTCTTTGTCATTGACACTGACCCGCGAGGCATTCTTCTTATTGACCCCGGAATCGAAAATGATGAACACATGGTCGGAGGTTCCGACAAGCGCAGTCCGGATACCGATGTTCTCCAGGCAGGCCGCAAGCAGAACGGAGCTGCCGCTGCAGTTTGCAGTATGGTTTGCAAGGGTCTCACGGGGAAATTGGACATCGTCAAGAAGATCGGCTTCGGCAACCCTCCGCGGCGCGCTGACATAATTGATCGAAAACGCGCGGATGCCTTCCCACACCGCTATCGCGTTCAAAAGATTACGTGGGGCACCTTCAAGAATCGTTCGATCATATTTCACCGAGCCAAGGACATAACGGGAAAAGTTATTCACTGCATCGTCATTCGACGTAATGAACGCACCGATGGAATTCGGGCGCGACCAGGTGATCGACGTCCTGCTGTATACTGTGACCGGTTTGATCAGGCTTCTTGATTTTGCTTCGCCTCCGACAATGTACGAAAGCTCAGCCTTTATCTGCGCCACCGTGTTCTCATTGATCGTGAGCAATTGCTTCGAATCCAATGTCACCGAAACGGGAAACGTCTCTTTGGCCCCGGCTTTGAGAAGCGGTATCATCTTCTCCGACGGCAATTGCATATACGCTGGGATAAAAAAACTCGCTTTCACATTTTTGACATCGGCCTTGCCGGTATTCTCAATCGTGATTTGCCCGATAGGGTTGTACGCGTAATAGTTGTAGGCGGCAGGAAAAATATTGTCGACCTTGAATTCTGAAATCTCCAGCGAGCCGGGAAGTGCATAGCTCACCTTCGCTTTCGTTCCGGAAACTTTCGTGTTCACGTCGAGGCGGTTGCCGGTGAACGATTCGATTTTATAGTCCGCCAATGACGAAAACTGCCTCCGCAGATCATCGATTGATCCCCGGATCCAGACATCCAGCACCGCCGCATCCCCTTCCATGTAGCGCAGCTTCATCTTTTGGATCATAGAAATCCTGCCCGGAAGATCCTGTTCGATCTTCGTCAGTGAAACATCGTTCACACCGAGCAACGCAAGCTGGACGACGACCGGCTGTTCCTTCGCTTCTTTTAATTTCTTTTCGACTTTCGCGAGCAGGTCAGACGCAAGGGTTTCACCCAGTTCATCGAGGGCTTTCGACGCCGCCTGCGATTTTCCCTGAGAGGATTTTTTGGATGTCGCGCTCGACACGGCGATAATATCCCCCGTGTCCGTAATAATCACTTTTATTTCGCCGTCGGCTGTATATTCGACGGTTTTGATACCATATGTTTCCCGTTCCTCTCCAAACACCGCTTGCGCACCGCCGGCGATGATCAGTTCCGCACCAAACCGCCTGCCGAGTTCTTTCGCTTTGGTCGGGTTCACATCGCCGAGCGCAAGGTCGCGCGCGCGGACCGACTCAAACTGCGATTTATCGACAAGCCGGTATCCCTTCGCGAGGAATGCGCTTTCAATTCTTCCTGCGACCTTCGGCGCGGTGACATCCTTGTCGTCAATTTTTTCGTCGACGACGACCATGATCCGGGGCAACTCCGCGTCTTGCGCCAAAACACGTGCCATTGCCGTCATCAACGCCGCAAGAACAGTCCACAGCATTATTATCACTCGTTTCATACGCATATCTCCTCAAATCGTGAACAGTTATGAACGCAACACTCTTTTATTGTCTTCCCTGCACTCCTTATTTTGTCTCTTTGTTCATTCTTGCTACCAATCCAGTCATCTCATCCACTTTTTGTTTTGCGGGTTCATAGCCGCTTGATTCATCCCACGCTTTTTGAAACATCGACCGCGCACTCTCGTACATCGCCGCAGCCTCGCCGGTCTTTCCTTCTTTTTCGAGCTTGTGCCCGTTGTCTTCCAGATTGAGCGCTTGAGCGTAGGTTACATAGCCGTTAAATTTCCCGTCCTTCGTGGACTCAAGTTGATCCTCTTCGACCTTGCTCAATTTCACTTCAAGGTCGTCCGAAATCTTCTTAACAAGCGATTTCAACATCGTCAAAAATTGATCGAGGTCTCCGGTTTCTTCCTCCGCTTTGAGTGTGAGGCCGGTTTCCGTTGCAACGATTCGAGCGTCGATGCGGAGCTTATCGCCAAACAAATTCGAAAATCCGCCAAACAGCAGCACCTTGGCACCCAGAAGTTTTCCCATTTTCTGAGAAGTCCCTTTTTCGACTAAATCAGTCTCGCCAAGATTCAGCTCTTCAACGACCGATTGTATCCTCTGACGTTCGACAACCCTGAGACTCTTGATTTTCGACATCTCCGTGATCAGCATATCCGCCAAGCCTTTTTTCAACGGATCGAGTTTGTCTTTGTCAACAACGCTGTTGTTTTCGAAGTAGAGAATAGCAATCGTTTGCGGAGCTGTCTCTTGCGCAGGAGCAATCGACGCCGACAGCCAGAGCAGCACAGCGATCGAAACCAACCACCATACGCCGCCGCGATGTAAACGTTGATTCATAGAAGTATCCTTCCTCTTTATGATTAAAAAATTGAGAACATTCATTTCAAAATTGGATGCGTCCACTGCCGCCAAATTCAATTCCGGTGACCGTCTGTGTAACATTATTGAGGACAATGCTCCCAGCCCCGTACTTTGCGTTGAATGCGACGCCGAACCACGACGCGAGGGAAAACCCTGCTTCAGCCCCGGCGGAGGCAAGCTGTGCTTTTCCGGTCTCAAAAATTCCGAGCCCAAACGGTATCTGATCGCCGGTATGCAATTTTCCTTCTGCCAGTCCGGAGATCGAGCACCACTCAAACGGGGACCACAATGCCGTGTATTCAACTTCGTAATGCTGTGAACTTTTGAACTTCTCTTCAACACCCGAACTAAAGATCTGGCTTTGCGTGCGCAAACGAGTTCTCACCTGCAACCGATGCGTTACCGGTCCCCATTTCAGCGAATAAACAGCGAGCGTCATGAAACGCAGGCCCGATTGGATAAAATTCTGGCCGCCCACTTTGTCGGGAAAATAGTTCGTCACGGTCACGTCTGCCGAAAAGCGCGATAATTTTGAAAACGACGTATAATCTAAACCGGCGTTCACCGAGATTTCATCGCCCGGTTCATACTTCTGGCTGAATCCTTCGATCGATGCCGGCTGGTATTCTCCCTTGTAAATGTAGGAAGCGCCAAATCCAACGACCAGCCTGCGTTGCAGCGGGTAGGCGTACGCAAATCCGAGATCCGCATTCGTACCTTGTCCGAAAACGGGCACGTGATAATCAAGCGAGGTTTCGGAAATAAACGACGCAATACTCAGCTCGCTTTCAGTCAGTTTTGTCACGCCGGTCGGCAAACTTACGCCGCCGTTGATCCACACTTTATCGCCCGGAACGACGTATGAAAAAGCAACGCGGGTATCGGCAATGCCTTCAAGCGTCATCGTGTCCAGCTTTGAAATCGCAGGAGAGTTTGCGACTGAAAGAAGAATGCGGTTGGAAAGTGGAATAGAAAGCATCGCCGGCGCGGATTGCTCGACAATGTTTCCTTCGTCTTTCAACTTCCATTCCTGCTGCGAAACACCGACGGTGATGCCTGTCATTCCTTGAAAGAGCAGCCGTTCGTCGTATTTTGGCGCTGCCATTTGAGCAATAAGAGGCTGGCCAAAATAAAAGAATACCGAGCAAACGGAAATCTACAGGGCGCTATGGTGAGGGATTGTTCTCACAGCTGGTTCATACATCGCATGAAATTATTTCAATAACATCAGTTTTTTTGTAGAACTAAATTGCTCTGTCCGGATTCTATAAAAATAAACACCGCTTGAAATTTTTGACCCATAGTCGTTCGTTCCATCCCACGCCACTGTATAACTGCCTATTTTCTCGTCGCCGGCGAAAAGCGTCTTCACTTTCTGGCCGAGTACATTGAAAACTTCCAGTTCGACATGAGTGCTGTGTCCCAGCGTGTACGCGATAATCGTTGATGGATTAAACGGGTTGGGAAAATTTTGCTCGAGCGAATAGCCAATCGGAACGATTGGAATACCGTTCGTATTCTTGCCGATGAAATCTTTGGTTCCGACGACGAGCCGGAACGACCGGTCAAGTTCATTCTTCAGAAAAGCAAAATTGTACGACAACGCCGAGCCTACATCGTGCGCCCGCTCCGTCGTCATATCGACAAGATATATTTCAAACTCAGGCGGGATGTTGCCGGACTTGTTAAATTGGACGGAAACGGAAGCTTCCACCTTCGCGGACGCGATATCAAAATCCCAATAGTTCCCCTCCTGATGAATCGAACGGAAATCGCCCGCGTACCGTCCCGGATTATTTTTCCAGTTTTCATGGTTGAACGAAAGGGCCAAATAGTTGGATGGAGCGGGAGGAGGCTCGGAAAAATCCTCGGCATCCCACTCATCGCTCGCCGACCGAAGAACGCCGACCACATTGTCGTTATCAGCTGCAACATCATCCGACGCACTGATCCGAACCTGCCACTCGTTAGCCGCAAATTGGCGTGTTGTATTCGTTTGTTTCGCAAGAGAACCAGCGGACGATGCTTCATTGGGGTTGATGTAAATCGTCACGCCGTTGTGAAGGCTTTTCAGAAAATATCCGGTAAAGGGCTGCATCACATTGGTTTCCTGCTGAAAGCCCACACCGTCAAACCCCCAAAGCCATGACTCCACGGAGTCGGGAGTCGAGTGCTGTGAGTTTGCCCAACTGACGGGGTATGGAAATGGGTTTCCGATCAAATTGTATCCTGAATCAAGCTGAATGGGGAAAAATCCCTGAGCCGAAGAAACCGTGGCAGAGCCGAGCGTAAGCGATTGCGATCCTTTCGTGATCAGCCAGTACCCTTCACCGCGTCTGAACGTAAGAAACCCAGGGCTTGGAAATTCAAGATATTCCGCTCCATCCCATCTGCCATACAACCGCCATTTCGTTTTGTCCACATTGCCTAGATCCTTTAAAACATCGGCGATAGTGAAATCAACGAGATCAAACGGAACGCTGATAATCTGGTATTGGTTGCTCAACGTTGGGTTCGGCACTTTCGCCGTATAGTTTCCCGTATAGCCAAAAACATCAAGTGCGAATTGGAGATTATCCCCTGCAAGAATCCCGGTCGGCAGAGGAGATAAAGTGTCCTTCCCTTTTACGTTCGACCAGATATCGACATCGCCGATCAGGAAGATCGTCCCTTTTCCGATCTGGTTCATCGCTGCGACCGTCGGCTTCAGGGTCTTGCTTTGAGTGCTGTCGCTGGAAATTGCAAACGTCGTGCTGCTCCCTTTGAGAAACGGAATCGCTTGCCCGGAAACTGCGATGCTCGAACTTCCAAAAGATACAATTGTCTTGACGCCTTTCACAAACGGCTGTGCCGTGTCTGTGAAGGCGGAGAAAATTGGCGACGTCGCGCTGCCCAAATAATTCGTCGTCGGGTTAGTGACTACATCATAATTCAGCGAAAGCCCGGTCGGTGTGAACGGCGGGTCTAGCGTCCATTGGAAGTTGCTGAGAATCCCGTTCAAACAAATATTGGCGTCGGAATTTCCGGAATCTCCGAGCATCACGACAAGGCCCCCGTTTGCAACATATTGATGAAGTTCGTTGATCTCCACCAGCGAATACGCCGTCTTCGGTGCTGCAATGATAATCGCATTGAACGGCGCAGCCAAAGGATCGAAAGGCTTTTGGTTCTCTTCCACGGTGATGCCGCTGCGCTGCAGCGCTTGCACGAATTCGGAAAGATATTGTGTTATGGAACTGGCGCCGAGATTCGACGATATGCCATGCGTTGTCTCGAGCAAAACCGTGCGGCTGACCGAAGTTATAGGAACGCCGGTTCCGCGAAGTGAAACAGCTACAGCCGGATTCGAGGGGTCGTCGGTCGTGAGGGTTAAGGTCGCCTGATATGCACCAGTCGACTTCGGCATAAATTGCATGGTTATCGTCCCTGAAATTCCTGGTTTGAGAGTTAGCGGTGTAGCGTTGGCAGCCAACGAAAAGCCCGACGACCCTGAAAACGAAAAACCACCTATGGTAATGCTTTGCTGTCCGACGTTGTTGAACGTAATGCTTTGCCCTGTTACACTTCCGATCGCCACCGTGCCGAAATCGAAATTCACTGGGGATATAGTGAGCGAGTTGATGATCGAAACGCTTGTCACTCCATGATTGCTGCCGATGAATATAGTGCTGTCATTCGCCGGGATTTGAGTTGTTGAGTAATATTGAGTGGAAGGGTCGCCGCCAATTTTCGTCCATGTCATGCCGGCATCCGGGCTGCGCAAAATTCCGTTGGAACCGGCGCAAAACACCGTTGATGACTGTGCCGGGTCAAACGCAATGTCGAAGCCGACAGCATTTAACGACGTCCAGTTAAGACCGCCGTTCGTGGTCTTGTATTCATTGTTCAGCATCGAATTCGCCATCGTCGAGAGGAATAAGACATTCGGATTCTTCGGATCAATCCTTGGATGAAATCCGAGCAACGGATAAATCGTTCCGCCGACGCTCACATTCAGGGGCAAATCACCGGTGATAGAAGCCCAGGTTTTCCCCAAATCTGTAGACTTCCAAACACCGTTGGCGGAGAAATAAAGAGTCGATGCGTTGATGGGGTCAAATTCAATGTTTTCAACAAGCGGAGAGAGTACTTTCTGCGGTGGCGTTAACGAATTCCAGGTAACTCCACCGTCCGAGCTGCTGAGGAATTCTCCCGTCAGCGCAGCGACAAAAAGATTATGCGAATCGACGGGAGAAATCTTTACCGTGCCATCTTCAGAATTATTGTTGAAAGGAGAAAGGGAATCATGGGCAATGCTTGACAATGAAACTTTTTGCCAAGTGTTTCCCGTGTCAGCGCTTTTATAGAGGCCGTACACACTGCCTGCATAGAGGGTTGCATTGTTTTTCGGGTCGGCAACAATGGCGCGGATGTACGGGTTTTCGATCCCTGAGTTAGACGGAATCCACGTTGCACCGGCATTCGTCGATTTAAGAACCCCGCCGCCGTAGACTCCGGCAATCAAATATTCTTTTGTAGAATTGACCACAGCGATCGTGCGGGCGATAGAGTTCATCATGCCGGTATTGCTGCGCACCCAGCTCGTGCCCGCATCGGAGCTTAGATAAATTCCGCCGGATGTTGCCAGATATATTTTTTGGGCATTTGACGCTGGAATAAAAATCGAATTAACATCGAGCGATGATTTAAAAAGAGGCGTCCATGTAACACCTAGGGTAGTCGTGCGGTAAAGTCCCCCCTTAACAGGCATTGGCGGAAACGTCTCCTCGTTCCCCTTTGTCCCTATATAGAAAGTGTCTGTCGCCGCGGTGTCGCCAAGCGTGAAGGAACACTGTATTACCGAATCGTCAATGGAGGTACCGGTAAATCGAATCCACTGCGTTCCTCCAGGACAAAAATATTCTCCCGACGAAGTTCCAGCAGTCAATCCTGTGCCTGGAAGAATGGAGAGAAAATGAATGCGCAGTCCCAACCCTACAAGCCCAGTGTTTTTAACAAATGGATTCCATGTGTTTCCGCCGTCGTTTGTAGAATAGACGCCGGCGTTGTCAGTCCCGGCATACACCGTCATCCCTGCGACGACATCGGTGGTATCGATCGCCAAAGCAGTAATGGATTTGCTGACTGTAAGACCGGTTGATAGATTCATCCAGCTCAATCCTCCGTCGGTTGTTTTATAGACGCCGCTGCTTCCCTGCAACGTCTGACGGCCATCTCCCGCAAACATAATTAATGGAGCCTGAGCATAGATTGCAATTGTGGAAGTAGGTATCGTTAACGATGTCAGCGTCCATGATGTCCCGCCATCATAACTGACATATAATCCCTCTTTTGTTGCAGCGTACACAGTGAGAGGAATAGACGGATGGAATACAATGTCGTTCACTGAAGCTGCGGTAAGCGTCGTCGGCATCCAACTGGTTCCGCCGTTAAGTGAACGATACACCCCATTATTCCGCGTGCCGGCAAGAACAATGCTGTCGTTTGTTGTTCCCTTGACAACATTGACAATTCCGCCGTCGGGACCGATTGGAGTTACAGTAGATCCTTGTGCACAAAGCCGTTGCGCAAAGAAAAGAAATGATAATCCAAGTATAAAGGCTTTATATAGTAACGATCTTTTCATCCATTCTCGATTTCATTTTGGCGGTTTCGGCGGTTCCGGCAACGGGGTAACAACGGTCGTAGGCTGGGGCGACGAACTTGGCCCCGGCACAAATCCGGAGTTTACATTTGTCGAAGTCATCAAAGCACGGCCGGAGACCGCGCCGACGTTATCTTTCATTGCAGCGCTGCTCGGAGGAGGAGGAATTGATAGCATTGACCCAGCACCCGCTCCCATGATTTCTTGTGTCTTTTGGGCAGCCGCTAAGCTCGACTTCGCCTGGGAAAAATTCGGATCTGATTGCACCGCATTTGAATACGATTGTACCGCCTGGGCGTACATCCCTTTGTCCTCAAAATCCATGCCTTCAGAGTATTGCAGGAAGGCAAAAAAATTCTCCGTCGGAATCTCGAGAATCGATTCGCGCTCCTCGTCTGTGATCTTTATTTTAAGTTCGTGAAGAATGTTAAATACAAGTTCCTTCTCAAGACGGAAAAACTCTTTCATATTCCCCGAAATGTCGGTGACACCGTCAAGCTGGCCCGAGCGGGTTTGAGCCACAAACGCATCGATTCTTAATTTTTCGGACGTGAGGTCAAAAAATGTTCCTTTGACAAGACGAAAAGCTCCGAGCAGTTTTCCAAGCCGGGGTGCGGTTCGTTCGTCAACCAATCCTGATTCACCGAAGTTCAGTTCTTCCATAAGTTTTTGGAGGCGAAGCCGTTCGACCACTTTCACTGATCTTACCTTCGAGAAATCGGTGATCATCATGTCGGCAATCCCTTTTTGAAGGGGATCGAGAGTACGCATGTTTCCTTTATTCTCAAAATACAGTATGGCAATCGTGTTGGTTGGCACGCTTGCAACGTCGAGCTGCGATTCTTCAATCAAGGCTCTCTTTGCCTCAATCTGCATTTGCTGCCGGTATAAGAACTTAATGCGGGCATCGACGATATCTTTGTATTCTCCGAAAACCGTCAACTCTTTGTATCGCCGGTAAAATTGGATTGCCTTCGCATATTCAACGATGGCTTCATAGGATGATGCAAGATAATAGACTGCCTGGTCGTCTTCCGGATCTATTGCGAGAGAGCGTTCAAAGAATGGCACCGCTTCGCCGTAGTACTTTTTGTTATAGAGCCCGATACCGAGATATTTGAGAAAAAGAGGGTCATGAGGGGTCTGGGCAAGATTCACTCTGGCGAGGGCTATGGCTTCGTCATTCTTTCCTTGATCAAGCAGTCCGGAAGTCACTTCGTATGTTGTTGGACTGCAAGAGGAAAAAATCAGAATAATGGGGAAAAAGAAAACCGCAACAAATGTAGTACGCGAAAAGCAAAGTCGCATATTGTTCATTTTAGGGAATGGGCACTTCGCTAGTACAGGGTCTTTGAGGTCACGATGAGAGTGTATCTTACACGGCCTAATATTGTGAAAAAACCCCTTGATGTCAAGATAACGGAAATGGCACTTTGCCCGCAATCACTGAATTTATGAGGAACCAATTGACTTCATATGCGAAAATTGTAATATTCAAGCCACAATTCCTGCTTTATTATCGCAGACTGCGCATTGCAATGAACGCACTCATAGCAGAAACAAACACAGAGGTTTAGAGCCGCCTTGCACGATTCAATGCGTACTTTCGTAAAGAATTTGAAGAAATATATTTTCTTCGTGAACAAGCTGGATAACTCAAGGTTTTGCACAATAACAGTTGTTTAAATCAACCATGGCATCAAGCTCAAACAAGATCGTTTTTCTGACCGGTTCAACGGGATTCATCGGCTCACGCGTTGTGCACATGTTATGTCAGCAAGGCTGGAATGTGCGGGCACTTGTCCGCGATAGTGCGAAGGCACGAGGTATTTTCGGAAGTTGGCAGCCAACAACTCCAGGCAATGTCGAATCTATCGAAGGAGATTTGTTTGCCGGCTCTCCTGCAGATCGGACGAAGCTTTTTGAGGAATGTTTGAGGGGGGCAACTGCCGCTATCCACCTCGCAGAAGCGAAAAAAAAAGAAAAAGACTTTGATGCAAAGAATATAAAAACTTTTGGTCTGCTACTCGAAGCGGCGGGGGTAACATCGACCTTGAATCGGTTTGTTTTTGTTTCGGCATTTATGGCTGGAGGACTCCCCCAGCCGCTGCCAAAAGTGCTCACGGAAGAGATGACAGGAGCCGAGTTTCCCGATCCCTATTACCAGTGGAAAAGAATGGGAGAACGCTTATTGATAAAAGCTTCCAATCGGTCCAATTTCTCGTATTCAATCGTTCGTCCAGCACTTGTGTATGGACCAAATGCTGAATGGCTCGTTCCAATGTTGAGCATCATCAAGAATATGGGACCATACTTTGTACCTCTGCCGAACGGGGGAACCGCGCCTCTGGGAACCGTTCATGTTGATGACGCTGCAGCGACCATTGCGTTGTCCGCTTCGAGCGAGCATGCGGTAAATCAAATCATCCATGCCGTCGATAACGGCGGCACAACATATGTCGATTGGTTTGAAACAATCTGCAAAACCACCGGCCGGAAGGCGACTATCGGCAGGATTCCAAAATCAATTGTCTATGCCGCAGCCAAAGCAGCGGACACACTCACCTCGCTTATCAATCTCCATTTTGGCGCATACCTTTGGGCACAAGTATTGAGCGAGGGCTGCGGCTATTCCAATGAAAAAATGAAACAGATCATCGGCACTCTGAAGAATCCCACAATCCGTGAAGGCATTCCGGGAATGATGGAATGGTTTGCCCGAACTCATCCTTGACCCGCGGCCGCTAAAACAATCGGGCAGCGAATACTGCTGCTGCCCGATCCCCACTAGATTCCTGACCGTTTACTATTTCTCTATCGGCGCGTTGATAAGATTTCCCCATTCCGTCCATGACCCATCGTAATTTCGAACCTTCGGATAACCGAGAAGATATTTTAATACAAACCATGAATGAGAAGATCGTTCACCGATACGGCAATATGTGGTGATTTCTCTCAACCCCGGAATAATTCCTTTGCTTTCGTACAACGACTTCAAGTCGGCAGCCGATTTGAATGTTCCATCCTCATTGACAGCCTGCGACCAGGGAATGTTCTTCGCCCCCGGGATATGTCCGCCGCGCATGGACAATTCCTGCATTCCCGGAGGCGCGAGGATCTTCCCCGTGTACTCATCATTCGAACGGACATCTACCAGGCCGTGCGACGATTCATTGAGGCGCGCTCCTACAAAATCCCGAAGCGCCCGCAGGTCGGCTTCAACCTTCGTAACTTTGTAGGTTTTTTTTCCGTAGTGCGGAACATCCGTTGTCAGAGGCTTCCCTTCTCCCACCCATTTTTTCCTTCCGCCGTTCATGAGTCGAACATCCGCGTGCCCGTAATATTTCAGCAGCCAGAATGCGTACGCTGCAAACCAATTATTGTTATCCCCGTAGAGAACCAAACCCGTTTCGGGAGCAACCCCCGATTCGCCGAGAAAACGTTCGATTTGTTCCTTGCTAAGAATGTCACGACGCGTCTGGTCCTGAAGCTGCGTTTTCCAATTCCAGCCGATCGCTCCTTCGATGTGCCCTTTTTCGTACTCGCTGGTATCGACATCCACTTCGACGAGCCGCAGATTCGCATCCTTCCGGTGCTCTAACGCCCAATCGGTTGTGACAAGAACGTCAGGATTTGCATACCCGCTGTTTGAAGCCATAGATCCTCCTTCATATACTGATTAGAAGCTATCTCAAAAATGGTCTTGCGTTTGCCCTTCGACGCTCCCGTTCCGCTTCTGCGGAACGGGATTGCTCAGGGTGAACTAATGGCCCGTTCATCCTGAGTAAGCGATCCCGCTCGAAGAGCGGGAGAGCGCATCGAAGGATCAAGTGCCATGTTTTTGAGATAGCTTCTAGTTACTTGTGACACGTTTGAAAAACGCTCTTGTAAAAAATGAAAGCCGACGCAGCCGGAGATATAGTACGCATCCAAGGCAGAAATTGACGGTCAAATTGACAAGTGCAAGTCCGGCGACCAGAAAAGAAAGAATCCATCCGACGACCGGTTGATTGACCACGGCCAGAAAAACGAACGCAATACTTAGAAAGATCCCTCCAAGGCCCTGGGCGAATAAATGCTGCACATTGTCCTCTTCGACAACATCCGGATGTAAAACTTGCAGCGGGCGGAGAACGTTGGCATACAGAAGCTTGAATGCACCCGCAGAAGGAATGATCGTTCCCACCAGCAGCACCAGCGCAAGCAAAGCCACAAGCCAATTCAGCTGAAGGGCAAAGGCGATCACAACGAGCGTAATGATCGACCCTTGATTGAATTTGAGCGCCGTTCGGTCAACGAGCGAAATTCCTTTTGGCATATCTGTGATTCCTTTCAAAGAATAGTGAAAAATAAAAAACCCTCTTCTTGATAGAAGAGGGTTCGTTTTTTAAACTTATCTGAGGCTTTCTAGGGATCGCCTGCAATCCTTCCACTCCTATCAATAATATCGCTCATAGTACAGCAACAACATGCGGCACGACGACAAACGTCTGAGCAACGGCTAGTTGAATGGATATGGAAATTAGTGACCTTCATTACATATAAATATAAGGATGTTTGAATAATTGTCAAGCGGCTTTCTTATTTTCTCCCATTATCAATCGAATTCCAAATGCCAAAACAGGCATCGCCATGAGAAGAAGAGCAAGAAGGAAGACCCGCCAATTGAACTGGGTTGGCAATTCCACAACAGCTCCGCTGTAGCCGCATCCAAGATTCTTAAACGAGTCCGCCATAAAGACGTACAACGCCGCAATTATTCCGCAAAAATAGGAACACCAGATTAATTTTCCTGGCGGGAATTTCCACTCATTGAATTCACTTAGTACCAACAGACTTCCGACGATTATCAAGACGAGAGAAATGAGCATTGGCGACAATACGGGACCCCACCATGGAAGCGGGATGAGAAACAGAATATCCCAGTCGAACAGCGAATGAGGCCAGCCGACGATGATTTTCAAAAAGAGATAATAGAAAATATCCCAGATGCCGAACGCCAACATAAAAAACCCAAGCCTGGTTTTCCATGACTTGCCGGCGAGCCAAGCGACCGTTATCAGCATCACCAACGTAGCAGCTTCACGGGCAATCTCTGTCATCCCAAAGGCATTGGTCATCGGCAAAGGCGACCGTTGATACGGCTCAACGCGATTCACCAGCGTTCGCAAGTACGCAACAGTGGACGACTCCATCCATGACATTGCGATTGAAAAAATAGCGACGATTACAAAGAGGCTTGTTAGGCGACTGGTTTGTTGTCTCACATCAGAATGTTCCATTTCATCAGGTATCTTTCAGCCGTGGCCTGTCAGCGGACAGTGGACTGCGACCTCTGCACCAACATATGGACGCAATACAGTGCGACGAGAGCGATCAACACAATCGGAATAATAAGAAAACTTGCAATTTTCCGCGAAAACGTTTTCACGGGCAGTATACTATCCATTTATTCATGACTTTGGCCGGCGACGAGTCCGTTCACTGCGCCGATTTTTGTTCGATGTGCGCCAGCGATGAATTTTCCTAGATACGCACCTCCGAAAGCCGGAAGAAAAGCGATAAGCGAACCGACGCCATCGGAGAGAAACAATTCATTTTGATGCGTCACGCCAATCCAAATGAATTGTGAAAGAGGAACAAATAGACCAAGCACTAAGGCCAGTTTCCAAACGCTTTTCGGGGTTGTAAATCCCAGAAAGAAACCGAACGCAAGAAGGAGCACTACGGGGAATTGCGGCTCCGACGTTTCGAGGTTGATGAATCCTGTTAACCATCCGAGAAAAAGCGATGCAGCCATCCCGAACTGATTCGGCCGGAAATATGCGACAACAACTCCTGCAAGAAATATGACGACGAGAACATTGAACCCGATGATTGTGAACAACAGTTTTGCCGGCATGAGCACCCTCAACAATAGTTAGAGTAAATGATATATGTATTATCGTGGTTTCGTACGCACGAAAGAGACTTGATTGCACAAATCTTTTCAGGCGCCCCGCGGCAAAACAAAACAACGATGACACGATGTCCCGTGTGATAAATGCTTTTGTCCTTTATCATAACCATATGAAAATCACTTGCACTGTTTGATCAATTTTTCCATGGCATCAATATGCTCCGAAAACGCCTTTCTCCCTGTTTGAGTCACCGTATAGGTCGTGAGGGTTTTCTTTCCAACGAATTCCTTTTCCACTTTAACATATTTCCTTTTTTCCAGGGTTGCGATGTGCGTTGCGAGATTTCCGTCTGTCAAAGCAAGCATTTTTTTTAACGAATTAAAGTCCATCGAATCATTTACGGCAAGAATCGACATTACCGCCAAACGAACACGGTTCTCAAAAACTCTATTTAAGTTCTCGAAGATCTCGTTCACTTTTCGTACTTAAAATACATGAAGGTCCCATACACAATGTGCAGAACACCAAACCCCGCCCCCCAAAAAATCAACCCGAACTGGATCCAGAAGGAACCAGCCAAACCCAGACATATCTCGCTCAAACCAAGGTAACGAATTTCTTTCAACGTGTATTTGCTTGTGTTGAGCAGTGCGAGTCCGTAAAAAATCAGCATCGCCGGAGCGATTAAGAAAGGAATGTTGTGATGCACCAGAACAAAGCAGAATGCCCCGCCCACAGCCAGCGGAATAAACAAATTCACCAAGAGCGACTTTGTGGCAGCGCTCCAAACTGGAAGTTCCTTTTTCCGCGCCATTCGCAACGAGAAATACGCTGCGAGGCTTAAGGCAACAACCAGCGTCGCGATAGATCCAACCAGGAAAAGACCTGCGGCATTCGGGGCTGAAATGTCAGTTCCCATAGTGAGGATGGAGTACTGCGCAATGACAGCCGCTGCAATTCCAACAATGCCAGCGCTTACTCCTGAAAGCCCGCTCAGCGAAAGAAATTTCGTCGATTGTTCCATCATCGATCGGATTTCCGAAATATCCTTCAGGCGGTCGTCAATGGTAGCCATAGAAAATTGTTCAATTAGTGGAAGACAGGGTGACTCAATTTATCGTATTATTTTGCAAAGCACTTTGTATCACAAAGTTAATACGCAAAAGAATCAATGTCAAGAGAAATTTCGCGGTGGGTCCGTTTCAAGCTAAGCGATTGCTCAATACAACCGCAGAGCTTATTCAGTGAGGAAATTCTGGCAGAATGGTCCGCGACACAGCGGTATCATCAACGGCTACTCGATTTCGCGGGCATGCAGATATTTATGCTCAATTACCAGCCAATTATTTACTCGCCCTCGCCGCCAACTGGCGATCCATCATAATCAAGCTCACCGGCGAATCGCCGACCATCTTCAATTGTTCAAGAATGTCCCCGGCGCTCTTCTCTTCCTCCAATTGTTCGGTGATAAACCATTCGAGCATGATCTGCGTCGGATAATCTTTTTCTTTGATGGCAAGTTCATACAACTTATTGATCATCGCTGTTACTTTCTCCTCATGCTCCACCACCTGCTTGAAAACATCGGCGGGCGATTTGAACTTCGCATGCGGCTTTTCGATCGTTTCCAACTCGACGTGCCCGTTCCGTTCGATCACGTACCCGTAAAACTTCATTGCGTGCGCGTATTCTTCCGTACTCTGAACTTTCATCCAGCTTGCAAAACCGGAGAAGTTGGACTCGGCGAAATAGGTAGACATTGCGAGATACAAATAGGATGAAAACAATTCCTTGTTGATCTGGTTGTTTATCGCATCCTGAATTGCCTTGCTCAGCATGGTGCTTCCCTTTCAATTAGTTGGATGATTGTTGGCAAATTTGAATAAGTTAATATAATCAATTTCATTGTTCAAAGCATGGAACATGCAGCGAAGGTAATGTGTCAGCTTTGGGCGCATTCTTCGTGTGACAGGCATTATTGCCAATCAAACAGGTCGGCCAAAAATATCTGACCAACGATGTGCTGAAATTGATCCATCGACTGCAGCTCACGCCCACAAAACCAGCCCTTGTTTTAATGGATTGTCGATTTCCATGTGGTGCGGCAGAATACGAACGGTGTAACCCTGCCGCCCGCTTGATTCTGACTTAATGGTACTGACGAATTCAAACGCCCTCCCTTTCAGTTTTCCTGATGCGGCCATCGGAAGAACCGTCGGATTCACAATTTCTCCGCTCAAATTAAGCATGCCGTGGCACAATTCCACCGTCACATCATCCGGCGTCAACGCCCCGAGGTCGATGCTCGCGCGGACATCGAGCGCCTCGCCAACCTTCATTCCTTTCTGCCCGTCCGATTTGATCTCAACGATCTTCATACCAGCCCAGTTCTGTTGTATCTTCGCCCGCCACAATGCAAGGGCCTTCGTGTTCTTCATTTTTTCACCGGTGAGCGACAGATACCGGTTATGGGCAGGGAGATAATATTGTTCCGTGTATTCTTTCACCATCCTGTTGGTATTGAACACCGGACAGATTTCACGCATGGAGGTTTTCATTTTGCTGATCCATGCGCGGGGCAGTCCGTCGGCGCCGCGATTGTAGAACAGAGGAATCAGTTCCTTCTCGAGAAGATTGTAGAGCGCGTTCGATTCGACTTCGTCCTGATAGTTTTCGTCGCCATACTCTTCTCCCTGGCCGATTGCCCAGCCGGTGTTGACGTTGCATGCCTCCACCCACCAGCCGTCGAGGACGCTAAGATTGAGAGCACCATTCACCGCTGCTTTCATCCCGCTCGTGCCGCTTGCCTCGAGTGGACGGCGCGGCGTATTCAGCCAAACGTCGACGCCTTGAACAAGATAGCGGGCAACGACCATATCATAATCTTCAATGAAAACCATACGGCGCCGAACTTCGGGCTGCCGCGCAAAATGAACTATCTCTCGGATGAATTCCTTTCCGGGATTATCCAGCGGATGGGCCTTCCCGGCAAAAATAATTTGCACCGGCCGGTCCTTGTCGCTGAGAATGCGAATCAGACGTTCTGCATCGCGCAACAGCAAGGTAGCCCTTTTGTACGTGGCATAGCGGCGCGCAAAACCGATTGTGAGAGCATCGGGGTTGAGGAGCTCCGCCGCTTGTGCCACCTCATTGCGCAACGCTCCTCGTGATTCAAATTGAGACCGGAGCCGCTGACGTGCAAATGCAACGAGCCGTTCTCGTCTTCGTTCATGCGTCCGCCAGATCTCTTCATCCGGAATCCGATGCACAAAACTCCACAACGCGCTTTCGCTGACGTCGTCCTTCCATCGGCGACCCAAATATCGTTCAAATAATCCCATCATATCGCGGCTGACCCACGACGGGACGTGCACGCCGTTCGTAATGGAACCGATCGGAGTATCTTGCGCCGGAATGCCGGGCCAAACATTCTGCCACATCGCCCGCGAAACTTCACCATGGAGTTTGCTCACACCGTTGCTGTATGCAGACATTCGCAAAGCCAAAATCGTCATGCAAAAATCTTCCGCGTCGTTGTTGATGTCTCTCCTGCCTAATCCGAGAAAATCTCTTCGGGAAATTCCGAGTGTGCCATAGAACTGGCCAAAATATTTGTCCATCAACACCGGAGTAAAATAATCGTTTCCTGCAGGTACAGGAGTGTGTGTGGTAAAGACCGCTCCCGCAGTCGCCGCCTCACGAGCTTCGGCGAAGGAAATATTATTCTCCTTCATCAGCTGCCGGCATTGCTCGAGCGAAAGAAACGCCGAGTGCCCTTCGTTCATGTGGCACACCGTCGGTTTCATCCCCATTGCACACAACGCCCTATAGCCTCCGATGCCGAGCATGATTTCCTGTTTCATTCTCAATTCACGATCGCCGGCGTAGAGTTGATCCGTGATGTCCTGGTCTTCCTGAGAGTTCACCGGGATGTTTGTGTCCAGCAGAAAAACAGGAACCCGTCCAGCCTGCACCCGCCATACTTGCGCAAAGACGCTTCGCCCCGGAAACTCGACCGACACCGTGATAGGCTTGTCTTCCTTGTCCTTCTCGATCTGGATCGGCTGTGTGTAGAAATCATTTTCAGGATGGCGCTCCTGCTGCCAGCCATCCACATTCAGGTACTGACTGAAGTAACCCTGTTGATAAAGCAATCCGACACCGACGAGCGGAATACCCAGGTCGCTGGCCGATTTGATATGGTCGCCGGAAAGAATACCCAAGCCGCCGGAATAGTTCGGCAAACATTCTGTCAACCCAAACTCTGCGGAAAAATATGCGACGGCCGGACTGCTCTCCTTGCCGTATTTTTTTTGAAACCAACTTGAGCTTACGTCAAGGTATTGCGCGTACCGGTCCCACGCACGGTCAAGTTCGCCCAGAAACGCTTCATCATGCGCCAGCGAGTTGAGCCGTTGCTGCTTAATTGCTCCGAGCATCAGAACGGGATTGTGGTGAGATTCTTCCCACAAGTCGGTGTCAAGGCGCATGAACACTTCCAGAAGTTCGTGA
>Ga0265332_10000199_pt1 | contig 48650 bp, 44 predicted proteins | sample 41926metaG_FD_202084 | JGI IMG/M metagenome (GOLD analysis project Ga0265332, IMG submission 202084) | Rhizosphere microbial communities from Carex aquatilis grown in University of Washington, Seatle, WA, United States - 4-19-26 metaG | ecosystem: Host-associated > Plants > Roots > Rhizosphere...
ATCGCGGGGCCCTGCCCCGGCACGACGAATTCGAGATACTGGCCGAGCACCGCCAGCACCTGGGTCTCGTCGATGAAATGCGACAGCCCGATGACGACGAGGATGAGGAGCGGCACCAGCGACAGCAACGTGTAGTAGGCGACTGCGCCGCCGAGGAGCAGCCCGCGATTGGCGCGAAAGCCCGCCAGCACGCGCAGCGCGAACGCCGCGGGATGCCACAGGATCTGCCAGGCCCCGCGCGTCGGAACGCGCAGCACCTTGCGCGTCTGCCCGGGAGGCGATCTCCTCCGGATGCGCGGCGCCGCCATCAGCGCTCGCGGGCGAGCCACGCGCGCATGCGCGGCCCGTAGACGTTGATCGCCAGCCCGGCGAACACGAGCACCGCGCCCGCCGCCTGCAGCGGCGCCAGCGACTCGTGAAGCAGCAGCGCACCGCTCGCAATGCCGGAAATGGGGATCAGCAGCGCGAACGGCGAGATGATCGCCGTCGGATAGCGGTGCAGCAGCGCGTTCCACGAGCCGAACCCGAAGAGCGTCGCGCCGTACGCCATCACCAGCACGCACCCCCACGCGAGCGCACTCATCGATGCCACTGCCGAGACGACCGCGGGCCCCCCTCGAACGCGTACGACAGTGCTGCCAGCGGCAGCGGCGGCACGAGACTCGACCAGACCACCAGCGCGAACATGTCGGCGCCATGCGCGCCCGCGCCGCGCTTCGCGATGATGTTGCCGATCGCCCACGACATCGCCGCGGCGATCACGAGCAGGAATCCGATGAATGTCGCGTTCTCGCCGGCCGTCACCTTGTGCACGGCGAGCAGCACGACGCCCGCGATCGCGATCGCCGCGCCGAAGACGTTGTGCCGGCTGACGCGGTCGCCCTCGGTCAGCATCGCGAGGCCGATGGTGAAGAACACCTGCATCTGGATCACCAGCGACGACAGGCCCGCCGGCATGCCGAGCTTCATGCCGAGGAACAGGAGGCCGAACTGGAAGCATCCGATCGCGAAGCCGTAGCCGACCACGTGGACCCAGGGCATCGACGGCGGCCGGGTGAAGAACACCACGGGAATCGCCGCGACGAAGAAGCGCAGCGCCGCGAGCGCGAACGGCGGCACTTCCGTCAGCGCGATCTTGATCGGGACGAACGTGAAGCCCCAGACCGCGACAACTGCGAGCGTGAGGGCGAGATCGCGCGGCGCGAGGTGGGTTTTCATCGGGACCGGCTCGTGCAGTTTACGAACGATGCGAGGCCGCGCCTCGATGCGGACGGCCACGGGAAGGCGGTCGGCGCAGCGCGCGCCGCAGGCGCCCGGCGGAAGGCGGAAAACGCCATTCTAGCGGAGGCCTGCGCCCGCCCGCCGGAAGCCCCCGTGCGATTGACGCCGCGATGCCCCTCGGCAACCATGTGGCCTTCGCGCGCCGACGCCACGCCGTTCTCGCGCGCCACAGCCATCGGCGCCGGGCAGCCGTAGGGAGCGGATTGAACGTGACACATCACAGGGAGTGGCCGCGGGGACGTCGCGCCCTGCTGCTCGTCGTCGTCGCGCTCGCCGGGTGCGCGGTCGCGCCCGCGGGCGGTCCGCCCGCGCCGTTGCCGCGGACGGTGAAGCTCGTCGCGTTCAACGACTTCCACGGCAACCTGCAAACGCCGCAGGGCGGCGTCGCCGACCGCGATCCCGCCGATCCCGCGAAGCGGATCGTCGTCCCGGCCGGCGGCGTTGCCTATCTCGCGACGCTCGTGCAGGAGCGAAAGACGCAGAACCGCGACACCATCGTCGTGGCCGCCGGCGACCTGATCGGCGCATCGCCGCTCGTGTCGTCGCTCTTCAGGGACGAGCCCACGATCGAGGCGATGAACCTGGTCGGGCTCGACTACACGTCGGTCGGCAATCACGAGTTCGATCGCGGCAAGGCGGAACTGCTGCGGATGCAGAATGGCGGCTGCTCGCCGACCGAAGGCTGCTTCACGCCTGCGGGCTTCGCCGGTGCGACGTTTCGCTATCTCGCCGCCAACGTGATCGACACGTCGACCGGCAGACCGCTGTTTCCGCCGTATGCCATCCGACGTCTGGACGACGGCGTCGCCATCGCGTTCGTCGGCATCGTGCTGAAAGGCACGCCGTCGCTGGTGCGGCCGAGCGGTGTGGCCGGCCTCGCGTTCCTCGACGAGGCGGAGACCGTCAACGCATTGGTGCCGGAGCTCCATGCGGCCGGCGTCGATGCGATCGTGCTCCTGATCCACCAGGGCGCGTTCACAACCGGGCTCTACGACGATCATCGCTGCCCCGGCGTCGTCGGCGCGATCCTTGCAATCGTGCCGCGACTCGACCCCGCGATCAGGCTCGTCGTCAGCGGCCACACGCACCAGGCCTACGTGTGCGAAATCGACGGGCGCACGGTGACGAGCGCGGGCTTCTACGGACGGCTCGTGACCGACATCGACATGACGATCGACCGCAGCCGCCACGCACCGACGGCGATCGTCGCGCACAACGTCATCGTTGACCCGCGCCGGCTGACGCCTGCGCCCGCCGTCGCGGAGCTCGTGGCGCGCTACGACGCGCTTGCCGCGCCGCGCTCGGCGCGCGCCGCCGGCAGCATCACGACCGACATCTTCTACAACATGCCGAACGCCGCCGGCGAGACGACGATGGGCGACGTGATCGCCGATGCGCAGCTCGACGCGACGTCCGCCGCCGATGCGGGGCGCGCGCAGATCGCGTTCACCAATCCGGGCGGCATGCGCGCGTCGCTGGCCTTTCACGCACCGGACGGCGCAGTTTCCTACGGCGATCTCTTCAGCGTGCAGCCCTTCGGCAACAGCCTCGTCACGATGACCCTCTCCGGCGACGAGCTTCGCCTGCTTCTCGAGCAGCAGTGGCTGCCGCCGCAGGACGAGCACGGGCGCGTTCTGCAGCCCTCGCGCGGATTCGCGTATTCGTGGGACCGCACGCAGCCGGTCGGCTCGCGCGTGGTGCCGGGCTCGATGCGCCTTCACGGCGTGCCGATCGATCCGGCGGCGCCCTATCGGGTGACGGTCAACGATTTCCTGGCCGAGGGCACGAGCTACGCGGTGCTCGCGCGCGGGCGCGATCGCCAGGGCGGCGCGCAGGACATCGATGCGCTGGTCGCGTACTTCGCGGCGCACTCGCCGGTCGCACCGGGTCGGCGCGACCGCATCAACCGGACGAAGTGATCCGCCGCACCGTCACTTCGGCGCCGCCCTGGCGAAATCGCCGGCGAAGGCGTACGCGAGCTCGGACGCCTTCACGTACTTCGCGAACGCCGCGTTGACTTCCGCGGTCGTGAGCTTTTCGATCGACGCATTGAGTGCCGCCGAGAACGCCCACGTGCGGCCGAGGAACGCCTGGTTCGCGAGCGCACCCGCGACGGTGCCGTCCTGCGTGCGCGCCAGCCGGCGCTCCTGCAGCAGGCCTTCCTTGCCGGCCTGCACCTCTGCATCGGTGAATCCGCCGGTGCCCGCCCGCGCGAGCTCCTCGGCAAAGTCGGCGCGCACGCGCGCGAGATTTTCCGGCGCGAAGATCGCGTAGATGCGCAGCGGGCTGTTCTCCTCGAACGAGCTGGCACCGAGGATCGAACCGACGCCGTAGGACAGCCCGTCCTTCTGGCGCAGCCGCTCGAAGAGCCGCGACGACGGCGATTCGCCGAAAACGTAGTTCGCGAGCAGCATCGCAGGGAAATCGGCGCTGGTGTCGTTCATCGGCAGCGCGATACGGCCGATCAGGAATGCGTTGGCCTTGTCGGACAGCTCCAGTTTCGCCGCTGCCGCCTTGTTCGGCACCCGCGGCTCCGGAACGCGCGCGTACGGCGCGGGACTCTTCCAGCCGCCGAAGAGCTGCGCCAGCTGCGTCTTCACCGCGGCGGCGTCGAAGTCGCCGACGATCGCGATCTCGGCATTGCCTGCGCCGTAGAAATCCGCATGGAACTTTCGCAGCGAGGCGACGCTGACGGCGCGGGTCGCGGCGAGGCTCTCGTCCAGCGTCGGCGCGTAGCGCGGGTCGCCCTTGGGATACGGATTGTTCTCGCGCCGCGATGCGCGGACCGCAACGGCCTGCGGGTCGTTGCGCGACTCCTCGAGGTCGGTCGTCTCCTCGCGCTTCAGCGTCTCGAGCTCGTCGGCGGGAAACGCCGGCTCGCGCAGCACCTCGGCGACGAGCGCCAGCGTGTCCGGCAGCTCCTTCCTGAACGTCTGCCCCGAAGCCGTCGTCCCGGTGCTGCCGCCGCCGATGCTGACCTTGGCGCGCAGCCGGTCGAGCGCATCCTCGATCTGCTGGCGGCTGTGCCGCGTCGATCCGCGCAGCAGCATCGCGGCGGCAAGCTCGCCGTCGGCCTGCCTGCCGAAGGCCTGCTTCACGTCGGCATAGTGCAGCGAGACCATGAAGCGGACGGCTTCGCCGCGCGTCTTCTTCGGCAGCAGCGCGACCCTTGCGCCGTTCGGCAGTACGAACCGCTCCGTGCGCAGCTCGAGATTGGCCGCACTCGCGTCGAACGCTTCGCCCGCGACTGCGGCGGCGTCGCCCTTGTAGTCCTTGACCAGCGCGGCGACGTCGACCGGCGGCTGGACGGGCGCACGCGCGGGCTTCGCGTCGGGAATGAATTCGCCGACGGTGACGTTCGAGCGCAGCAGGTATTCGCGCGCGACGCGGTTGACGTCGGCGGGCGTCACCGTGCGATAGCGGTCGCGGGTGATGAAGAAGAGCCGCCAGTCGCCCAGCGCGACGGACTCGGAGATCGCGACCGCGAAGCGCTGCGGGTTCGCCATCGTCTCGTCGAAGTAGGTCGCCGCCTTGCTGCGCATCCGGGCGACTTCCTCCTCGGTGACCGGCTCCCGCGCCAGGCTCTCGAACGTCGCGAACATCGTGTCGCGGGCCGGCGCGATCGCGTCGGCGTCCGGAATCTGCGCGAAGAACGCGAGGTTTCCCGGATCGCGCAGCTGGCTCATCCAGGCCTCGACCGCGGAGGCCTTCCGCGTCGGCACCAGCGCCTTGTAGAGCCGGCCTGCCGGCGGCACCGTGAGGACGTCGCCCAGCACGTCGAGCGCGACGTAATCGGGATCCGCGCCGCGCACCGTGTGGAACATCATGCCGAGGAACTTCGATCCGCCGATGCGGGAGAGCGTCACGCTGCGCTCGCCGTCCTGCACGGGCTCGACGGTATAGATGGGGGGAAGGGTGCGGGTCGGCTTCGGAATCGCGCCGAAGTCGCGCACGATGAGCTGAAGCGCCGCATCGGGGTCGAACTTGCCGGCGACGATCAGCACGGCGTTGTCGGGCTGGTAGTAGAGCTTGTAGAACGCCTGCAGCCGTCCGATGTCGACGTTCTCGATGTCCGAGCGCGCTCCGATCTGCAGGTGGCCGTAGTTGTGCCACATGTACGCCGACGACAGCATGCGGCCGTAGAGCACGAACTGCGGGTTGTTCTCGCCGCTCTCGAACTCGTTGCGCACGACCGTCATCTCGGGGTCGAGATCGCTCTTGCGGATGTACGAGTTGACCATCCGGTCGGCTTCCATCTCGAGCGCCCACGCGAGGCTCTCGTCGCTCGCCGTGAACGATTCGAAGTAGTTGGTCCGGTCGAAGCTCGTCGAGCCGTTGTACTGCATGCCGCGCCGGCCGAGCTCGGTCTGGATGTTGCCGCGATTCGGCGTGCCCTTGAACACGAGGTGCTCGAGCAGGTGGGCCATGCCCGTTTCGCCGTAGTTCTCGTAGGAGGAGCCGACTTCGTAGGTGACGTTGACCGTGGTCGTCGGCTTCGACGCATCCGGGAACAGCAGGATGCGCAGGCCATTGGCGAGGCGATACTCGGTGACGCCTTCGACCGACGGGCCCTGCGTAACGCCGGGCGGCGGCGCGGCCATGGCCGCAAGCGCCGCGAAGGCTAGAAGGAATGCGAAGGCGAGGCGGCTGCGGCGGCGAAGAGGCGTCATCGTGGGGAGCGTGCGGAGGGCAGGGCCGTCCAGTATATCGGCGGCGATGGTCGATGGACCCGGAATGCGGACGGGAGTTCAGGCGCGCGTAGCCTGCGCCGGCGCGAGGTGCGGGCGGATCAGACGAGGGAACTGCGGGAACCGCCGGACGCCGGGCCGCGGGCCCGGGGCGGATCAGCGGACGGAGCGGAGGCGGCGGCGAAGCGCGAACGCGCTGGCGCCGGCCAGCAACAGCGAGAGCGCTGCCAGCAGCAGCGGCGAGAGCGTCGGAATCGTCGCATTGAGGGCAACCGGCGGGCTGGTGGCGCCCAGCTGGATGCGCGGCATCACCCCGTTGCTGGTGTCGTCGGCCTCGGTGCCATCGATCTGGGCGAATCCGGGCTGGCTGAACGTGAGGTTGTTGTTGTTGTAGTAAAAATTCTGATTCGAGTTGCCGGAAAAATCGAAACGGACCTGATAGAAGTTGCCCGCAGTCAACTGCAGCGGTGCGATCGAGAACGTGATGAATTGAAGTCCCGACGTGGTGAACACGCCGGTGCCCGAACGCAGGACGGTCTTCCCGGTGCCGATGTTGCCCGACGCACTGAGGGTCTGGTCGATCTCGTAGTTGACCGTGATGCCGGTCAGGTTCTGGTAGAGGCTGATCGAGTTGATCGTCTGCGTTGACGTTGCCTGAAACACGACGCCGCGGCTGGCGCTCCAGAAATCATTGACGTCTGTCGAGAGCACGGCGCCGGTCGGATCGTTCGGCGGCACGAAATTGATCTGTGCGCGCGCGCCGGACGCAATCGCGCACAGCGCGAACATCGCGATGGCGAACGAAGCCAGCCTCGTTTTCGAGCTAACGCGCACTGCAATCACCTGAACCCTTCGATGGTCAAGCCGGGGCCGCGCCTGCGGCGCCCGAACGGTTGATGAATTATCGTTGGCCCGCATGGGACGGCGCAAGGGAAAGCCGGTGCGTCGGCACACGATGCTGCGTTGTGGTGCAAGCCTGTTGGCAAAATGCTGCATCCTGATGTCGGGTACCGGCGACATATTCCGCTTTGGGCGTGCGAATGTCGGGCAGGGGCGACAGATGGATGCGATCGCGGGACCGTGCGCGCGCCGTCTTTCGCGGTCCCGACGATGGAGCAAGCGCGCAGCCAGTTGACGTTTACGTAAACGTCATGTACGGTAACGGCCCACCCGTCCCGCTGCGGAGGGGTGGAGTAATCTTCGCGTTCCCCGAGCGCGGCGCCGGCGGCGCGCCGCGCCCGAAGGAGGAGTCCGCCATGAACGACACCAGCCACCGATCGCTCGTCTACAAGCCGGTGCACAAGGTCCGCTTCGTCACGGCGGCGAGCCTGTTCGACGGCCACGACGCATCGATCAACATCATGCGGCGGATCCTGCAGGCGTCGGGCTGCGAGGTGATCCACCTCGGTCACAACCGCTCGGTCGAGGAGATCGTCAACTGCGCGCTGCAGGAGGACGCGCACGGGATCGCGATCTCGTCCTACCAGGGCGGCCACGTCGAGTTCTTCAGGTACATGCTCGACCTCCTGCGCGAGCGCGGGGCCCCGCACGTCAAGGTGTTCGGCGGCGGCGGCGGCGTCATCGTTGCTTCCGAGATCGAGGAACTGCACGACTACGGCGTCACGCGCATCTTCTCGCCGGAGGACGGCCAGCGGCTCGGCCTGCAGGGGATGATCAACGAGATCGTCGCCGCAGCCGACGCCGACCTCGCCCAGGACCTGCCGGCCGACGTCGCGTCGCTCACGACGGGCGACCGCTTCGCCCGCACCCGCGCGCTGGCGCGGATGATCACCGGCCTGGAAGCGGAGACAGTGCCGGCGAAGGTGCGCGACGCGCTGCTCGCGGCGGCGGCAAAGACGAAGGTGCCGGCGCTCGGCATCACCGGCACCGGCGGCGCGGGCAAGAGCTCCCTGACCGACGAAATCGTGCGCCGCTTCCGCCTCGATCAGCAGGACCGCCTGAAGATCGCGATCATCTCGATCGACCCGTCGCGGCGCAAATCGGGCGGCGCGCTGCTCGGCGATCGCATCCGGATGAACGCGATCGAGCACCCGAACATCTACATGCGCTCGCTCGCGACGCGCGACGCCGGCAGCGAGGTCTCGAAGGCGCTGCCCGACGTGATCGCCGCGTGCAGGGTCGCGGGCTTCGACCTCGTCGTCGTCGAGACCTCCGGCATCGGGCAGGGCGACGCCGCCATCGTGCCGTTGGTCGACGCGTCGCTCTACGTGATGACGCCGGAGTTCGGCGCGGCCTCGCAGCTCGAGAAGATCGACATGCTGGACTTCGCCGACTTCGTCGCGATCAACAAGTTCGACCGCAAGGGCGCGGCCGACGCGCTGCGCGACGTGCGCAAGCAGTACCAGCGCAACCGCGAGCTCTTCGGGACGCCGCCCGACGAGATGCCCGTCTACGGCACCATGGCGGCGCGCTTCAACGACGACGGCGTCACCGCGCTCTATCAGGCGCTGTTGCCGAAGCTCGCGGCGCACGGACTGGCACTCACGCCGGGGACGCTGCCCGCGACGCCCGTCAAGGCGTCGACCGGCCAGCATGCGATCGTCCCCGCCGCACGCGTGCGCTACCTCGCCGAGATCGCGGAAGCCGTGCGCGGCTATCATGGCTGGGCAACGACGCAGGCGCGCCTCGCGCGCGAGCGGGCGCAGCTGCGCGCTGCGAAGTCGATGCTCGACGCGGAGTGCGGCAAGGACGTTGCCGAGCTCGAGGCGCTCGCCGGAGAGCGCGACGCCGCGCTTGACCCGCGTGCGAGAAAGCTCATCGACATGTGGCCGAAGACGAAGGCCGCATATTCCGGCGACGAATATGTAGTGAAGATCCGCGGCAAGGAGATCCGCACCGCGCTCACCACGGAATCGCTGTCGGGCACGCACGTGCCCAAGGTCGCGCTGCCGAAGTTCGAGGACGACGGCGAGATCCTGCGCTGGCAGCTCATGGAGAACGTGCCCGGGTCCTTCCCCTATACGGCGGGGGTGTTCGCGTTCAAGCGCGAGAACGAGGACCCGACGCGGATGTTCGCCGGCGAGGGCGACGCGTTCCGCACCAACAAGCGCTTCCATCTGCTCGCCGACAACATGCCGGCGAAGCGCCTGTCCACCGCGTTCGATTCGGTCACGCTCTACGGCAACGATCCTGCGGTGCGGCCCGACATCTACGGCAAGGTCGGCAACTCCGGCGTGTCGATCGCGACGCTGGACGACCTCAAGGTGCTGTATTCGGGCTTCGACCTCTGTGCGCCGAACAACTCGGTGTCGATGACGATCAACGGTCCGGCGCCGACGATTCTCGCGATGTTCATGAACACCGCGATCGACCAGCAGATGGAAAAGTTCCGCGCCGACAACGGCCGCGAGCCGACCGACGACGAGGCCCTGAAGATCCGCGAATGGACGCTCGCCACGGTGCGCGGCACCGTGCAGGCCGACATCCTGAAGGAGGACCAGGGGCAGAACACCTGCATCTTCTCGACCGAGTTCAGCCTCAAGGTGATGGGCGACATCCAGGAGTTCTTCGTCCGGAACGACGTGAAGAACTTCTACTCGGTGTCGATCTCGGGCTATCACATCGCCGAGGCGGGCGCGAACCCGATCAGCCAGCTCGCGTTCACGCTGTCGAACGGCTTCACGTTCGTCGAGGCGTATCTCGCGCGCGGCATGCGGATCGACGACTTCGCGCCGAACCTGTCGTTCTTCTTCTCGTACGGGATGGATCCCGAATACGCCGTCATCGGCCGCGTCGCCCGCCGGATCTGGGCGGTCGCGATGCGCGAGCGCTACGGCGCGAACGAGCGCAGCCAGAAGCTCAAGTTCCACTCGCAGACCTCGGGCCGCAGCCTGCACGCGCAGGAGATCGCGTTCAACGACATCCGGACGACGCTGCAGGCGCTGATCTCCACCTACGACAACACCAACAGCCTGCACACCAACGCCTACGACGAGGCGATCACGACGCCGACAGAGGACAGCGTGCGGCGCGCGATGGCGATCCAGCTCATCATCAACCGCGAATGGGGGCTCGGCACGAACGAGAATCCGAACCAGGGCGCCTTCATCATCGAGGAGCTGACCGATCTCGTCGAGGAAGCCGTGCTGAAGGAGTTCGAGGCGATCTCCGAGCGCGGCGGCGTGCTGGGTGCGATGGAGACGGGCTACCAGCGCGGCAAGATCCAGGAGGAGTCGCTCTACTACGAGCACCGGAAGCACGACGGCTCGTATCCGATCGTCGGCGTCAACACGTTCCGCAACCCGCACAGCGAGGGCGGCGCGGCGCCGCAGAAGATCGAGCTCGCCCGCTCGACCGACGAGGAGAAGCGCTCGCAGCTGACACGCCTCGCGGATTTCCAGAAGCGGCACGCGAAGGCGGCGCCCGCGGCGCTCGCCAGGCTGAAGGAGACCGTGATCGCGGACGGCAACGTCTTCGCCGAGCTCATGAACACCGTGCGCGTCTGTTCGCTCGGCCAGATCACCACCGCGCTGTTCGAGGTGGGCGGACAGTACCGGCGGAGCATGTAACCCATATTGCCGGCGCGGCATCGTGCCTCGCCAACGCGATCTTCCAGCCCGCGATGACCGGACCGACACGCGAATTCTGGAACGAACGGTTTCAATCCGGCGAGACGCCGTGGGACCGCGGCACGGTCAATCCGCAGCTTGGAAACTGGCTCGCCGACGCGACACTGCAGCCCTGCCGCATCCTGGTTCCGGGCTGCGGCTCCGGTCACGAAGTGGCGGCACTGGCTCAGGCCGGATTCGACGTGACCGCGCTCGACTACGCGCCGGAGGCGTTGCGCCTGACGCGCGAGCGCGTTCGGCTCGCGAACGCGAGCGCGACGCTGGTCGAGGCCGATGCGCTGGCGTGGCAGCCGGAGCGCGCATTCGATGCAGTCTATGAGCAGACATGCCTTTGCGCGCTCTACCCCGATCACTGGCGCGGCTACGCAGATCAGCTGCATCGCTGGGTCGCGCCCGCCGGCCGGCTCTTCGCGCTCTTCGTCCAGCTGCTGCGGCCCGGCGCCGCCGAGGGCAGCATCGAAGGGCCGCCGTATCACTGCGACATCAACGCGATGCGCGCGCTGTTTCCGGCCGTACGCTGGGATTGGCCCGGGCCGCCTTATCCGCGCATTGCCCACGCCCGCGGGTTGGCCGAACTCGCCGTCGTGCTGGTGCGTCGCGCCTGACACGAACGCCGATACCCGCGTCGCCGCTCGGGTGGGGCGCTTGACCTTCGCCGCGCGCCGTCCAATACTCGGTCCCCCGAGCGACACCCTGCCGGCCTGACAAGAAGCGCACTGCGCGGAGGAGCTGCGATGCAAACTCAATATAACGTTCTCATCCTGGGCGCATCGTACGGCTCGCTGCTGGCGACGAAGCTCCTGCTCGGCGGCCACAACGCGAAGCTGGTCTGCCTGCCCGCCGAGGTGGAGCTCATCAATCGCGAAGGCGTGGTCGTGCGGATGCCGGTCAAGGGACGCGAGGGCCTCGTGGAAGTCCGGTCGCGCGACCTCCCTGGAACGCTCACCGCGGGCGGCCCTGCCGACGTCGATCCCGACGAGTACGATCTCGTCGCGCTCGCGATGCAGGAGCCGCAGTACCGCTCGGCAGGCGTGCGTGAGCTGCTCGCATCGGTGGCGCGCTCGGGCGCTCCGTGCATGTCGATCATGAACATGCCGCCGCCGCCCTATCTCAGCCGGATTCCGGGAGTCTCGGCACAGGCGTGCAGGCCGTGCTACACGGATGCCGCCGTCTGGGACGATTTCGATCCGGACCTGATGACGCTCTGCAGTCCCGACGCGCAGGCGTTCCGGCCGCCGGACGAGAAGGTCAACGTGCTGCAGGTGAGCCTGCCCACCAACTTCAAGGCGGCGCGCTTCGTGGCGGACGACGACACCGCGATGCTCCGGCAGATCGCGGCCGACATCGAGGCCGCGCGCTTCGTGACCCCGGACGGCAGCGTGGATCTGCCGGTCAAGCTCAAGGTGCACGACTCGGTATTCGTGCCTCTCGCCAAATGGGCGATGCTCCTCGCCGGCAATTACCGCTGCGTGCAGCAGGACGGCATCCGCTCCATCAGCGAGGCGGTCCACACGAACCTCGCCGAATCGCGCGCCGTGTACGAGTGGGTCGTCGACCTCTGCGTGGCGCTCGGCGCCGATCGGGGCGACCTCGTTCCGTTCGAAAAGTACGCGGCCGCCGCGCGTTCGCTCGCGAAGCCCTCGTCGGCCGCGCGCGCCCTCGCCAATGGCGCCGGCTACATCGAGCGCACCGACCGGCTGGTGCAGACGATCGGCGCACAGCTGCACATGCGCAACGCCGCGGTGGACGCGACAGTGGCGACAATCGACGGATGGCTTACGCGCAACCGGAGGAAGGCGGCCTGATTCACCGGCCGGAGCACCTGCGACGAAGGACGGACGGCTAGCTAGCTAGCTAGGACTTGAGTCGATACCCGGTCTTGAACATCCACGCGACGATCGCGAGCGAGACCGCCATGAACGCGCCGGTCATCGCGAGGCTCACGCCGACGCCGACGTCGGCGATGCCGTAGAAGCTCCAGCGAAAGCCGCTGATCAGGTAGACCACGGGGTTGAACAGCGTCACCTTCTGCCAGAACGGCGGCAGCATGTCGATCGAGTAGAAGCTGCCCCCGAGAAACGTCAGGGGCGTGACGATCAGGAGCGGCACGAGCTGCAGCTTCTCGAAGCCGTCGGCCCAGATGCCGATGATGAAGCCGACGAGGCTGAACGTCACCGCGGTCAGCACGAGGAACACCAGCATCCACACCGGATGCACGACCTGCAGCGGCACGAAGTAGCCCGCCGTCGCGAGAATGATGAGCCCGAGGACGATCGACTTGGTCGCCGCGGCGCCGACATAGCTCACCACGATCTCGAGATACGACACCGGCGCCGACAGCAGCTCGTAGATGGTCCCGGTGAAGCGCGGGAAGTAGATGCCGAACGACGCGTTGGCGATGCTCTGCGTCAGCAGCGACAGCATGATGAGTCCGGGCACGATGAACGCGCCGTAGCTGATGCCGCCCACCTCCTGGATGCGCGAGCCGATCGCCGCGCCGAACACGACGAAGTAGAGCGAGGTCGAGATCACCGGCGAGATGATGCTCTGCATCAGCGTGCGCCGCGTGCGCGCCATCTCGAAGCGGTAGATCGCGCGGATCGCGTGGACGTTCACGCTTCCTCCCGCACGAGGCTCACGAAGATGTCCTCCAGCGAGCTCTGCGTCGTGCTCAAGTCCTTGAAGCGGATGCCCGCGCGGTCGAGTTCGTCCAGCATGGCCGCGATGCCCGGCCGCTCGCCCTGCGTGTCATACGTATAGGTCAGCTCGGTGCCGCCGGCCGAGAGCTCGAGGTGATGGCCGGCGAGTCCCGGCGGAACCTGCGCGAGCGGCTCCTGCAGCTGCAGCGTCAACTGCTTGCGCCCAAGCTTGTGCATGAGCGCGGCCTTGTCCTCGACCAGGATGATCTCGCCCTTGTTGATCACGGCGACGCGATCGGCCATCTCCTCGGCCTCGTCGATGTAGTGCGTCGTCAGGATGACCGTCACGCCGTCGTCGCGCAGCCCGCGCACGAGCTTCCACATGTCCTGCCGCAGCTCGACGTCGACACCGGCGGTCGGCTCGTCGAGGAAAAGGATCTGCGGCTCGTGCGACAGCGCCTTCGCGATCAGCAGGCGCCGCTTCATGCCGCCGGACAGCGTCAGGATCTTGCTGTCCTTCCTGCTCCACAGCGACAGGTCCTTCAGCACCCTTTCGAGATGCGCGGGGTTCGCCGGCTTGCCGAAGAGGCCGCGCGAGAACGTCACCGCTCCCCACACTGTCTCGAAGGCATCGGTGGTGAGCTCCTGCGGCACGAGCCCGATCAGCGTTCGGGCGGCACGGTAGTCGGCGCCGATGTCGTGGCCGTCGACGGTGATCGAGCCCGAGCTCGGCCGCACGATGCCGCAGACGGTGCCGATCAGCGTCGTCTTGCCGGCGCCGTTCGGCCCGAGGAGCGCGAAGATCTCGCCGCGACGGATGTCGAGATTGATGTTCTTCAGCGCCTCGAATCCCGACGCGTAGGTCTTCGAGAGATTCCTGATGGAGATGATGGGCAGCATGGCGACGAATCTTACGCGCGGTGCATCCGGATTCGCTCGGCGTCGGGCCGAATCGGTGTCGCGGACACGCTGCTCGCGTCGGCTATCGGGCGGTGACGATCCATTCGTTGCCTTTGCGCACGAGTACCAGCCGCGCGTCTTTCACGTCGATCTCGCCGGTGCCGGTTTCCTGCTTCGCGACGGGCGTCGGCGCGATTCCGGCGGTCGGAGAAAACCAGAGCAGCGTGCCGGTGGCGGGGACGCGCGTGCCGTACGTGAGATAGCCGTCGATGTACGGCGTTCCGATCACCGGCCCGTCCTTCACTTCGCCCTCGTGGATCAGCGCGCCGAGGTCGAAGTTCATCACGATCACCGTTGGCTCCAGCATCACGACGGTCATATGGTAAGGGAGCGCCTTCGGCTCGACGATGCCGCTGTCGTCGCCGACCGACCCCGCACCGATCGATCGCGCCGCCTTTGCCATCCCGCCGTCGGTGAACAGGAACTGCATCGCACGGCCGACGGTGACGTACGGATCCTCGCCCGAGAATGACGAGCGTCCCCAGAGCTCCTCGTGGCTCGAGCCGGTCGGACAGCCGAAGCACGCGGCGTCCTTGGAATAGAGGTGCGCGCGGCCGCCGCTTCCGAGGAGCGGCGTGTCGCTCCCCGCGCCGTGCTCGTCCCAGCCGCAGGCAGGCAGGGCGCCGAATGCGATCGCCAGTCCGAGCGCGCCGACGATGCGCCGCACATGCGCGCCTTCGCGTCGCGCACTCATGGCCGGTCGCTCAGCTGGCCCGCGCGATCGCGGTAGATCGGGCGCGTCTCGCCGGGGCGGATGCCGGGCGCCGCCATGGCAAGGTCGTTCCAGTGCACGTCGGCGGGCGCGTAGACCAGTGTGTATTTTCCCATCAGGCGCATGTACTGATGATTTTCAACGACGACGGTCAACGAGCGGTCGGCGCCCATGGCCACGGTTCCGAGATACGTCTTGTCCGAAGCCGCAGGAATGCCGGGCACGGCCGCGTGCAGCGCGGCGACGAGCTCCGCCTTGTGCTCGTGGAAATACGCTTCCGGCGTGTTGCTGTAGACGTTGGCGACGATCGCGCCCCATTGCTCGATCTGGAGCTTCTGCAGCTTGTCGCCGGGGCCGCCGTGGAAGAAGTCGTAGATGACCTTGCCGTCGCCATCCTCGGGAAGCGCCAGCAGCACCTTCTGCGCGGCGGTGTGCGCGCGCGTCACGTCGGCGAGCGGTTGCGCTTCGATCTCCAGGGGCAGTCCGTAGGCGCGCTCGCGCAGGAAGGTCTCGCGCGTCGCGAGGAAGACCTTGCCGGCGGACGACTGGTAGAACGCGGTGGTCTGCGCGCGCTCGTCGTCGGTGAGGCCGCGCATGCTCTGCTCGTTGACGATCCTGCGCACTTCGTCGCGATGGGCGGCGAGCCAGCGCACCGATTCCTCGCGCAAGAGGCGCTCCAGCGCGACGCGTGCCGGCGCCCATGCCGGATGCCTGTCGTTCCACGCGCCGCCGCGCGGCGCGACCTCGTAGAGCGCCTCGTCGAGGACCTCGTTCCAGCGCTTCCTGTAGCTCAGCCGGCCGAGCTCGATCGCGACGGCCTCGGCGTGCTGGCTGTCGACGAACTGACGCAGCGCGGGGTCGGCGGCAAGGCGGTCGTCATCCGGAGTCGCGGCGACAATTCCGCAGGCGCCGGCGCACAGCGCAAGCATTGCGAAGCGCGCGAACCGGTGCCCGGCCCGCCGGGCGGACAAGCCGTTCGCGCAATCCCTCGTGAGGCGCCACTTGCTGCGGTCACGCATCGGCGTCCGTGCTCCCTTGGCTGTTCGGCACGGCCGCCGCGTTCCGGGTGCCGCCAGACGCGAATACTACTGCGGGATTGCGCTCGCGGGCAGCGTCGGCGACATCGTCGCCGGGACGCCCGCACGCGCGACCGGTTGACCGTAGAATCCTGACTGATGCATGTCCGCGTCGTTGCCGGAGCGAACAATTGCCCTTCGGCGTTGTCCATGCGGTGCAGCGCTGCCATCCGACGATCATTCCTGGAGGACGCCATGAACGCAAACGACTTTCCGAACCTGCGCCGCCGCCAACTGCTGACCGCGCTTGTCGCCGCCGGCATTGCTGCCGGCTGGCCGCGCATGGCGAGATCCGCCGATCCCGCGAATGCCGCGATGAAGATCGGCATCATCGGGTCCGGTCGCATCGGCGGCACGCTGGGCGAGCTGTGGGCAAAGGCCGGGTATCCGGTGATGTTCTCGTCGCTCGATCTTGCGCACGACAGGGAGCTCGCGGCGCGCGTCGGCGCGGGCGCCAGCGCCGGCACGGCGGTTGAGGCCGCCGCGTACGGCGATGTCGTCCTAATATCGGTGCCGTACAGCGCGATTCCGCAGATCTCCCGCGACATCGCGGGCTCGATCAAGGGAAAGGTGATCCTCGACACGTCGAATCCGATTCCGTCGCGCGACGGCGACATGGCGAACGCTGCGCGGGACAAGGGCGCGGGTCTCGCGTCGGCGGAATATTTCCCGAGCGCACGGGTCGTCCGCGCATTCAACTCGGTGGGATTCAACTCGCTGCGCAGCGAAGCTCATCGCGCGGGCGACAAGGTCGCGATCCCGCTCGCGGGCGACGACGCGGCTGCGCTCGACGTCGCGAAGCGGCTCGTCGCGGCGGCCGGCTTCGAGCCCGTCGTCGTCGGCGGACTCGCGAAGGCGAAGAGCTTCGATCCCGGCACGCCTGCCTTCGGCAAGGCGCTGACCGCGGCGGAGCTGCGGAAGACGCTCGGCATGGGGTCGTAGGCGAGTGTGCGGGCGCCGCGGGGATCGCGATGAACGCCGACGTCCTTCGCCTCAGGCTCGCCCGCGTCGTCGCCGTTCGCCCCGAGGAGGTGGCGGCGCTCCTCTGGTCGTTCGCGTATTTCTTCTGCCTGCTCGCGGGTTACTACGTGCTGCGCCCGCTGCGCGACGAAATGGGCATTGCGGGAGGCGTGAAGAACCTGCAGTGGATGTTCACGGCGACGTTCGCCGTGATGCTGGCGGCGGTCCCGATCTTCGGATGGGTCGTCGCGACGCTGCCGCGCCGCCGCTTCATTCCGCTCGTCTACCACTTCTTCGTCGTCAACATCGCCCTCTTCTGGCTGCTGCTGACGCTGGACGTCGCGCGCACCGACATCGCCCGCGTGTTCTTCGTCTGGATCAGCGTCTTCAACCTGTTCGCGGTATCCGTGTTCTGGTCGTTCATGGCCGATCTCTATTCGAGCGAGCAGGGCAAGCGCCTGTTCGGCTTCATCGCCGCCGGCGGCTCCGCCGGCGCGCTGCTCGGACCGGCGATCACCGTGACGCTCGCCGTTCCGCTCGGCCCCGTCAATCTGCTGATCATCGCAGCCGTTCTGCTGGAGCTCGCGGTGCTCTGCGCGCGGCGGCTCGAGTACCGCGCGCCCGCGCGGGTTGCGGCGGCGCTCGACGCGGCGGCGGGCGCACCCGCCGTCGCGACGCGCGGGATGGGCGGGAGCTGGCTCGCCGGCCTCGCGATGATCGCGCGCTCGCCGTACCTCGCCGGCATCGCGCTGTGGGTGGCACTCCTCTCGATCGCGGGAACGTTTCTCTATTTCCAGCAGGCGAACATCGTCGCGGCGGCATCCGACGACCCGGCGGTGCGCACCCGCATCTTCGCGACGATCGACCTCGTGATCGGCATCCTGACGATCGCAGTCCAGTTCTTCGCGACGGGTCGCCTCATCGCGCGCTTCGGCGTCGGGCGCGCCGCGGCGTTCCTGCCGCTGGTGTTCGTCGCCGGATTCCTCGTGCTCGCATGGATGCCGGTGCTGGGTGTCGTGATCGCCTTCCAGGCGCTTCAGCGCACCGCGAATTTCGCGTTGTCGAATCCGGCGCGCGAAGTGCTGTTCACCGTGCTGCGCCGCGACGAGAAGTACAAGGCGAAGAACGTGATCGACATCGTCGTGTTCCGCGGCTCGGATGCGGTGGGCGGATGGGCGTTCGCGCTGATGCGCGGAGCGGGTCTCGAGCTGTCCGCGATCTCGCTCGCCACCGTGCCGCTGGCCGCTGCGTGGTTCGTGCTGGCGCTGGCGCTGGGCCGGGCGCAGGAGTCGCGTGCGCGGACGGCGGACGCGGCCGACGCAGCGCGCGGCGGCGGCTGACGCTCCTGCAGTCAGGACAGCGCGGACACCATCCGCGCGCGCAGCGCAGCATCGGGATAGCTGCCGAAGCCGGCGCGCACGTTGTCCTTCATGTACTCGGGCCGGTCCGTTCCGGGAATGACGCAGATGACGGCAGGATTCGCGAGCACGAACTTGAGCAGCACCTGCGCCCAGCTCGTGCAGCCGATGTCGGCGGCCCATCCGGGAAGCGCCGTGCCCTGCATCGACCGCAGAAGGCCGCCGCCGCCGAACGGCCGGTTGACGATCACGGCAATGCCACGCTCGCTTGCGAGCGGCAGCAGCCGCTCCTCCGCCGCGCGGTCGCTCAACGAATAGTCGAGCTGAACGAAGTCGAGCGCCTCGCCGCGCATGATGGCCTCGAGTTCCGCATACGCGCCCGGCGTGTAGTGGGTGATTCCGAGATAGCGGATCCGGCCCTCCTTCTTCCATGCGCGGAGCGTCGCGAGCTGCGTCTGCCAGTCGACCAGGTTGTGCACCTGCATGAGGTCGATCCGGTCCGTGCGCAGGAGCTCCATCGACCGCTTCATCTGCGCGATGCCGGCGTCGCGTCCGGTCGTCCAGACCTTGGTCGCGATGAACGCCTTGTCGCGCGCGTGCATCGTCGCCAGGACGGCTCCGACCACACCCTCGGCCGCGCCATACATCGGCGACGAGTCGATGACGGAGCCGCCGTGCGCGAACAGGATCTGCAGCACGTCGACGAGCGGCGCGCGTTCGGCCGCGGTCGGTCCGACGTCGAACGTGCGTGCCGTGCCGCAGCCGACGACGGGCAGTGCCTCGCGCGTCGACGGGATCGGGCGCGCATGCATGCGCTCGGTCACGGGAATCTCCGCGGCGAGCACGTGCGGTGCGGCGCAAAGCGACGCGGCGGCCGCGGCGAGCTTCAGGAATTCGTTGCGGTTCATCGCCATGGGGGCGGACCTCGGCGGCCGGCGGGACGACGCGGAACAGCGTAGCACGCGGGAAGCGTTGGGGCCATCGCTCGTTGGACCCGCGCGGGGCGCGAACGTTTGCACCGCGCGCCGGGACGGGTTCCGGGCTACGCTTGCGGCGGCTGCGTCGCCACCATCGAGTCCCGGCCGCTGAACCACTGATACCAGGCGGCGGTGTTCGGATGACGGTCGCGCCAGGCAAGCGACGCGAAGCGGAAGTCGAGATAGCCGAGCGCCGCGCCAAGGGCGATCAGCGCGATGTCGACGCGGTCGCCGAATTGCGCGGCACGGCGCTCGAATTCGGCGAGTGCCGCATTCACCTTCTCCATCTGGCCGGCGCTCCAGTCGCTCCAGCGCAGCGCTTCGGGCCGCGCGGCGGTCTCGTAGCGGGTCAGCACCGCGGCGTCCATGATGCCGTCGGCAAGCGCCTGCGCGGTCAGCACCTGCCAGCGCGCCGGTCCTTCGCGCGGAATGAGCCGATGTCCTCCCAGCGCATCCAGGTATTCGCAGATGACGCGGCTGTCGAAGATCGTCGCGCCGTCGTCGGTGATGAGCGTCGGCACCTTGCCCAGCGGGTTCTTCGCGACGATCGTCGCGTCGCGATTCACGGGATGCGCCGTCACGGGGACGCGCTCGATGCGATCGTCGAGCCCGAGTTCGTGGCCGGCAACGAGGCATTTGCGCACGAAAGGCGATGCGGCCGAATACAGGATCTTCAAGGGGTCCTCCGGAGGGCGGTGCGCGCCGCGGGTGCGGCGCGCGTCATGGCTCTGCGCGTGGAAGTCTAGCGCAATCGGCGCCGCTGCTTGCCCGCGGCACGCGCGCGAACGACAATTCCGCTTCTGCCTGATCCGCAGCTTCCGGACACCGCCGTGACGACCTCGCTCGACCTCGACGCCTACTTCGACCGCATCGGCTGGGGCGAGCCGACGACCCCCGGCCATGACACGCTGGCAGGGCTCGTGCGCGCGCACATGGCGCACATCCCGTTCGAGAACTTCGACGTGCTGCTCGGGCGGCCGCCGCGGCTCGATCTCGACGGCTTGCAAGCGAAGCTCGTGACCGCGCGCCGCGGCGGCTACTGCTTCGAGCAGGCGACGCTCTTTGCCGCGGTGCTGGAGGCGATCGGGTTCGCGCCGCGCCGGCATTCGGCACGGGTCGTGCTGCAGGCGCCGCGCACCGAGTCGCCGCGCACGCACATGTTTCTCACGGTGCCGCTCGCCGAAGGCACGTTCGTCGTGGATCCGGGGTTCGGCAGCCTTGCGCCGCGCGCTCCGGTGCCGCTCGGCGATGAAATGGGCGCGATCGCGGATCAGGCATCCCACTGGCTCACGCGCAACGGCGCGTACTGGACGCTGCACGTGCGCTCGGGGGATGAAGTGATCGACGCGTGGGTGACGACGCTCGAGGACGACCATCCGGCCGATTTCGTGATGGCCAATCACTTCACCGCGACGCATCCGGGCTCGCCGTTCGTGAACCGCATCCTGCTGCGCGCCTTGCGCGGCGACGGCCGCGTCTCGGTGATGAACCGCGATCTCACGATGGTCGAGGGCAACGCGACAAAGACCTCGCAGCTCGCGGACCGCGCGGCGCTGCGACAGGTCGTCGCGACGCATTTCGGCTTCGACCTGCCCGAGATCGAGACGCTTCGCGTCCCGTCGATTCCGGAATGGCGCTGAGGCGCCGCAGGCAGCTAGAGCAGCGGACTCATCAGCCGCGCCAGATTTTCCGCGAACTTGATCGGCGCGCGCCGGCCCCGCCACGCGGAGAGCTCCAGCATCTCGCCCTCGCTGAGATAGCGCCGCTGCTCCTCGGCGAGCCGGGAGCAGACGTGGCTGTCATAGAGCAGCACGATGATCTCCGCGTTGAGCGCGAACGAGCGGATGTCGAGGTTGGACGAGCCGATCCACGCGATCCGGTGGTCGATCGACAGGTGCTTCGCGTGCAGGAAGCGCTTGCCGTAGCGGCAGATCCGCACGCCGGCGCCGAGGAGCTCGTCGTAGTACGAGCGCTGCGCGAGGCAGACCAGAATCTGGTCCATCTGCAGCGGGACCACGAGCGTGACTTCGACACCGCGCAGCACCGCGGTCTGCAGCGCCTGCATCAGCGCGTCGTCCGGGATGAGATACGGCATCGTGATCACGATGCGGTGGCTCGCCGCGTGGATCAGCGAAACGACGAGCCTCTGGTTGTTCTCGCGCGGATAGCCGGGGCCGCTCGGCAGGACCTGCGCCGCCACCGTGCCGCCGAGCACGGGTTCGGGGAAATAGCGCGGCTCGCCCAGGAACTCCCCGGTCTCGATGTACCAGTCCTCGGCGAACACTGCCTGCAGCTCCAGCGCGACCGGCCCTGCGACGCGGACGTTGAGCTCCTCGTAGTCGAGGCCCTTGCGGAACGTCGAGTCGACGAGGTTCTGCGATCCCGTGTACCCGATGTGGCCGTCGACGACGACGAGCTTTCTGTGATTGCGCAGGTCGAGGCGCCCGGCGCGCCCGAAGAAGCCGAGGCGCAGCGTCTCCCCGGCGAGAATGCCTTCGCTGCGAAGGCGCGGCAGCATGCGGCGGAAATCCGGACGCGACCCCAGCGAGTCGGCGAGCACACGGCACGTCACGCCGCGCGCGACGGCGCGGGCGAGCGCCGCGATCACCCGCTCCGCGGTCGCGTCGTCGCGGATGATGTAGAAGAGGAGATGCACGTGGTCGTGCGCGCCGTCGATGTCGGCGACGATCCGCTGGATCAGCTCGTCGTAGACCGCGATGATGTCCGCGCCGTTGCCGCCCAGGATCGGCAGCTCGCCCAGGTTCTCGCAGAGCGTCACTGCGCGGTTGATCGCCGGGCCGACGTCCGGATGGAAGATGTTGGGCTCGTGGGCCAGACGCTCGATCTGCGGGCCGGCGAGAACGTCGAACTCGGCCTGCCGCGCGAGGCGCCACGCGGGCAGCGTCGGTCGCCCGATCATGAGATAGAGCAGGAGACCGATCGAGGGCTCGAAGAAGATCAGCAGCAGCCAGCCCTTCGCGGCCTCGGGCGAGCGGCGCATCGGCACGATGACGAGCATCGCGATGCGCACCATCCATTCGGCGGCGAAGAAGAGGTTGAGCCACAGCGGGTTGTCGGAAAACAGCGCGTGCATCGTTTGGATCCCGGCGGCGGACGACAGGCGGCACTCTAGCGCATCGGTGGCGCGGGCGTTTGCGGCGCCGCCCTGTTGAAGGCATATTGCACGCATTCCTCCCATACGCGATCGCCATGCCCCACGCCAAGCCGCTGCACCCGGAAACGCTCGCCGCACAGGGGATGGGGCGCGTCGCCGCGCCGTACCTCGACATCGTGCCGCCGATCCACGTGTCGACCACCTACGAGCGCGGTGCGGACGGCACCTTTCCCGGCGGACGCGTCTACTCGCGCGCCGACAATCCGAGCTACGACCAGGTCGAGGCGCTCATTGCGTCGCTCGAAGGCGCCGCGTCCGCGCTGATCTTCGGCTCGGGGCAGGCGGCGGCCGCGGCGGTGTTCCAGTCGCTGGCGCCCGGGGATGCCGTCCTCGCGCCGCGCAACATGTATTGGGCGCTGCGCCGGTGGCTCACCGAGTTCGCGGCGCCGTGGGGTCTCGCGGTCGACTTCTACGACAACGTGTCGATCGACGATCTCGCCGCGAAGACCCGGGCGGTCCGCCCGAAACTGGTCTGGATCGAGACGCCGGCCAATCCCACCTGGGACATCACCGACATCGCCGCGGCCTGCGCGCTGGCGCACGCAGTCGGTGCCGTCGTTGCGGTCGACTCCACGGTGGCGACGCCGTTCCTGACGCGGCCGCTCGCACTCGGTGCCGACATCGTGATGCATTCCGCGACCAAGTACCTCAACGGCCATTCCGACGTGATCGCCGGCGCCCTCGCCACCCGCGAGGACAATGCGCAGTGGCAGCGGATTCGCTACATCCGCGCGAGCGGCGGTGCGATCCTCGGCCCGTACGAGGCGGCGCAACTGTTGCGCGGCATGCGCACGCTGCACCTTCGCGTCGCCGCCGCATGCGCCAACGCGCTCGCGATCGCGCGGCGCTTCGAGCGCCACCCGGGAATTTCGCACGTGCTGTACCCGGGGCTCCCGTCACATCCGGGTCATGCGATTGCGGCGGCACAGATGCGCGGCGGATTCGGTGGAATGCTCTCGCTTCGTCTCGCCGGCGGCGAGGCAGCGGCGAAGGCATTCACCGCGAAGCTGCGCGTGTTCAAGCGGGCGACGTCATTGGGCTCCGTCGAAAGCCTCGCCGAGCATCGCGCGAGCGTCGAGGGTCCCGGGACGCTTTGTCCCCACGACCTCGTCCGGCTGTCGGTCGGCATCGAGCACGGCGACGACCTCGTCGCCGACATCGAGCAGGCGCTGCACTGAGCGCTCGGGCGGCGCGGTACCGGCACGCACGAACGCTCCCCGGGGGTCACCGATGGACCGGTACGACAGCATCGTGGTCGGATTGGGCGCGATGGGTAGCGCCGCCGTGCGCCACCTCGCCAAGAGCGGGGTGCGAGTGCTCGGCATCGACCGGTTCAGGCCGCCGCACGCGCTGGGCTCGACGCACGGCGACACAAGGATCACGCGACTCGCGATCGGCGAAGGCGAGCATTACACGCCGCTCGCGATGCGCTCGCACGAGCTCTGGCGCGAGCTCGAGCGCGAGACCGGCACGTCCCTCCTGACGTGCAACGGCGGCCTCGTGATCTCCAGCCCGACCAAGACGTCGATCAATCACGTCGAGAATTTCTTCGAGAACACGGTCGCCGCGGCGCGCCGGTTCGGCATCGCGCACGAGCTCCTCGACGCGAGCGCGATCCGTCGGCGCTTCCCGGCGTTCAACGTCGGCGACGACGAATACGGCTACTTCGAGCCCAGTGCCGGCTTCGTTCGCCCGGAGGCGTGCGTTGCCGCGCACCTCGCGATGGCGGCGCGCGATGGTGCGGCAATCCGGCCCGACGAGCAGGTGCAGGGGTTCGACGCTTCGGACGCCGGCGTTACCGTGCGCACCGACCTGGGCGCGTATCACGCCGACCGGATGATCCTCTCGACGGGCGCGTGGATTCCCGGCTTCGTCGGTCCCGAGGTCGCGCGCCACTTCCGGATCTTTCGCCAGACGCTTTTCTGGTTCGACGTCCCGGACGCCGCCGCGAACTATCGCCCCGAAAACTTTCCGATCTTCATCTGGGAGCTGCAGCACCGGATGCAGGGCATCTACGGCTTCCCCGCTATCGACGGCGCCGGCGGCGGCCTCAAGATCGGCGCCGAGCACTACGACGCCACGACCAGCGCGGACGCGATCGAGCGCACCGTGACGCCCGCAGAGATCGAGCACATGCACGCGCGCTTCGTCGCGCCGTTCCTGCCGGGTCTCGGGGCGCGCTGCGTGCGCACTGCTGTATGCCTTTACACCGTGACGCCCGATTTCGGCTTTGTCATCGACCGGCATCCGGCGTCCGAGCGCGTGCTGATCGTCTCGCCGTGCTCCGGGCACGGCTTCAAGCATTCCGCCGCAATCGGCGAAGCGCTGGCGCAGGTCGTCGTCGACGGCGCATCGCGCCTCGATCTTTCGGGTTTCAGGCTCGCGCGCTTCGACGCGTGACCGGCCGGGTGGATTCCGCCCATTGAATGTTCATCGCACGGCCCGACGGGTTTCCCCGCCGGGCCGGTTGCGACTGCAAACCGTGCACGTGGCGTGCACGGCGGCGATTCCGCAAATTCGGTTAGTCATGCCGCGCACAGCATGAGAAATCGCCGTACATCTGCCGCTTGCGCGGCATCGTCCTGACCGCTGTCCCGGGTGTCCCGCTTACGGGATCCCGAGGACGAGGCGCAGGGCGATTCTTGCCACCTGCCACGCGAGCCACGCGCGGCGGGCCCAGAGGGAGACCCGGAGCATCCGCTGCACGTGGCCGCATTCCGACCACCGCTTCAGCTGCCGCCAGAATCTCCGGGCGCTGCGTCCGACGCGTCCTGCGCTTCGGATTTCCGGTCGTGCACGCGCCCGCGTTCCGGCATCGCGAGGCGGACCACCATCCCGTCCGCCGCGCGCCAGTACGCCCCGTTCCTGCTGTCCCGCACGAGCTCGAAGTCGCCGCACCCGTACGGCCTTGCGAAATCCATGTCTGCTCGACTCATTTTCGGTGCCTCGTTGTCGTTGTGTTGCGCGCGCACCGGAAATGAGAAAAGCCCGGTGCCGCATGGTTTCGGCGACCGGGCTTTCGCTCGGGGGTTTGGTCGACCCGGTTACGGATCGCCTCCCGCGAGGAATGCCCGGCAGCGCATGTTTTCCCAGCCGATGTCCCGCATCTTCGTGCCGGATGCGAATGCACCCGAGACGGCGACGAAGGGGCCAGCAGTGCCGCGCAGTGCCGGCGCGTTCCGGTGAACGCGCGCGGTCCGGCACGGCATCTGCGCCGTTGCGAACGGGAAGTTGTGCGTCATGCGGGCCTCCTTTCGTCCTGCCGCGCCGCGCGAAGCGCGTGCGCGGGCCATCACCACGTTACGGGTGGCGGGCTGCCGAAAGGGGAAGGGAATTCGACCTTCCGACAGTTCCGCCGATTCCCTGGCGGAATGTCTTCCGGTCAGGGTCTTGCTACGTCGTCGCGTCCGTGCCGAATGTCTTCGGCAGCGAATTCGGGAAACTGCGCGGGAAACCGCGCATTCCGCGAGCGACCCACGAGCTGATCCCGCGGGCAAGAATGCCCTGGGCGGAGATCATTTCGATGTGCATGGCGCGCGTCATGGTGTCTTGTGCGGTTTCCGTCTGCGATCAACAGGGCTCGCGAATCGGGATCACCGTTGAGTCGGCGAGCGTTTCTTCAACGAGCGATGCAATCTTACCGTTGACATGCGATGCGCGACAAGGATTTTTCGCCGCGCCGCATGCTCGCGATTGCAGAAATGCAACATCCTTTTCCGGGAGGATGGTCTTTGCCGGAAAATGTCGTCGCGCGGCGACGCCGGACCAGGGCTCGCCGATACCACGCACATTGCGCTACCATTTCGGGATGAAGACTCTCCGCGCCATCCTTCTGGGAGCTGCCGTGCTGATCGCGACCGGATGCCAGGCCCCGCCCCCGCGCACCGAGCCCGCGACCGACGTCGCCGCGTTGCGCGCGGAGGTGGTCGCGACCGAGCGCGCGTTCGCCCGCACGATGGCCGATCGCGATTTCGCGGCGTTCGGTTCGTTCATCGCCGACGACGCCGTGTTCTTCTCCGGGCCGAAGACGCTGCGTGGCAAGGCCGAGGTCGTCGCCGCGTGGAAGAAGCTCTACGAAGAGAAGGAGCCGCCGTTCAGCTGGGCGCCGGAGCACGTCGAGGTCCAGGACGGGGGTCTGCTCGCGCTCTCCACCGGCCCCGTGCGCGACCCTGCCGGCAAGCTCATTGGCACGTTCACGTCGGTCTGGCGCCAGGCGGCGCCCGGAACGTGGCGGATCATTTTCGACAAGGGCGACGACGCCTGCGACTGCAAGGCGCCGTAATCACGGCCGCACCGCGATTGCACGGCGCCGCGGTCGAGGCGTAGCATCGGCGTCGCTTAGGGGGCTCGCGTTGCGAGGGAGCGCCGCGCCCCGTGCGGCGGCCGCGACACCGCCCCGTCGTCTGGCAGATACATCGGGTACCCGGGCCGCGAACACGCCGGCGCAGCATCGGCGTGCGCGCGGTGGCCGCCACCATCGAAAGGCAGCATGCGCACATTCATCGTGATCGTGATCGGCATCGTGCTGGCCGGCGCCTTCGACGCCATCGCCGCGATGGTCAACGACCGGCGCGTCACGCGCGGCATCGACGGCGGCTGGCTGTTCATCTGGGCATGGCTCCTGGTCGCCGTCGCGGATTTCGGCGTCGGCGTCGCGACCGGGCATCCGGTGCTCGCGGAAATGGCGATCCACCTGCTGATCTTCGTCGTGCCGGCGGCCGTCGCGTGGTACCTGTCGCGCCGGCGCGCGACGCCGCGCGTCGGCACCGAGTGAGAGCGCACGCGCCGGGCTCCATGGGCAAAGTGCGGCCGCCGCGATGAGAACGGGCCGGCGCGGCGCCGGCCCGTTCTCATCGCAGGTGTCGTTACTTCAGCGTGTCGAGGCCGGCGCGGGCGCACTGGGCGTCCTGGGTCGACGCCGCCCCACTGAGGCCCACCCCGCCGACGACCTTGCCGCCGACAATGATCGGCAGCCCGCCTTCGATCGGGGTGACGCCGGAGATGCCGAGAATGGCGACGCGGCCGTCGGCGACGCCCTGCTCGAAGTCCTTCGACGGCCGCCGCCACATGGCCGCGGTGCGCGCCTTGTCGATGGCGATTCCCGCGCTCGCGGTCTGCGTGTCGTCCATCATTTCGTAGTAGACGAGCATTCCATGGTTGTCCACGACCGCAACGGCCATGTTCCAGTTGTTCTTCCTTGCCTCCGCCATCGCGCCTGCGGCGATCTTCTTCGCCGTTTCGAGACTGACGGTCGTGCCGTAGTGAGGCGTGATCTCGGCGGCGACGAGCGTGGCCAACGCCGAGAAGACGAGAGCGACGATTGCGCGCGTGACATTGGGACGCTGCATGTGAGTCCTCCGTTGTGTGCGCGGGGAAGCACGGCCCGCGGCGGCGGGCCGCGACGCGCGTCTCCCTGCGAACGGGAATTCTAGCGCGGCATCGACCCGGCATGCCGATTGGATTAGAGTAGGCGGCTCGCCAACGCGCCGATCCATGTCCGAAGCAAACTGGGGTTTTCCGAGGGACCTGCAGCCCAGGGCCGGCGAGTTTGCGTTCGACCTCGACGCGGTGTTCGATTCGGTGGTCGCGCTGCGCGCCGAGATTCCCGATGACGCCTTTACCGCGCCGATCCTCGGCACCGAGCGCGCCGGCAACGGCGTGGTCATCGGCGACGACGGCCTCGTCCTCACGATCGGCTATCTCGTCACCGAGGCCGAGACGATCTGGCTGACCGGCAACAACGGTGCCGTCGTCCCCGGTCACCCGCTTGCCTACGATTTCGTCACCGGGTTCGGCCTCGTCCAGCCGCTCGGCAGGCTTGGCCTGCCGGCGCTTCGCATCGGTTCCGGCTCCGCCATCGAAGCGGGCGATCGCGTGATCGTCGTCGGGCAGGGCGGGCGCGCGCACGCACTCAAGGCCGAAGTGTTCGCGAAGCGCGAATTCGCGGGGCCGTGGGAGTACCTCATCGATGACGCGCTGTTCGTCACGCCGCCGCACCCCGAGTGGAGCGGTGCGGCGCTGGTCGGCGAGGACGGCGCGCTCGCCGGCATCGGCTCGCTGTACGTGCAGGAACCCGCCGGCGACGACGTCGTCAAGGGCAACATGTTCGTGCCGATCGATCTGTTGCCGCCGGTCAGGGACGAGCTCCTGAAGCTCGGCCGCCGCGACGGTCCGGCGCGTCCGTGGCTCGGGATGTACACGGCGCAGTCGCAAGACGGCCTCGTCGTCACCGGGATCGCACCGGGCGGCCCGGCGGAGCGTGCCGGCGTGCAGCCGGGTGATGTGATCGTCGACGTCGACGGTGCGCGCGTTGGCGAGCTCGCCGATTTCTTCCGCCGGATCTGGGGGCTGGGCGCGGCCGGCGTCGTGGTCACGCTCACGCTGGCACGCGGCGGCGCGCCGGCGAGAGTGCGCGTGCAATCCGGCGACCGCGCCGATTTCATGAAGCGGCCGCGGCTGCAGTAGCGCCGTCCAGGTGCCGATTCGCGGCGCGCGCGGCGCGACTGCCGAGATTGCTCCCGCCGGGAGCCTGCTAGAATCGCCGCGACTGTTGCCGCACCAAAGAACAAGAGCCCAGATCCCGCGGGAATCGCCGGGCCGCCAGAGGAGGGAATCGGCAGTGCCAACGGGTATCGCCCCGACCGGACTGGATACGTTTCCGCGTCTGCTCGCACATCACGCGCAGGTGCGCGGAGCGCACCCGGCCGTCCGCGAAAAGGACCTCGGCATCTGGCAGACGTGGACGTGGGCCGAGATGGCGGCGGAGGTGCGCGCTCTCGCGTGCGGGCTTGCGGCGCAGGGATTCCGGCGCGGCATGCACCTCGCGATCATCGGCGACAACCGGCCGCGCCTGTACTGGGCGATGGCCGCGGCGCAGGCGCTGGGCGGCATTCCGGTGCCGATGTATCAGGATGCGCCCGCCGCCGAGTTCATCTACGTATTGAACGACGCCGAGATCGCCTACGCGATCGTCGAGGACCAGGAGCAGGTCGACAAGATGCAGGAGGCGGCGCCGCAGGTGCCGACGCTCTCGCACATCTATTACGACGATCCGCGCGGGCTGCGCCATTACGAAGGGGTCACGAGCTACGCCGCGCTGCAGGCGCAGGGCCGCGAGTACGATCTCGCCCACCCCGGCTTCTACGAGGCCGAGGTTGCGCTTGGCGGCGTGGGGGACGTGTCCGTGATGCTCTACACGTCGGGCACGACCGGAAAGCCCAAGGGCGTGTGCCAGACGCACGGCGCGTTCATCGCTGCCGCGAAGGGAGGCTGCGACTTCGACGGCCTGACCGCCGACGACAGCATCCTTTCGTATCTGCCGATGGCGTGGGTCGGCGACCATCTCTTTTCGTTCGCGCAGATGTACGTCGCGGGCTTCACGATCAGCTGCCCGGAATCGGGCGACACCGTGCTGACCGATCTGCGCGAGATCGGCCCGACGTACTACTTCGCGCCGCCGCGCGTGTTCGAAAACCTGCTGACGCAGGTGACGATCCGGATGGAGGACGCGGGCGCGGTGAAGCGCTGGCTGTACCGGAAGTTCACCGTCGTCGCGCGCCGCTGCGGCGCCGAGATCCTCGCCGGCCGCCCCGTCGCGACGCTCGACCGCATCCTGTATGCGATCGGCAACCTGCTGGTGTACGCGCCGCTGCGCAACGTGCTCGGCATGAGCCGGATCCGGATCGCGTACACGGCGGGTGCTGCGATCGGCCCCGACCTCTTCCGCTTCTACCGCTCGATCGGCGTCAACCTGAAGCAGCTCTACGGTTCGACGGAGACCTGCGCCTACGTCTGCCTGCAGCCCGACGCCGACGTGAAGCTCGATACCGTCGGGCTCGCGGCCCCTGGCGTCGAGCTGAAGATCGCCGAGTCGGGCGAAGTGCTGGTGCGCGGGCCGATGCTGCTGAAGGAGTACTACAAGCGCCCCGACGCGACCGCCGAGTCCATCGACGCGGACGGCTACTTTCACACGGGCGACGCCGGGATCATCGACGAGGCGGGCCACCTCAAGATCATCGACCGCGCGAAGGACGTCGGCCGTCTCGCCGGCGGCGCGATGTACGCGCCCAACTACATCGAGAACAAGCTCAAGTTCTTCGCGCACGTGAAGGAGGCCGTGGCGTTCGGCGACCGCCGCGACACGGTCTGCGCGTTCATCAACATCGACATGGGCTCGGTCGGAAACTGGGCCGAGCGGCGCAACCTCGCGTACTCCGGCTACACCGACCTCGCCGGCAAGCCCGAAGTGCGGACGCTGATCAGGGAATGTGTCGAGCAGGTCAATGCCGAGCTCGCGACGGATGCGATGCTGTCGGCGTCGCAGGTGCACCGGTTCCTGATCCTGCACAAGGAGCTCGACCCGGACGACGACGAGCTGACCCGCACGCGCAAGGTGCGCCGCGGTTTCGTCGCGGAGAAATACGCGGTGCTGATCGACGCGCTCTACGGCGGCCGCGGCGTCCAGCATGTCGAGACCGAGGTCAAGTTCGAGGACGGCCGCCGGGGTGTCGTCGCGGCGGATCTGCAGATCGTCGACGCGAAGACCTTCCCGCCTTCGCACGCGCGGAAGGCGGCATGACACGATGACCGGCGGCGTGCGCGCGATCGGCGAGGTGATCCTTAAGCTCGAGCACATCTCGCTCACGTTCGGCGGCGTGCGCGCGCTGTCCGACATCAGCTTCGATGTGCGCGAGCACGAGGTGCGCGCGATCATCGGGCCGAACGGGGCGGGCAAGAGCTCGATGCTGAACGTGATCAACGGCGTCTACCGCCCGCAGCAGGGGACGATCACGTACCGCGGCACCGAGCGCCGCGGCATGGATTCGCACGACGCGGCGGCGGCGGGCATCGCGCGCACGTTCCAGAACATCGCGCTCTTCCGCGGCATGTCGGTGCTGGACAACATCATGACCGGCCGCAATCTCATGATGAAGGCGAACTTCATCGAGCAGGCGATCTGGATCGGGCGCGCCCGGCGCGAGGAGCTCCTGCATCGGCGCCGCGTCGAGGAGGTGATCGACTTCCTCGAGATCCAGCACATCCGCAAGACGCCGGTGGGCAGGCTGCCGTACGGGCTGCAGAAGCGCGTCGAGCTCGCCCGCGCCCTTGCGGCGGAGCCGACGATGCTGCTCCTCGACGAGCCGATGGCCGGCATGAACGTCGAGGAGAAGCAGGACATGTGCCGCTTCGTGCTCGACGTCAACGAGCAGTTCGGCACGACGATCGTGCTGATCGAGCACGACATGGGCGTGGTGATGGACATCTCCGACCGCGTCGTCGTGCTGGACTACGGCAAGAAGATCGGCGATGGCGCGCCGGACGATATCCGCGGCAACCAGGCTGTGATCGACGCCTACCTGGGCGTCGCCCACTGAGCCCGCGGGGGCGTTCCGTGTTCGACATCAACTGGCCGTTCTTCTTCGAGGTGCTGATCGGCGGACTGCTGTCCGGCGTGATGTATTCGCTGGTCGCGCTCGGCTTCGTGCTGATCTACAAGGCGTCCGGCGTGTTCAACTTCGCGCAGAGCGCCATGGTGTTCTTCGCCGCGCTCACCTACGTCGGGCTGCTGGAGCACGGGATGCCGCCGCTCCTCGCCGTGCTCGCGACGCTCGCGGTGATGATCGTGCTGGCGCTCGTCGTGGAGCGCTTCGTGCTGCGTCCCCTCGTCAACCAGCCGCAGATCACGCTGTTCATGGCGACCATCGGCCTGACGTTCTTCATCGAGGGGCTCGCGCAGATGGTGTGGGGTGCCAACGTCCGCGGTCTCGAGCTCGGCCTGCAGGACGAGCCGCTCCAATGGCTGACCGACAACGCCGGCATCAGCGTGTCCAAGTTCGACCTCGTGGCCGCGGGTGTCGCGGCCGTGCTGGTCACGCTTCTCGCACTCTTCTTCGGCCGCACGCGGATAGGCCGTGCGCTGCGCGCCGTGGCCGACGATCACCAGGCGGCGCTGGCCGTCGGCATACCGTTGCAGCACATCTGGGCGATCGTCTGGGGCGTGGCCGGTGCGGTGGCGCTGGTCGCGGGGCTCCTGTGGGGCGCGCGCAACGGCGTCCAGTACGCACTGACGTTCGTCGCGCTGAAGGCGCTGCCGGTGCTTATTCTCGGCGGCTTCGATTCGGTGCCCGGCGCGATCGTCGGCGGCCTCATCATCGGCGCGTCGGAAAAGCTCGCCGAAGTCTATCTCGGACCCTATGTCGGCGGCGGCATCGAAGGCTGGTTTCCGTACGTGCTGGCGCTCGCGTTCCTGCTGTTCCGCCCGGAAGGGTTGTTCGGCGAGAAAATCATTCGCCGTATTTGAGCATCGCCACAGGAACGCGCAAACATGTTCTACCGCGAAGCCGGCCAGTTCAAGACGTCCTACCAGGCGGACGCGGCGATCTTTCCGATCCGGCAGGACCGGATCGCCGTCGCGCTGATCCTGCTCGCCGCCTTTGTCGCGATCCCGCTTTTCGCCACGCCCTATCTCGTCACCGGGATCCTGATCCCGTTCCTGATCTTCGCGCTCGCGGCGATCGGCCTCAACATCCTGACGGGCTACGCGGGGCAGCTCTCGCTCGGCACCGCGGCGTTCATGGCGGTCGGCGCGTTCGCGTCGTACAACTTCATCCTGCGCATTCCCGGCATCCCGATCCTGCTCGCATTCGCCGGCGGCGGCATCGTCTCGGCGCTGGTGGGCATCCTGTTCGGCCTGCCGAGCCTTCGCATCCGCGGGTTCTATCTCGCGGTGGCGACTCTCGCCGCGCAGTTCTTCATCCTCTGGTTCCTCACCAAGGTCGGCTGGATCACCAACTACAGCTCGTCCGGCGTCATCACCGCGCAGCGGATCGAGATCCTGGGCTACGAGTTCACGACGCCGACGGCGAAGTACCTGCTCGTGCTCTCGATCGTGGCCGTGATGGCGCTTGCCGCGAAGAACATGGCGCGCGGCAACGCGGGCCGGTCGTGGATGGCCGTGCGCGACATGGACGTTGCCGCGGAAGTGATCGGAATCCGCCTCATGCGCGCGAAGCTCCTCGCCTTCGCGGTGAGCTCGTTCTACTGCGGCGTCGCCGGCGCGCTCTTTGCGTACGCGTACCTCGGCACGGTCGAGCCCGAGGCATTCAACCTCGACCTGTCGTTCCGCATCCTGTTCATGATCATCATCGGCGGCATGGGAACGGTGCTGGGCGCGTTCCTCGGTAGCGCCTTCGTCACGCTCCTGCCGGTGCTGCTCAGCATCACGGTGCGCTTCCTCGACACCAATCTCGGCCTGCACATCGCCGAGAGCGCGATTTCCAACCTCGAGCTGATGGTGTTCGGGGCGCTCATCATCTTCTTCCTCATCGTCGAGCCGCACGGGCTCGCGCGACTGTGGCAGATTGCCAAGGAGAAGCTCCGGCTGTGGCCGTTCCCGCACTGATTTCCCGCCCCGGCCGCGTGCCGGAATGCCTGCGGAGCGGTACCATCTGGCGTGATCGAAATCCCGGCATGAACGCCCACGGGAGGCGGCGGCCGGATCCGGGCTGTTCAAACAGGAAATTGTCAGGAGGCGCTACATGAAAGCAATGAAGGCGATGCTGTTGGGCATCGCGCTCTTCTCGGCCGCATTCGCCGCGAGCGCGCAGAACGAGCAGTACATGCCGATTCTCTCCTACCGCGTCGGCCCCTATGCCGCGGGCGGGTCCGGCTACTACGGGGGCGCGATCGATTACTTCACGCTCATCAACATGACGGGCGGCATCAACGGCGTGAAGCTCAAGTGGGAGGAATGCGAGACCGAGTACAACCCGTCGAAGGGCGCCGAGTGCTACGAGCGCCTCAAGAAGAACAACGGCGGCGCGACAACGGTCGAGCCGCTGTCCACCGGCATCGCCTACGCCTTGTTCGACCGCGTTGCCCAGGACAAGATCCCGATGTCGACGTTCGGGTACGGGCTCGCGAGCTCGGCTGACGGCCGCGTGTATCCGTGGGTGTTCCCGCTCGGCACGACGTACTGGGACCAGATGGCGGCGATGATCGCCTACCTCGGCCAGAAGGAGGGCGGGCTCGACAAGCTGAAGGGCAAGAAGATCGCCTTCCTCTACCACGAGTCCGCGTACGGCAAGGAGCCGATTCCCGTGCTCGACGCGCTGGCGGCGAAGCTCGGCTTCGAAGCGCTGAAGATTCCCGTCGCGCCGCCGGGACAGACGCAGGAATCGCAGTGGCTGCAGATCCGCCAGGCGAAGCCCGACTACGTGATCATGTGGACCTACGGCGTCATGAGCACCGTCGCGCTGAAGACGGCGGCCAAGACCGGCTATCCGCGGGAGAAGCTCCTCGGCGTCTGGTGGGCGGCCTCGGAAGAGGACGTGATTCCCGCCGGCGACGCATCGAAGGGCTACGTCAGCGCCGCATTCTCCGCGTCGGGCACCAACTTTCCCGTCGTGCAGGACGTCAAGACCAAGGTCTACGGCGCCGGCAAGGGCAATCTTGAGGATCCGACGCGGCTCGGGAACGTGATGTACATGCGCGGGCTGTCCTACGGGATCATTGTCGTCGAGGCGCTTCGCGTCGCGCAGGCCAAGTACGGCAAGGGCAAGGTGATGACGCCGGAGCAGCTCCGCTGGGGGTTCGAGCACCTCAATATCACCGAGGCGCGCCTGAAGGAACTGGGTGCGCCGGGACTCTTCCCTGCGATCAAGACGAGCTGCGCCGATCACGAGGGCTCGGGCATGGTGAAGTTCCAGGTCTGGGATGGAAAGCAGTTCAAGCAGGTCGCGCCGTTCATGGCCGGCGACCGCGACATGGTGCGCAAGATGGTCGAGGAAACGGCCGGCAAGTACGCGACCGAAAAGAAGATCACGCCGCGCGACTGCTCGAAGGAAGGATAGTCGGGACTCGCGCGGCGCGCCCGACGCGTCGCGCGAGTCTGCCGGCCCTCCGTTCCCGCGGAGGGCTTGGCCGAGACTCCGGCGACGGGATCTCGGCCAAGCCGCAAGGGCAAAGACGCAATCTGCAATGACGACCGTCTCCACCACTGCCGACGCCCCCGCTGCCGCGAGTGCGGCGGCGCCCTATCTCTCGGTGAACAACATCGAGGTGATCTACGACCACGTCATTCTCGTGCTGAAAGGCGTGTCGCTCGAGGTTCCCGAAGGCGCTGTCGTCGCGCTGCTGGGTGCGAACGGCGCCGGCAAGTCGACGACGCTGAAGTCGATCTCGAATCTGCTGCGCGCGGAGCGCGGCGACGTCACCAAGGGCACGATCGAGTTCCGCGGCAAGCGGGTCGACCGGCTCACCACCAACGAGCTGGTGCGGATGGGCGTGTGCCAGGTGATGGAAGGCAGACATTGCTTCGCGCACCTGACGGTCGAGGAAAACCTCATGACCGGCGCGTACACGAGCCGCGCGTCGCGCTCCGAGATCAGGGCGGACCTGGAGCGCGTCTATCACTATTTCCCGCGGCTCCGGCAGCGGCGGGCAAGCCTCGCGGGATACACGTCCGGCGGCGAGCAGCAGATGACCGCGGTGGGACGCGCGCTGATGGCGCGGCCGTCGATGATCCTGCTGGACGAGCCGTCGATGGGCCTCGCGCCGCAGATCGTCGAGGAGATCTTCGAGATCGTCCGCGACCTCAACACGAAGGAGCGCGTGTCGTTCCTGCTGGCCGAGCAGAACACGACGGTGGCGCTGCGCTTCGCCGACTACGGCTACATCCTCGAGAACGGCCGCGTCGTGATGGACGGCAAGGCGAGCGAGCTCGCCCAGAACGAGGACGTGAAGGAGTTCTACCTGGGATTGTCGACGGCGGGGCGGAAGAGCTTTCGCGACTCGAAGCACTACCGCCGCCGCAAGAGATGGTTAGCCTGAGCGACCGCAGATCGCGCCGCGATGCTGCGTTGCTCGGTCGCTTGGCTTCGCTTGTGTACGTTTCAGTACACGGCGCTCGCCGCGCTCCCTCCCGCCTTGCCTCGCGACGCGCTTTGCGGTCGCGGCCACGTTTGCGCGTGCGCTCGCGACGCTTTCCGCTCGGCCGGTCGAGGGAATGCGATCCGCAAGGATCAGCCGAAGCGTTTCACCGTTTCGGCACGCACGCGAAACATCGCGGTGACCAGCACTCCCTGAAGACGAATTACATCGTGCAATGACCGGACACTTCGACACCCTGGAAACGCGCGACCCGGAAATCCGCGAGCGGATGACGATGGCTGCGCTGCCGCGGCAGATTGCGCACGCGAAGGCGAACGCGCCCGCGTTCGCGCGCCTTCTCGCCGACGTCGCGCCGGCGGAGATCACGTCGCGTGGGGCGCTGGCGCAGCTGCCGGTCACGCGCAAGTCGGAGCTCCTCGATCTGCAGAAGGCGAGCCGGCCGTTCGGCGGATTCGCCGCGCTTTCGCGCGGGCAGGCGGCGCGGATGTTCGCGTCGCCCGGGCCGATCTACGAGCCGGAGGGACGCGGTCCGGATTACTGGCGGCTCGCGCGCGCGCTGTTCGCGGCGGGCTTTCGCGCGGGCGATCTCGTCCACAACTGCTTTTCGTATCACTTCACGCCGGCGGGCTCGATGCTCGAGACCGGTGCGCTGGCGCTTGGCTGCACGGTCTTCGCCGGCGGCACGGGGCAGACCGAGCAGCAGGTGCACGCGATCGCGGAGCTCGGTGCCGACGGGTATGTCGGGACGCCGTCGTACCTGCGCACCATCGTGGAAAAGGCCGACGAGCTCGGCGTGAAGCTGCCCTCCCTTCGCCGCGCGCTGGTCTCCGGCGAAGCCTTTCCCGCAGCGGCGCGCGACACGCTGGTGGCGCGCGGCATCGACGCGTACCAGGCCTACGCCACCGCGGACGCGGGTTCGATCGCCTACGAGTCGCCCGCGCGTGCCGGCCTGGTGGTGGACGAGGGTGTGCTGGTCGAAATCGTGCGCCCGGGCACCGGCGATCCGGTGGCGCCGGGGGAGGTCGGGGAGGTCGTCGTCACCACGCTGTTCAACGCGGAATATCCGCTGATCCGGTTCGGCACCGGCGACCTTTCCGCATTCCAGGAAGGCGCGAGCCCGTGCGGACGCACCAATTCGCGCATCAAGGGCTGGATGGGGCGGGCCGACCAGACGACCAAGGTGAAGGGCATGTTCGTCCATCCGGCGCAGGTCGCGGCGGTGATCGCGCGGCACGCGGGCATCGCGCGCGGCCGGCTCGTCGTCGACAATCCCGACGGCATCGACCGGATGACGCTGCATCTCGAAGCGGACGCTGATGCGGCTGATGCGAGCGCGGTCGTCGCGTCGATCCGCGACGTCACCAAGCTGCGCGGCGAGGTCGCCTTCCACGCGCGCGGCACGCTGCCCAACGACGGCAAGGTGATCGAGGACCTGCGCAAGATCGACTGACGGCGGCGCGCGCTCGCGCCGCGTCGCTCACTGCTTCGCGAACCGCAGATCGCAGGGGCGAAGCTCGGTCCGAGTGCCGGTCCCGCGAGCGCCATCGAAGCGCGCCGCGACGTGGTAGCGATACGCGGAGCCTCGCGCCAGTTGATTCACCGCGTACTTGGGATCGCCGGTGAGGCCCCTTACGTCGAGAGAGGCACTGCCGTCCGGCTGAATCTGCCCCTCGATCCGCAGCGAGTCCGGAGTTCCCTCCGTGCCCCGGATGCCGCGCAGGTACCCGTCCTTCACCTGCGCGACGAGATCGATCGTGTACCCGGCTGCGCCAGCGGCCGCCTGGCAGGTGACGGTCACGTTCCACGCGCCGTCGAATGCCGCGCTTCTCGTCACCGCCGCCGCACCCGTCGCCGTCGCGGGAACCATTGTCGCCGCCGCCGCCTTCGTCGTCGCATCGGCGGCCTGATCTGCTTCAGTTGCCGCCCTTGTCGTCCGGGCTTGCGCATCCGTGCGAAGACGCGCCGCGTCGGCCTCGGCGTCCTTGCGGACCCGCATCGCGTCCGCCTCGGCGTCGGCTCTTGCCTTCGCCGCCTGCGCGGCCCTCGCGTCGGCGCGCGTCCGGACGAGTTCCGCCTCGGCCTGCAGCTTCAGCGCTTCGGCTTCCGAGCGCAGACGCTTTGCGTCGGCTTCCATTTGCGCGCGTGACGCGGCAGCGTCCGTTGCGGCACTCGTTTCGGCTGGTGGCGCGGGCGGCGGCGGTGCCGCCGGCGTCGCGGTCTTCGCCGCGCCGACATCACCTGCGCCCGACCGCAGCCAACCCGCCTGCCACGCGAGCACCGCTGCGAGCGCCATCACGCCGACCGTGCCGAGCACTCCGAGCGCCCATGCAGGCGGTTTGCCCGCGCGCGTGGCTGCCGCTCGCGCGGGCACCGCCGGATCGGCGGACGGCGCGGGCTGTGCCGGGCGCACCAGCGGCGTGGCTCCCGTCAACCGATAGACGTGAATCGGCCGCGAGATGTTCTTCAGCGCCTGGTCGCCGATGTCCTGGAAGCCGAGATCGAGCTTCCCCGTGATCTGGTCGTACACGCTCGACGAGATGCAGATGCCGCCCGGTTCGGCGATCGTCTCGAGCCGCGCGGCGACGTTGACGCCGTCGCCGAGCAGGTCCTGATCCTTTACCACGACATCGCCGAGGTTGACGCCGACCCGGAAGTGCATGCGCCGGCTCTCGGGCAGCGAATCGTTGCGGGTCTTGAGCGCTTCCTGGATCTCGACCGCGCAGCGCACGGCCTCGACGACGCTGCCGAATTCGGCGAGCACGGAATCGCCGGCGGTACCGACGATGCGGCCCTCGTGGAACGCGATGATGCCGTCGATGACGGCGCGGTGAGCAGCCAGCACGCGGATCGTTCCCGCCTCGTCGTGCCCCATCTGGCTGCTGTAGCCGACGGCGTCCGCGGCGAGGATGCACGTCAGCCTGCGCTTCACGCTCAACGAATCCACGGAATCCCCCAAAGTGCGCGCCGGAAGGGCCGGCCGACTTGCCGCGAATCATGCCCCGATCGATCGGGGCTTGCAATGCGCGACGCGCAGCGGTGCGTCTGCCCGTCGCTTGCACTGCACAGCTGCCGCGGCGGCCGTGCTAGCATCCTCGGCGTCGCTCCCGCCCCGAGACTCCCACGTGCCCGCTCCCCGCGCCCCGGATCCCGCCGACCCGCTCGCGCCGCTGACGCAGGAGACGCTGCGCGCGATCGCGACGTCGGGCGTGGTACGGCAGTTTCCGAAGAACACGATCCTCATCAACGAGGGCGACGTCGGCGATTCGCTCTACATCGTCCTCACCGGCAAGGTGAAGGTCTTCGCGAGCAACGAGGCGGGTCGCGAAGTCGTCATCGATTTCCACGGCCCCGGCGAATACGTGGGCGAGATGTCGCTCGACGGCTCGCCGCGCTCCGCATCGGTGATGACGGTCGAGCCCACGAGCTGCGCGGTCGTCAGCCGGGCGAACTTCCGCGAGTTCATTCTCGCGCATCCCGAGTTCGCGCTGAACCTCGTCGAGCGCCTGATCCACCGTGTGCGCCGCGCGACCGAGAACGTGAAGAGCCTGGCGCTCTCCGATGTCTACGGCCGGCTCGTGCGCCTGCTGAGCGGACTCGCGCGCGACGTCGACGGCCGCCAGGTGATTCCCGAAAAGCTCACGCAGCAGGACATCGCCGAGCGTGTGGGCGCTTCGCGCGACATGATCAGCCGGCTCATGAAGGATCTCGTCGGCGGCGGCTATCTCAGCGTCGACGAGCGCACGATCACCATTCACAAGAAGCTGCCGCCCGCGTGGTAGCTCCGTGCCGCGCGCGCAGTTGCGCGGACGTTTCCCTGCGGCCCGCATGAATTTTCGACAGCATCCGTGTCGAATGCTCTCTCGTCCGGCGAATCCCGCGCGTCTAGATTGAGCGTTGTCGGCAGCGGCGAACCTGAAGCGCGCCGCCGACGCAAATTCCGCCGCGTGACGATGCCTTCGAGGCGTCCGGCGGAATCAACCGGATGCCAAGGAGACGGCAATGAGCAATGCAATTCGCGGCAGGAATGGAACGTGGGCGCTCGGCATGTGCGTCCGGGTCGCCGCCGTCGCGGCGGTGGTGGGGCTGGTCACGCTTGCGGCCGGTCGGGGCAACGTTCTGCCCGACGAGCTCGCCGCGGAACAGCCGGCTGCGGTTGCCGAGGCGCCGACGTCGACCGGCGCACGGATCGAATCGCCGGCGTCATCGTTCGCGCTCGTATCGGCGACGCGCGATCCGTCGCTTCCGGCCGACGCGGATGTCGTGCCGCGCGCGAAGGATGAGGCCGCGGCCCCGACGTTCTGAACCGGTTCCGCGCGTTCGCGGGCGCCGCTTGCGGCGGCGGGGCACGGGTCGCAGGTTCGTGCCCCGCGCCTGACGGGCGAGACGAATCCGCCGTCAGCGATCGATGCCGCCGAAGCACACGTACTTGACCTCGACGAACTCGTCGATGCCGTACTTCGAGCCCTCGCGGCCGAGCCCCGACTGCTTCATGCCGCCGAACGGCGCGACCTCGGTGGTGATGAGGCCGGTGTTGACGCCGACCATCCCGTACTCGAGCGCTTCGGCCACACGCCAGACGCGGCCGATGTCGCGCGAATAGAAATACGATGCGAGGCCGAATTCGGTGCGGTTCGCGAGCTCGATCACTTCGGCATCCGAGGAGAAGCTGATGAGCGGCGCGACCGGGCCGAACGTCTCCTCGCGGAAGATCTTCATCTGCGCGGTCACGCCGGTCAGCACGGTAGGCTCGTAGAACGTTCCGCCGAGCGCGTGACGGCGCCCGCCGAGCGCGACTTTCGCGCCGCGCTTCGTCGCGTCGGCGACGTGCTCCTCGACCTTTGCGAGCGCCGCGGCGTCGATCAGCGGTCCCTGCGTCACGCCAGCCTCGGTGCCCGGTCCGACCTTGAGCGCCTTCACCCGCTCCGAGAGCTTCGCGGCGAACGCGTCGTAGACCTTCTCGTGGACGAACAGGCGATTCGCGCAGACGCAGGTCTGCCCGGCGTTGCGGTACTTCGAGATGATGGCGCCGTCGGCCGCCGCGTCGAGGTCGGCATCGTCGAACACGATGAACGGCGCGTTGCCGCCGAGCTCGAGCGAGATCTTCTTGATCGTCGGCGCGACCTGCTTCATCAGGAGGCGTCCGACTTCGGTCGAGCCGGTGAACGAGAGCTTGCGCACCAGCGGGTTCGCGCACATCTCGCCGCCGATCGCCGGTGCGTCGCCGGTGACGACGTTGAGCACACCGGGCGGAAACCCGGCGCGGTGCGCGAGCTCTGCCAGAACGAGCGCGGAATACGGAGTGGCTTCGGCGGGCTTGATGACGACGCAGCAGCCGGCCGCGAGCGCGGGCGCCACCTTGCGCGTGATCATCGACGACGGGAAATTCCACGGCGTGATCGCCGCGCAGACGCCGACCGGCTCCTTGATCACGACGAGGCGGCGATCGTTGCCGACGGTCGGGATCACGTCGCCGTAGACGCGCCGTGCCTCCTCGGCGAACCATTCGATGAACGCGGCACCGATCGTCACCTCGCCCTTCGCTTCCGCGAGCGGCTTGCCCTGCTCGGTGGTCAGGATCAGCGCGAGATCGTCGACGTTGGCGATCATCAGCTCGTACCACTTGCGCAGCACGGCCCCGCGCTCCCTGGCGGTCTTCGCGCGCCATGCGGGCCACGCGGCGCTGGCGGCATCGATCGCGCGCCGCGTCTCGGCGGCGCCCATCCAGGGCGCAGTGCCGACCTGCCGGCCGTTCGCCGGATTGACGACGGGCATCGTCTTTCCGTCGTCGGCACCGATCCATTGGCCGCCGACGTAGCAAAGCTCGCGCAGCAGCGAGGAATCCCTGAGCGCGGGAACCGCGCGTTCGATGGTGTCGGGGGGCATGTCCGATCTCCTTGGTGCATGGTCCGTCGCCATGGACGGAGAACCCGCAATTATAGGACGCGCGCGCCAATGCCGAATCCGGGCGGCTCGAGCGGCGGCCGTGCTGCGCGTGGCCGCCGTCGCATCGCGGGCGTCAGGGGCTTTCCGCGGTCTCGGCGATGGGGCGGCTGCCTCGCCGCAGCGTGACCAGCGTGACACCGAGCAGGACCAGTGCGGCGCCGGCCAGCTGGATGGCATAGATCGGCTCGCCCAGGATCATCGCGCCCAGCCCGATCGTGCACACGGGGCCGATCGACCCGACGAGCGACGTCGCATTGGAACCGATCCGGCGGATCGCTTCGGCGATGAGCCACGTCGGCAGCACGGTCGAGAATATCGCCATCGCAAGCGAGATTCCGTGGATCGACGCGGGCACGCGGAGCAGCGCCGCCGGGCGCGTGAGTCCGAACTGGAGCAGCACGAACACGGTCGAGGCGAGCATCGCCCACGAGATGAAGCGCAGGCTGCCGATCCGGGCGATGACGCCGGCGGCGCGCACGAGATAGATCGCGTAGAGGAACGCGCTCGCGAGCACGAGGGCGCCGCCCGTCAGGAGCGCCGCGCGGTCGCCGGTGAAGCTGAGGTCGTGCACGAACACGAGCGCGATGCCCGCGTACGAAATCACGAGCGCCAGCAGGATGCGCCGCGTGATCGGCCTGCCTTCCCACCACGCCGAGAGCAGCACGACGATCGTCGGGTAGAGGAAGAGCACCAGCCGCTCCAGCGCCGCGCTGATGTACTTGAGGCCCATGAAGTCGACGAGGCTCGCGAGGTAGTAGCCGATGAAACCCAGCCACGCGAGGCTCGTCCAGTCGGAGCGCGTGAACGGCCGCGCGCCGGCGCTGCGGCTCGCCCACCACGCCATGGCGACGAAGAAAGGCGCCGAGTAGATCATCCGCAGCGCCAGCAGCGTCACCGCGTCGATCGACGGATAGTCCGCGTAGGCGAGCTTGATCAGGATCGCCTTGAACGAAAAGCCGAGAACGCCGACCGCCGCATACACGGGGCCGACCCAGCGCGCGGACGGCGCCGGGCGGCCTAGTCCCACGTGACGACGCCGGCCCAGGCCGTCAGCAGGATCATCGCCCCGAACGCGATGCGATACCACGCGAACGGCACGAAGTCGTGATGGCTCACGTAGCGGATCAGCCAGCGCACGCAGGCGAACGCCGAGACGAACGCCGCGACGAAGCCGACGCCGAACGCGGGCAGCGCAGCCGCGCCGAGCAGCGCGCCATCCTTCCACAGCGAATACCCGGTCGCGGCGAACAGCGTCGGAATCGCGAGGAAGAACGAGAATTCGGTGGCGGCGACGCGCGAGAGCCCGGACAGCATGCCGCCGATGATCGTCGCGCCGGAGCGCGACGTGCCCGGGATCAGCGCGAGGCACTGCGCACATCCCACCTTCAGCGCATCCTGCCACGTCATCGCGTCGACCGAGTCGATCCGCACCGTCGCGGGCCGCGCCTTCTGCCGGTGCTCGACCCAGAGAATCACGAAGGCGCCCACGACAAACGCGCAGGCGACCGGCACCGGCGCGAAGAGATGCGCCTTGATTGCGTTGCCGAGTGCCAGGCCGATGACGGCAGCGGGAAGAAACGCGACGAACAGGTTCAGCGCGAAGCGTCGCGCGCGCGGCTCCGCGGGCAATCCGCGCAGAACGCCGGCGAGCCGCGCCCGGTATTCCCAGCAGACGGCAAGGATGGCGCCGGCCTGGATCACGATCTCGAACATCTTCGCCTGGTCGCCGACGTAACCGAGGAGCGATCCGGCGACGATCAGGTGGCCCGTCGACGAGACCGGCAGGAACTCGGTCAGCCCTTCGACGATGCCGAGGACGATTGCCGTGAAGAGAGTCGGTTGATCCAAGGCGCGGCGCAAGAAAAAGGCCGGGAGCGGCTGCTCCCGGCCCTCGAATTGTAGCGCAGCAGGATGCGCGCGCCGCGCGCCGCTTACGCGGCCCTGTGCTGGTTGAGCAGCGCGAGCGCCTTGGCGACGAGGTCGCCGTCGTCGTGCGGAATCGACCCTTGCGGCGTCAGCTGGTCGATCACGTGCGGCAGCATCGCGGCGAGACCGCCGGCGGCCTCGCTGCTGTCGACGCCGAGATCCTGCGCGGCGGAGCTGAGCTGGCCGTGTCCCAGCGCCTTCGCGAGGGCGTCGGCCGAGATCGGCATGTTCTGCCCGGTCGAGATCCAGGACTGCACCTGGTCCGCATATCCCGCCTGCTGGAATTTCGCGAGCAGGCCCTGGATGCCGCCGTTCTGCTGCAGCAGCTGGAGCGCCATCAGCATCATCGGGCTCTGCTGCGCGCCGGCGTTGCCGCCGGGGCCTGCGCCCGCGTTGCCGCCCATCACGCTGCCGAGCAAGCTGTCCAGGAGTCCCATGTCTCGTCCTTTCGTTGTGCTGACGGCGCCCGTCGCGGAAGGTCTACGCCGCCTTGTGGCGGATGTGCATGTGTGCCTCGGCGGCCGGGTAGCCGGCCGCGCCGAAGGCGTCGCGGATCGTGCGGTTGGTGTCGAAGTACACCTGCCAGTAATGGTCGGTGTGGACATACGGCCGCACCGCGAGGACCGGCCCGCGCTCGTTGAAGGCGAGGATCTCCACGTCGGGCGCCGGGGTCGCGACGACGTTCGCGATCTTCGGCAGTGCTTCCTTCAATCGGCGCACGGCATCGGCGGGATCGACGCTGTGATCGAGCTGCGCGGTCAGCTCGACGCGGCGGTGCGGGTTCGCCGAGAAGTTCTTGATCGTGCCATTCATGATCTTGGCGTTGCCGACATAGGTCTGGACATTGTCCGGCGTGTCGATCGCCGTGATGAAAAGGCCGATCGCGCGCACGGTCCCCTCGACGTCGCCTGCGACGACGTAATCGCCGACCTTGAACGGGCGCAGCACGAGGATGAACGCACCTGCGGCGAAGTTCGACAGCAGGCCGCCCCACGCGGCGCCGATCGCGATGCCGAGCGCCGCGATCAGTGCGGCGAACGACGTCGTCTCGACGCCGAAGTAGCCGAGGATGCCGATGACCAGCAGGATGTTGAGCGCGACCGCGATGGCGTTGCCGATGTAGCGAATGACTGTCGGCTCGACCTTCTGCCGCTCGAGCGCCTTCTGGATCAGCGTGCCGGCGAAGCCGATCAGCACGCGGCCGACGATGTAGAGGACGATCGCGACCGCGACCTTGAGCCCGAAGGCGACGAGCGCTGGCTTCGCGCTTTCGTACATGCTCTGGAGATCCATTGCGTTCCCTGTGTTGTTCTTGATGTGCCGACACCGGGGCGAGGAAGGCCGCTTGCCCCGGAGCCGGCATTTTGTGACACAGGGCGCACCGCACGCAAGGGCGCGGTGCGGGGGTCCCCCGCCGGTCGCGGCGCAGCGGGGGCGCCCACACGCAGTTCGCCTGTCAAGCGCGGCGCGGTCCGGATGTTCAGCCTGCACCGGGGCTGCTATTGTGGGAGGGCGGAGCGCCCGGGACGCAGGGCTCCCCAGCGGTGCCCCGGTTCACCCGGGCAAGGAAGGACTCATGGCACAGCGGCAGGAAGTGACCAACATGGCGTTGTTCTGCGATTTCGAGAACATCGCCCTCGGCGTTCGCGACGCCAAGTACGACAAGTTCGACATCGGCAAGGTGCTGGAGCGCCTGCTGCTGAAGGGCAGCATCGTCGTGAAGAAGGCGTACTGCGACTGGGAGCGCTACAAGGCCTTCAAGGCGCCGATGCACGAGGCGAGCTTCGAGCTGATCGAGATCCCGCATGTGCGCCAGTCCGGCAAGAATTCTGCGGACATCCGGATGGTCGTCGACGCGCTCGACCTCTGCTACACCAAGTCGCACGTCGACACGTTCGTCATCATCAGTGGCGACTCCGACTTCTCGCCGCTCGTCTCGAAGCTGCGCGAGAACGCCAAGATCGTCATCGGCTGCGGCGTCAAGAACTCGACGTCGGACCTTCTCATCGCCAACTGCGACGAATTCATCTACTACGACGATCTCGTGCGCGAGCGTGCCAAGCCCGTCGCGCGGAAGACGCCGGCGCGCAGGGAGGCGGCGAAGCCGGCCGCAAAATCCCCGGTGCCGGTGGAAACTGCCCCCGCACCGGCCCGCAAGGGTGATGACGACCGCCGCGAAGAGGCGCAGGATCTCATCATCGAGACGGTCGAGGCGCTCGTGACCGAGCGCGGCGACGACGAAAAGATCTGGGGCTCGATGGTCAAGCAGGCGCTGAAGCGCAGGAAACCCGGCTTCAACGAGTCGTATTACGGCTATCGCTCGTTCAACAGCATGCTGGAGGACGCGCAGAGCGACGGCACGCTCGAGCTCCTGCGCGACGAGAAATCGGGCGGCTACATCGTCCGGCTGCCTCCCGGCGAAGGCTAGCGGCGGCGGCGCGGCCGTTTGCCGCGGCCGGTTGAATGCCGCCCGGCAGCCCTCAAATACGGGGATGGGTGGCCGATGCCCCGTCGCAGCGGCTTCGGAGCAATGGCGAAGCGCCCCGGCCGGTGCGCTGCCGCTCGCGAGCAGGTGAATCCGGCCCTGACCGAGGAGGATGCCGATGTCCGACGTGCGGCCGGCCGCCGTGGCCGGCATGTTCTATCCCGGCGCGCGCGCCGCGCTGCTCGACGAAGTGCGCGTGCACCTGACGCAGGCGTCGGCGCGCGGCGGCACGGGTCTTCCCGTTCCGAAGGCGATCATCGTGCCGCACGCCGGCTACATGTACTCCGGCGAGATCGCCGCGGCCGCATACGTGCGCGTCGCGCCCGCGCGCAAGATCATCCGCCGCGTGGTGATGTTCGGGCCGACCCACCGCGTCGCCGTGCGCGGGCTGGCACTCCCCTCGACGCGAGCTTTCGCGACGCCCTTTGGTCCGGTCGAAGTCGATCGCAGGGCGGCTGCGCTCGCGCTCTCGCTGCCGCAGGTGGAGGTGAATGACGCCGCGCATGCGCAGGAGCACTCGCTCGAGGTGCAGCTGCCGTTCCTGCAGGCGGTGCTCGACGAATTCAGGATCGTGCCGTTCGCCGTCGGCGCCGCCGACGCCGATGAAGTCGCCGACGTGATGGAGCGCCTGTGGGGCGGTCCGGAGACGCTGATCGTCGTGAGCTCGGACCTCTCGCACTACCATCCCTACGCCGAGGCTGCGCGCATCGATCGGCATTCCGCGGATGCGATTCTCGCGGCGGCGCGGAGCCTCGTGCACGACGAAGCCTGCGGCGCGACACCGATCAACGGGCTCGTCGCGTGCGCGCGCCGGCACGGGCTCGAAGCCGAGCTCCTCGACCTGCGCAATTCCGGCGATACCGCGGGCGACCGGTCGCGCGTCGTCGGCTATGCGTCGTTCGCCTTCGTGGAGCGCGATCATGATGCGTGACGCCGCACTCGGCCATGCGCTCGTCGCGATCGCGCGCAACGCACTTCGCGTCGAGCTGGGGCACGCACGTCGCGCCGCGCCCGGTCATCCGGCGCTCGACGCGCCGGGCGCGACATTCGTCACGCTGACTCAGGCCGGCGATCTGCGCGGCTGCATAGGCTCGCTCGAGGCAAGTCGGCCGCTGCGCGCCGATGTGCACGCCAACGCGATTGCCGCGGCCTTCCGCGACCCGCGCTTTCCGCCGCTTGCGGCATTCGAGCTCGACAGCACGCAAGTGGAGGTCTCGCTGCTTTCGGCGAGCGCGCCGATTGCCGTCGCCGACGAAGGCGCTCTGCTCCGCACGCTCGTGCCCGGCGTCGACGGCGTCACGCTCGAGTACGGCCGCCATCGCGCGACGTTCCTGCCGCAGGTCTGGGAGTCGCTGGCGGAGCCGTCGAGCTTTCTCGACGCGCTGAAGCGCAAGGCCGGCCTGCCGTCCGGCTTCTGGCATCCGCAGATGCGGTTTTCGCGCTACGCCGTCGCCAAGTGGACCGAGGCCGAGTTCGCCGAGGCGCAGTCATGAGCAATTTTCCCGGGCGCTGGTGGCACACGCTCGACGACGGGCGCATCCAGTGCGACCTCTGCCCGCGCGACTGCCGGCTGCACGAAGGCCAGCGCGGCGCATGCTTCGTCCGGCAGCGCAGCGGCGATGCGATGGTGCTGACCACGTACGGCCGCTCGTCCGGCTTCTGCATCGACCCGATCGAGAAGAAGCCGCTCAATCACTTCTATCCTGGCTCGTCCGTGCTTTCGTTCGGCACCGCCGGCTGCAATCTCGCCTGCAAGTTCTGCCAGAACTGGGACATCTCGAAATCGCGGGAGATGGACACGCTGATGGACGCGGCGTCGCCGGAGGCGATCGCTGAGGCGGCGCAGCGCACGCAGTGCCGCAGCCTCGCCTACACGTACAACGATCCCGTCATCTTCGCCGAGTATGCGATGGACACGGCGGATGCCTGCCGCGAGCGCGGCATCGCGTCGGTCGCGGTGACGGCGGGCTACATCGGCACGGACGCGCGGC
>Ga0265332_10000201_pt1 | contig 48394 bp, 47 predicted proteins | sample 41926metaG_FD_202084 | JGI IMG/M metagenome (GOLD analysis project Ga0265332, IMG submission 202084) | Rhizosphere microbial communities from Carex aquatilis grown in University of Washington, Seatle, WA, United States - 4-19-26 metaG | ecosystem: Host-associated > Plants > Roots > Rhizosphere...
CGCGGGGGCGGCCGCACGCGCCATTCTGCTCAGGCTTTTGACGCAAGCGTGGCGTCCGGGCAATGGGGAACCGGTCGCCGCTCACAAAATGCTGCCCGCCTTTTGCCGTCTTAAGCCTTTTTATAGGGTTGCAAACGAATTGTGCGCAGCCATCAAGGCCCCCTGGTGTTCCTCAATCCTGCATGTTGACACTGTTCCATCACGCGCTTTGCCCGCATTCGCGCTTCGTGCGCCTGGCGCTCGGCGAACTGGGCACCGATGTGCGCCTGATCGAGGAGCGTATCTGGGATCGACGGCAGGAGTTCCTCGCCCTCAACCCCGCCGGCACCACGCCAGTCCTGCTGGAGGAGGGCGCTCCACCGGTCCCGGATGCCCAGATCATCGCCGAATATCTCGATGAGACCCGCGGCGAGGCATTGGGCGAGCACCGACTGCTGCCGCGCGACATCGATACCCGGGTGGAGGTGCGGCGGCTGACCGCATGGTTCCATGGCAAGTTTTTCGCCGAGGTCAGCGGCCCCTTGGTGACCGAGCGCGTGTTCAAGCGGCATATGACGCGGGACCAGGGCGGCGGCGCCCCGGATACCGACGCCATTCGTGCGGCGCTCGCCAATATCCGCTATCATCTTGCCTATATCGGCTGGCTGACGCGTACGCGCGATTGGCTGGCCGGGGCGCGGCTGACCTACGCGGATCTCGCGGCGGCCGCGCATCTGTCATCGGTGGATTATCTGGGCGATGTGCCGTGGAACGAGGACGACGCCGCCAAGGCCTGGTACGCGCGGGTGAAGTCGCGACCCTCATTCCGCCCGCTTCTGAGCGAGGCGCAAGCGGGGATTCCGCCCTCCAAGACCTACGCCGATCTCGATTTTTGACCGCGCCCGCATCGTTGAAGGCAGCGATCGCGCAAGCCGCCCGCGACTACGGCTTCGATGTCGTGGGCATCACCGATGCCGACGCCGCCCCGCAGGCCAAGGCGCGGCTCGCCCGTTTTCTCAGCGACGGCGCCCATGGCGACATGATCTGGATGGCGGACACCGCGGCGCGGCGTGGTGAACCCCGCGCGCTCTGGCCCGACGTGCGCTCGATCATCATGCTCGGCGTCAACTACGGACCGAGTGGAGACCCGCTCGCCACGCTGGACGCGCGCGACCGCGCTGCCATATCCGTCTACGCGCAAGGCGACGACTATCACGACGTGATCAAGACCCGGCTGAAAAGCCTGGCGCGATGGCTGGTCGGGGAGGCCGGCGGCGACGTCAAAGTGTTTGTCGATACCGCCGCGGTGATGGAAAAGCCGTTGGCTGCGGCCGCCGCGCTCGGGTGGCAGGGCAAGCATACCAATCTGGTGTCGCGCCAGTACGGATCGTGGCTGTTTCTGGCCAGCATCTTCACGACGCTCGATCTTCCGGCCGATGCTCACGAGATTGATCATTGCGGCACCTGTCGTGCGTGTCTCGACATCTGCCCGACCGCGGCGTTTCCGGAACCTTATCGGCTCGACGCCAGACGCTGCATTTCCTATCTGACCATCGAGCACAAGGGACCGATACCGCATGAGTTCCGCCGCGCGCTCGGAAACCGCGTCTACGGCTGCGACGACTGCCTCGCCGTATGTCCCTGGAACAAATTCGCCCAGGCCGGCCGCACCGCCAAACTGGAAGCGCGCGCAGCGTTGACGGCGCCTCGGCTCGCCGAACTCGCACGTCTCGACGACGCGTCGTTCCGATCGCTGTTCGCCAAGACCGCGATCAAGCGCACAGGCCGCAACCGATTCGTGCGCAATGTGGCGATCGCCATCGGCAATAGCGGCGATCCCGCTCTGGTGCCGGAGACCGAACATTTGCTGCACGACTTGTCGCCGCTGGTGCGCGGCGCGGCGGTCTGGGCGCTGTCGCAGTTGGTCTCGACCAGCCGGCTCACGGTAATGGCGGCAACGCACGGCGTTGCAGAGAATGATCCGACCGTGAAACAAGAATGGGCGCAAGCGCTCGCGCCGTTGACGTGATCTGCAGCTTCGGAAGCGCCCCCTGAATGGCAACCCTATTGTGTTTCGGCTTCGGCTATTCGGCTCGACACTATATCGCCCAATTCGGCGCGCGGTTCGACCGCGTGGTCGCGACGGTGCGGAACAGCGAGAAGGCCGACATGATCAATGCCGACAACGCCGTCGAGGCCCTGGTGTTTGCCGGCGCGCCCAATCCGGCGGTGAGCGACTTGCTGGCGCGATGCGACGCCCTCCTGGTATCGACGCCGCCGGGCGAGGCGGGCGATCCGGTGCTTGCGGTATTCTCCGACGCAATCGCTCACGCACAGAGATTGCAATCCATCGTCTATCTGTCGACGGTCGGCGTCTATGGCAACCATCAGGGCGCCTGGGTCGATGAGACGAGTGAGCTTCATGCGGCGACGACGCGCGGGCGCGCGCGCGTCCAAGCGGAGACCGCCTGGCGGGCGCTGGGCACACAACGCGGTGAAGGTCGTCCGTCCGTCGCGGTGCTGCGGCTTGCCGGCATCTACGGTCCGGGCCGGAGTGCCCTGACGCAAGTCGCGAACGGCACCGCAAGGCGCATCATCAAGCCGGGCCAGGTGTTCAATCGCATTCACGTCGCCGATATTGCACGGACGATTGATGCCGCGCTCGCGCAGCACGCCAGCGAAATTTTCAATGTGAGCGATGATGTGCCGGCGCCGCCGCAGGATGTCATCCGCTTTGCCGCCGAACTGCTGAATGTTCCCGTGCCGGCGGAAATTCCGTTCGCGGAAGCGGCGAAAAATCTGTCGCCGATGGCTTTGAGCTTCTATGCCGATTGCCGGCGCGTGCGCAACGACCGCATCAAGCGCGAACTCGGCGTTACATTGCGCTTTCCAAGCTATCGGGAAGGTCTGCGCGCGATTCACGCGGAGACGATGCATTCCCTCTCTCCGCTAGCGGGAGAAGCGTAAGCCCGAGCGCATCTCACACGCCTGAAAAGCAGCGGCGTCAGAACTCCGCGACTGCCGCCAGCAATCGTTCGAGATCCTCCGGACGCGACAGGCGATGATCGCCATCTTTGACGAGGGTGAGCACGACATCGTCGTGAGCCAACCGCGAGACCAAATCGACCGCATGGCTCCAGGGCACGTCCGGATCTTCCACCCCCTGCAGAATCCGCACCGGACATCCGGTTTCAATCAAGCCACCAAGCAGCAGATGCCGGCGGCCCTCTTCGATCAGCTGACGGGTGATGATCTGTGGTTCTTCCGAATATTGCGACGATCGTGTCCAGGCGCCTGTGGTTTCCAATTCACGTTTGATTGCTGGGGAAAACTGTTTCCACATCAGTTCTTCGGTGAAATCCACCGCGGGCGCAATCAGAACCAGACCGACAATCGTCGCCGAGGACGCTTGCGTTCGCTTCCGCAATTCCTGCTGCAGCAGCAATGCCAGCCACCCACCCATGGACGAACCGATCACGACCTGCGGGCCGCGGCAGAATGCATCGAAGACGGTGCGACTGTCTTCCAACCACCGGCCGATCGTACCGTCGGTGAAAGCGCCGCCGGATTCGCCGTGCCCGGAGTAGTCGAAGCGCACGAATGCGCGCCCGTGCTGCGCGGCCCAATCATCCAGCGCTTGTGCCTTGGTGCCTTTCATGTCGGACTTGAATCCGCCGAGCCAGAGCACGCCCGGTGGTGTCCCGGAACGCACGCGCACCGCGATGATACGTCCATCAGGTCCCGATCCGACCGCGACAGATTCCAGACAAGAAGTGTTGATTTTATCATTCATGCGTTCATCCCGCGTGCGGAAGCGTTCCATCCGCCGTAAGGTGGTGTCTTGTTTCGCCGCAAACTGCCGTTGAATGCAAGAGAAGCTTCGACGGTGCGAGACGTTCTCGTGTTCACGATCCAAGATCTTCGACGACTCAAGAGCTTCGACGACTCATGGCCTTCGACGTCTCATGAACACCGAACAGGACACGGGATTGGAAGAGCGGCCGGACGTGCCCAGTGCGGAGGTGCGCGCGCCCGCCCGCGCGCTTGCGGGCGCGACGACGTTGCAGATCATGCCGGCGCTCAACGACGAACCGACCGTCCGCGCCGCGCTGGATATTTCCGCGGCGCTGCTGCGCGCCGGCGCGCGCTCGCTGGTCGCAAGCGGCGGAGGCCCGCTGGTGAGTCAACTTCATGCGCGCGGCGCCGAATGGATTCCGTTTCAAAACGCGCACACGAACCGGTGGAATTTGGGACGCTCCGTCTCCGCCCTCGAACAGATCGTGCGGACCGAGCACGTCGACATCATCCATGCGCTCAGTGCCGGTTCCGCCGCCAGCGCGCACGCGGTCAAGGCGCGATTGCCGTTGCGGCTGATCACGAGCCTGCCCGATGGGTTGGCGCGACGAACGTGGTTCGATAATCGAAGTTTTGAAGCGCTGGCCTGTGGGGAGCGGATCATCGTTCATTCCGCCTTCATCGCCGCCCCGATGATCAAGCAATATGACCTGCCGCTCGACCGCATCGTCGTGATCCCGCACTGCATCGACACGGCAAGACTCGATCCCGCCGGCGCGCGACCCGATCGCATCGCAGGAATTCGCGGCGCGTGGCGGATCCGCCCCGGTGAAAGGGTCTTTATCGCACCCGCACGCGTGACGCCTGCGAGTGGTCACCTGACCCTTGTCGATGCGGTCCGTGTGCTGGTCAATGGCGGGCTCCGCGGCGCGGTCTTCGTGGTTCCGCGCGACGATCAAGGTGATCCCAAACAGATCCGAATGGTCGCTGAGCGGGCAGCGGCGCAGGGCGTCGACGGCCTCTTTCGCTTCTCCAATCCGCCCACCGACATGCCGACGTTGCTGTGCGCAGCCGACGTCGTCATGGTTCCCGCGATCGACGCTCCAAGCCACGGCCGCATCGCCGCCGAAGCGCAGGCGCTGGCCCGTCCCGTCATCGCGTCCGCCGTCGGCGTATTACCGGAGAATCTATTGGCATCGCCCCGGGTGGCAAACGAGCACCGCACCGGTTGGCTGGTAAGACCGGAGGACCCGGTGAGTCTTGCGCGCGCCATCGGGGCCGCCCTTACGCTCGAAGAGGTATCCTTTCGGGCCGTCGGTAGCCGCGCCCGCCAATTTGCCGAGGCGACATTTTCTCCGCAGAGCGTTGCTGCCGCCACGCTCGCGGTCTATACCTCGGTGCTCAGCGGTTGACGGACCGAGAGAGCTGCCTGCTGCGGACGCGCTTGTTGTCCTGATGCCGCAAGCTCTCGGCAGAACAGACGGTTGCGCTCCGAATGCGCAACCGAGGGAGTCGGGGGACACGGGTGACATTCAGTACCGCCGCCGCTCGCACTGCTTCCAAATCCCTGCCTCGCGACCCCGGCAGGCCAGTCGCGGACGATCTTGCTGCAGCGCGAACGTACGAGAACGGAGCGGGCCAGATTCGCTCTGTCGGCGAGCCCAGGGCACTGACTGTTCTGATCACGGTTCCGACGCTGGAAACCGGTGCGGCCGACATTGGAGCGCTGGACCTCGTCCGCATTCTCGCCCAGGGCGGTCACCATCCGATCGTGGTGTCCAGCGGCGGCCGTCTGGAGCCCGCGGCCCACAGTGCCGGAGGCGAATTCATTCGCCTCGATACCGCCAGCAAGAACCCGTGGGTCATCGCCCGCAACGCTCTTGCGCTTGCCCGCCTGATTCGCGCGCGCCGCTGCGATGTTCTGCATGCGCACGGACGCACCGCAGCATGGAGCGCGTTGATCGCTGCGCGAGTGACCGGAGTTCCATTTCTCACCAGCTGGTACAAGGGGTTTCGCGACCAGAATTCGCTCAAGCATTTTTACAACGGCGTGATGGCGCGGGGCGACCGCGTCATTGCCGTTGGCGATCAGATCGCCGAATTGATTTCCGAACGGCACCGCACGCCCCCGCATCGGATCGTCGTTATTCCGGCCGCGGTCGATTTCGAGCGTTTCGAACCAAAGACGGTGAGCGTGGAACGCATGAAGGCGGTGCGCGAAGCCTGGGGCGTCGGCAAAGATACCAAGGTGATCCTGGTCGTCGGCCGCATGGTCCGTCGCAAAGGCCATCACGTGGTGGTGCAGGCGGTGCGGCGGCTGAAAGAGATCGGACTGAAGGACTTTTTGTGCGTCTTCGCCGGCGAGGACCAAGGCCGTACCCGCTATACCGGAGAAATCTGGGATCTGGTGTTGGCCACCGATACGACCGACGTGATCCGATTGGCGGGCACAGTGCAGGATCTGCCGGCGGCGTTTGCCGCCGCCACCGTCGTGGTCTCCGCCGCGATCCAGCCAGAGGGCCTACAGCGAGCGATATTGGAAGCGCTGGCGATGGAAAAGCCGGTAATTGTGTCCGATCTTGCGGCCGGCCCTGACGTGGTGCTTGCGCCACCGGCCGTATCCGAGGACCGGATGACCGGGCTGCGCTTTGCCTGCGGCGACGACAGCGCATTGGCAGCAATGCTGATTCGGTTGTTTTCGACGCCCGACACCACCAGGCGGGCCATCGGTGCTCGCGGGCGCGACTGGGTGCTCGGCCAATTCAATGCCGCCAGCGTCAGCGCGCAGACGCTGGCGCTCTATGCAGAGATCGCCACAACGCGTCGCGCCAAAGGCAGCGGCGCCGGTCGATGAGGATGGGGGGCGGGCCCCTTCGCTAAGACTTGGGGCCGCCGGGCAAATGCATTACACAGGTGCAATTGCCGTTGACTTGGGGACGGATTGTCCCAATTCTTACGGCTTCCGAGTAGCTATCGGTTCATCGTCGCCAATCGTTACCATCGGTTAACGGATGGGTGCGCATGGACTGACTGCAAAAGGTCGGTGCAACAGCTAGAGGAGAATAACGCCATTCGTCGCCCGATGAGAGCGCCGCCGCCCGTGGAAAAAGGCGGCCCGCGCATAAACGAGGAGATACGCGCCCGCGAAGTCCACCTGATCGACAAGGATGGCAGCAATCGAGGCAATGTCTCGGTCGCCGAGGCTTTGGCCTTTGCCCAGGAGGCAGGTCTTGACCTGGTCGAGATCGCTCCCAATGCCGAGCCCCCGGTTTGCAAGCTGCTCGACTACGGCAAGTATAAGTATCAGGAGCAGAAAAAGGCGGCGGAAGCGCGCAAGAAACAGAAAGTCGTCGAGGTCAAGGAAATCAAATTCCGGCCGATGATCGATGATCATGACTACGACGTGAAGATGCGCTCAATGCTGCGTTTCTTCGAGGAAGGCGACAAGGTCAAAGTCACCCTGCGCTTCCGTGGCCGCGAGATGGCCCACCAGGAGCTTGGAACCAAGCTGCTCGAGCGCGTCAAGGACGACACCTCCAAGCTCGCCAAAGTGGAGCAGGAAGCGAAGTTCGAGGGCCGCCAGATGGTGATGGTGCTGGCGCCGCGATAGGCCGATTCAGCCCTTTAAATCATTGAACGTATTGAATCTCTTTGCTTTGCGGCGCTCGCGCTGAGGGCGCGGGCGCCCGACTTTCGGCGATACCGCAGCGGTTGCCATTTTTGCCCCGCTCTGCCATAACCGCGCCCTCCCGCCGCCCGGCTGATAAGGGCTGCCGTGGCAGCGGCGAAATGCTCAATCAAGCACACATGTGCCTGTTGAGTTTGCGCGCGATTGCGCAAATCACCGGTGGACCCGGCCATGTCGGCTGTGGCGTCCTGGCCGGAAAAGGAGAGCCAAATGCCCAAGATCAAGACCAAATCGGGCGCCAAGAAGCGCTTCAAAATCACCGGCACGGGCAAGGTTTTGTACGCCCAGTCCGGCAAGCGGCACGGCATGATCAAGCGGACCAAGAAACAGATCCGTCAGCTGCGCGGCACCAACGTCATGTTCAAGACGGATGGCGACAAGATTAAGAAGTATTGGCTGCCCAACGGCTGACCGCCAGCGACAGCATTTTTCTGAAAACCGCTAAGGAGATCAGCCATGGCTCGCGTCAAACGCGGCGTCACGGGACACGCCAAACACAAGAAAGTTTTCAAGGCCGCCAAAGGCTTCTACGGCCGGCGCAAGAATACGATCCGGATCGCCAAACAGGCGGTGGAGAAGGCCAATCAATATGCCTTCCGCGACCGCAAACGGCGCAAGCGGACGTTTCGTGCGCTGTGGATCCAGCGCCTCAATGCGGCGGTGCGCGAATTCGGCCTGACCTATAGCCGCTTTATCGACGGGCTTAGCCGCGCTGGCGTCACGGTCGATCGCAAGGTGCTGTCGGATCTCGCGATCCGTGAACCGGCGGCATTCCAGGCAATCGTAGAAAAAGCCAAGTCCGCCCTGGCGGCCTGACGGCTGACGCCCGCTGTCCGAGATCGGGGCGACGGTCGCGCGGCCGAGCGCGTACCTGCGCATGTCGGTATCGGGCGCTCGCCGGGCTTGATGATCCTCGCCAAGCGGTCCAAGAACGAACCGTTTTGACGAGGATTGACCATGTCCGATCTGCAGGCCCTCGAAGACCAGATCCGTGCCGACATCGCCGCCGCCGACGGCGAAGCGGCACTTGAAGCCGTGCGCATCGCAACGCTCGGCAAAAAAGGAACGGTCTCAGCGCTTCTCGCCACGCTCGGCCGCATGACGCCGGATGAGCGCAATGCGCAAGGTCCGCTCTTCAACGGACTCAAAGATCGGGTGACCGAGGCCCTCGCCTCCCGCCGCGATGCGCTCAAGACCGCCGCGCTCAATCAGCGCCTCAATACCGAAACCGTCGACGTCACCCTGCCGGTGCGTGAGCCCGCGGCCGAGATCGGGCGCATTCACCCGATCAGCCAGGTGATCGATGAATTGACCGCGATCTTTGCCGAAATGGGATTTGCGGTGGCCGAAGGTCCCGACATCGAGACCGACGATTACAACTTCACCAAGCTCAACTTTCCCGAAGGCCATCCGGCGCGGGACATGCACGACACGTTTTTCTTCAATCCGAAGCCGGACGGCTCACGGCTGCTGCTGCGGACCCACACCTCGCCGGTGCAGGTGCGCACGATGCTGACGCAGAAACCGCCGATCCGGGTGATCATTCCGGGCCGAACCTATCGCTGCGACAGCGACCAGACCCACACGCCGATGTTCCATCAGGTCGAGGGCCTGGTGATCGACAAGGGCTCCCACCTCGGCCATCTCAAGTGGATCCTGGCGGAATTCTGCAAGGCGTTTTTCGAAGTCGACGATGTCAAGATGCGCTTTCGCCCGTCTTATTTTCCGTTCACGGAGCCCTCGCTCGAGGTCGACATCCAATGCCGCCGCGAGAAAGGCGAAATTCGCTTCGGCGAGGGCAATGATTGGCTGGAGATCCTGGGCTGCGGAATGGTGCATCCCAACGTGCTCAGCAATTGCGGACTCGATCCCAACGAGTACCAGGGCTTCGCCTGGGGCATGGGCATCGACCGCATCGCCATGCTGAAATACGGAATGCCGGACTTGCGCGCATTCTTCGAGGCGGACGTCCGCTGGCTCGCCCATTACGGCTTCCGCCCGCTCGACTTTCCGACCCTCGCCGGAGGATTGAGCGCGTGAGGGGAGTATCGCGGCAGGTTGCAGTATTTGGCTCGGAAGGCGCGGCAAGGTCTGCTTTCTTTCCTCCCCCGCTTGCGGGGGAGGTCGGCGAGCAAAGCTCGCCGGGAGGGGGCTCTTCGTGCCTCAATGACAATAGGAGAGTGGCGATGAAGGATCGCCGCAACAATCCGAATTGGCAAGTGACGGACAAAATGCGCGCTCGCGCGCGATCGCTCAGACGTGAGTCGACCGGTGCGGAGCGAATCGTGTGGGCTGCTTTGCGTGCGCACCGCCTCAATGGCGCGAGCTTTCGACGCCAAGCACCGATCGGTCCCTTCATCGTTGATTTTCTGTGCAACGACGCAAAACTCATCGTGGAAATCGACGGCGGTCAGCACTTTGAGGCTGAACATCTCGCGTGTGAGGCGCGTCGCGATGCCTATCTTCGCGCAAAGGGCTTTCGAGTTCTGCGATTAAACAACCACGATGTAATGACGAATCGCATTGGTGTGTTGAACGTCATCGATGGTGTTGTTGCTAACGCCCCCTCCCCACCCCTCCCCCGCAAGCGGGGGAGGGAGGGAAAGATCGAGCCCTTGTCATGAAATTCACGCTTGCCTGGCTGAAAGAACATCTCGACACCACCGAGCCGCTCGGCACGCTGGTCGACAAGCTCACCATGATCGGACTTGAGGTCGAACAGGTCTCCGACCCAGCGAAAGCGCTCGGCGCTTTTACGATCGCGCGGGTGATTTCGGCCGAGCAGCATCCGAACGCGGACCGTTTGCGCCTGTGCATGGTCGACACCGGCGCGGGCGCGCCGGTTCAGGTCGTGTGCGGTGCGCCCAACGCCCGCGCGGGGATGATGAGCGTATTTGCTCCGCCCGGGACCTTCATTCCCGGCAAGAACATCACCCTCGGGGTCGGCACCATCCGCGGGGTCGAGAGCCGCGGCATGCTGTGCTCGGCATTCGAGCTGCAGCTGTCTGAGGATCACGATGGCATTCTCGATCTGCCGGCCGACGCGCCGATCGGTATTGCCTACACCGCGTGGGCGCATCTCGACGATCCCGTCATCGACATCAACCTGACGCCCAATCGACCCGACTGCACCGGCGTACACGGCATCGCGCGCGATCTCGCCGCCGCCGACATGGGCAAGCTCATGAACACGGTGATCGCTCCGATCGCAGGCGCGTTCCCATGCCCGGTTTCGGTGACGCTCGATTTCGGTACGACCCCTCCGCTGTGCCCGGGCTTTGCCTTGCGCCTGGTGCGCGGCGTCAAGAACGGTCCCTCGCCGGAATGGCTGCAGCGCCGCCTCACCGCGATCGGACTGCGGCCGATCAACGCCCTGGTCGACATCACCAACTTTGTCACCTACGACCGCGCCCGCCCGCTCCACGTTTTCGACGCGGCCAAGGTCCGCGGCAACCTCACGGTGCGCCGGGGCCGCGCGGGCGAAAGCGTGCTCGCGCTCGATGGCAAGAGCTATGCCCTCGACGACACCATGTGCGTCATCGCCGACGAGAACGGCGTCGAGTCGATTGCGGGAATCATGGGCGGCGAGACGACCGGCTGCTCGGAAGCAACCACCGACGTGCTGATTGAGTCGGCGCTGTGGGACGCCATGAATATCTCCCGGACCGGACGCAAGCTCGGGATCAATTCCGACGCTCGCTATCGCTTCGAGCGTGGAGTCGATCCTGCCTTCATGGGTCCGGGACTGGATCTCGCGACCAAACTGGTGCTGGAGCTGTGTGGCGGAACGCCCTCGGAGATGCTGGTCGCGGGTACTCCGGACAGCATTCCCGAACGCGTCATCGACTTTCACTTTGACGAAGTGAAGCGTCTTACCGGCGTCGAGCCGACCCGTGCCGAGTTCAAGCGCGTGCTCGGCCAGCTCGGCTTTTTCCTCGCCGGCGCCGGCGACAAGCTCAAGATCGCACCGCCGTCCTGGCGGCCGGACGTCCATGGCAAGGCCGACATCGTCGAAGAGGTGATCCGCATCCTCGGGCTTGAACGGGTTGCCGCGACGCCGTTCGCGCCCGGAGAATTCGCCCGCAAGCCGGTGCTGACCCCGATCCAGCTCCGCACTCGCAAGGCCAAGCGCGCGCTGGGCGCACGCGGGCTGGTGGAGGCGGTGACCTGGTCGTTCATTGCCAAGCCGCAGGCGGAACTTTTCGGCGGCGGCAAGCCCGAGCTCGCGCTTGCCAATCCTATTGCATCCGATCTTTCCGACATGCGGCCGAGTCTGATCCCCGGACTGGTCGCGGCCGGCCAGAAGAACGCCGATCGCGGCGTGCCCAACGTTGCGCTGTTCGAGGTCGGACAAATCTACCGGGGCGATCAGCCACAGGATCAACTGACGGCGGCCGCCGGCGTGCGGCGAGCGCTCGCGAAAGCATCCGGCATCGGTCGCCACTGGTCGAACGCCGCGACCGACGTCGATGCGTACGACGCCAAGTCGGACGCCCTCGCCGTACTCGCAGCGGCGGGCGCGCCGCTGCAGGCGCTGCAGGTGGTGCCGGGCGGGCCGGCGTGGTTTCATCCCGGGCGCTCCGGAACCATTCAGATCGGACCGCAGAATGTGCTCGGGCATTTCGGCGAACTGCATCCGCAGGCGCTGGAAGCGCTCGACGCTGCCGGGCCGGTGGTGGCGTTCGAGGTCATTCTCGACCGCATCCCGGAGCCGAAAGCCAAGCCGACGCGGACCAAGCCGATGCTGGAGCTCTCCCCGTTCCAGCCGGTGGAGCGGGATTTCGCCTTCCTGGTCGATCGCGCTATCAAGGCCGCCGATATCGTGCGCGCAGCGCAGAATGTGGATCGCAAGCTGATCACCAACGTCAATCTGTTCGACGTCTATGAAGGCACCGGAATCGAGCCCGGCAAGAAGTCGGTGGCGATTGCGGTCACCTTGCAGCCGCGCGAGAAGACCATGACCGACCAGGAGATCGACGCGGTTGCCGCCAAGATCGTGGCCGAAGTGGCGAAGCGCACCGGCGGGTCGTTGCGGGCGTAACGCGTCGCATTCTTACCTACCCCTGAAAGGGGGAGGTCGGCGCGCCGCGCAGGGGTGGATCTCCCACCGGCAAAAAACGTTCGGAGCAAATCCCAGTGACCCCCACCCCAACCCTCCCCCTTTCAGGGGGAGGGAGAGCACCCAACCCTTGGCTCCTTCACAAAGGACTCGCGTCGGCTACGACCGCCGGCCAAGCTGCTTGAGCGCGGCGTCGGCTGCGCGTTCGCCGGATTCCCAGGCGCCGCCGACCGTGCCCCACAACGTCTCATGGGTCGCCTCCCCCGCAAACCAGAGACGGTCGCGCACCGGTTCGGTCAGGACCCGGCGCGACCCCTGGCCGCCGACGCTGGCCGAGGAAAACGCGCCCAATGTCCACGGCTCGTCATTCCAACGGGTGGCGTGGCTGCGCTTGACCGCCTTCTTGATGTCCGCGCCGTAAAGATTGCCGAGCCATTCGAGGGCAAAATCGACCATCGCGGCTTCGCCTTGCGCCGACAGTTCGCGGCCGAAGGATCCGGCCACATCCACCATGACCAGTGGCGTGCCGGAAATGTTGGCCAGGACCGCCCCGGTGCGGGTGCCGTCGGTCTTCTCGTACAACAGATCGTCGCGCTGCAGCCCGAGCGGATTGTCCGGCAACTCCAGCATGATGTGGTCATAGCTGCCGAGCGTCAGCTTGCCGACCGCGTCGAGCTGGCGTTTGGGAAAATCCGGATTGAATTTGATCTTGCCTGCCGCGAGCACGCCAGTCGACACCGTCACGATCGCGGTGCGAGCGCTGATATGGCCTTTGGTAGTCTCGACCTCGACGCCGTTGCGGCCCCAATCGATACGCGTGACCGGGTTCGACAATTGCACCGGCAGACCGGCGCCGAGTTTTGCAATCAGCGCGCCAAAGCCCTGGCGGCAAAAGGAGTCGACGTCGCGCTCGACCGACTTGGCAAAGTCCTGCGCTGAGACCTCGCTCAGCTCCTTGCCGCAGCCGAATGGTCCGAGCACGAACTCGACGGTGCGGCGCCAATCCAGCAGATCCTTCGGCAACGCCTGAGCACAGGACAGATCAACCTTGCCGCGTGCGGCTTCGGTGATGGCACGATTGGAGCGGACGAGAGCCGATAGAAAATCCTCCATCTCGCCGGAACGCGCGTAACGCCGGCCGATGCGAACGCGCTGACCGGGAGGCGCCGGATAAACGTCCAGGCCGGTGCCGGACGCGAGTTTCGCCACCGGATTGAGATCCGGCATATGGATCCAGTGCGCGCCGCGGTCATAAGGCACGCCGAAGATCTGGGTGTCGGTGATGCAGCGCCCGCCGATCCGGTCGGCGGCCTCGACCATCACGACGCGACGCTTGGCGGCGGCAATTCGGCGAGCGGCCGCGATGCCAGCGGCGCCGGCGCCGATCACGACGACATCGACGTCGTCGGAGGAACGCGATACTCCAAGCGCGGGGGTTGCGGCAGCGGCGGCCGAGGCGGCAAGAAACAAGCGGCGGCTCAAATGCGACATGGTTAGCGGTTCGAACCAGTGCGCGCCCGCCGGCATGATGAGGCCGCAAGTCACGCTCCATTAAGAATCATCAAGCACCCACCGAAACGAGTCAACGCCGTCGGCAGAGGCTTGATAGCGAAGGCGAAACTGGATTGTTCTGGGTCCGCACGCGGACGTTACGGTGTCGCACCACCATGCCCGAACGGCGGGCCCGGCGCAAACGTCCCGTCGCTGTCGTGAACCAAAAGGCAACGTCTTGAATTTACGGTGCGCCCAAGGGACGTACGACGATCATGGGCTGGGTATTCAATCGCATCGGGCACTGGATCGCCCGCTATCTGGAGACGCCGGCGGCGGGTTACGAACCGTTCACGCCGAGCGATCCGGATGCATTGCGCCAATCGCTGCGCCCGGGTGACGTGCTGCTGGTCGAGGGCAACAACCACATCGCCGGCGTGATCAAGTATCTCACGCAATCCACCTGGTCGCACTCGGCGCTGTACGTGGGCCCGGTCGATGGCGCTCGCGCCGATGACGGCGAGCCGCACGTCCTGATCGAGGCGAATATCGGCGAAGGCGTAGTTTCGGCGCCGCTGTCGAAATATTACCCCCATCATACCCGGATCTGTCGACCGATCGGCCTGACCGCCGACGATCTGCGCAAGGTCTGCAGTTACGGCATCGAGCGCATCGGGTTCGATTACGATCTCAAGAACATCATCGATCTGCTGCGGTTTCTGATGCCGATGCCGGTGCCGCAGCGCTGGCGGCGCAGCATGATCGCGCTCGGGTCGGGCGATCCAACCCGATTGATCTGCTCGGCCCTGATCGCACAGGCTTTCGAGGCCGTGCGCTATCCAATCCTTCCCCGTGTGACGCGGCTCGAGAGCCGGGCGGCGCGGCGCGACATTCTGGAAATCCGGCATTCCTCACTCTATGCCCCACGCGACTTCGACATTTCGCCCTACTTCCAGGTGGTGAAGCCAACGCTGGTGCACGGCTTCAACTACAAGCAGATGCATTGGGCTGACCTGCCGCGGCCGGCGGAGGCGAGCGATCACACACAGGACGTCGCGGCCGAAGACGTCAGCCTCATTCCCGACGAGATACCGATCCGCGTCAAGCGCCCGCGTATGCCGCGGCGCACGCAAGTGCATTGATTCAAGAATTGCGACGCTGACGGTTCTTTTTTCGGTCATTTCAGGCGCGAGTGCGGCTTACGAGGCCGGAGCGGCGCCACCTTCCGTGTGCCACCCGGCTTGTGTCCCGCCGCGTAGCCGTCTACCTGTGCTGCAATCGATGAGGTGTCCCGATGCTCGATGCAGCCATGAAAGCCCTCACCCAGCTGTTGTCGCCTGCATTCCGCAGCGTGCTGATCAAATCGGCGGGCCTCGCGATTGCGGTGCTGGCGGTGTTGTTCATTGCGCTCTACCGCGTGCTTGCGTGGCTGCGCGACGCCGGCATTTCCTGGACCGAGGGCGCCGTGGGTCCGATCTCGCACGAGCCGCTGGTGGTCCTGACCTGGCTGCTCGCGATCGCGCTCGGCTTCGGATTGTTCACCGGCGCGATTTTCCTGATGCCGGTGGTGACCTCGCTGGTCGCAAGCTTCTTCTGCGATGAAATCGCCGACCACGTCGAGCGCGAGCATTATCCGGCGGAACCGATCGGCACGGCACTGCCGCTGCTGCGCGCCATCATCGAGGGCGTCAAGGCCGCGCTGCTGGCGCTGGTGGTCTATCTCTGCGCCATGCCGTTCATGTTTCTCGCCGGATTCGGTGCGGTGATCTTTTTCGTCGCCACCGCCTATGTGCTCGGCCGCACCTATTTCGAGCTCGCTGCCATGCGCTATCACTCGGTCGCCGAAGCCAAGGCGATGCGGCGTCTGAACAGCATGACGATCTTCATCGCCGGCATGTTCATCGCGGCGTTCGTGTCGATTCCAATCGTCAATCTGGCGACACCCTTGTTCGGCATGGCGTTCATGGTGCACATGCACAAGCGGCTCTCGGGTCGGCCGCGGCAGGAATTGCTGGAGCCGTTGCGGTAATGCTCGGGCGCGCGGGTAGACGTTGAAACCTACACCGTCTTTTCCGGCCAGCGGCAGAGGTCGTTGATCACGCAATCCGGGCAGCGCGGCTTGCGCGCCACGCAGATGTAGCGCCCGTGCAGGATAAGCCAATGATGCGCGTGCCGCCGATACGGGTCCGGCACCACCCGCTCCAGATTCAATTCCACCTCGAGCGGCGTCTTGCCGGGCGCCAGTCCGGTGCGATTGCCGACGCGAAAGATGTGGGTGTCGACCGCGATGGTGGGCTGACCGAATGCGATGTTGAGCACGACATTGGCGGTCTTGCGTCCGACCCCCGGCAACGCCTCCAGTGCGTCGCGATCATTCGGCACCTCGCCATGATGGCGATCGATCAAGAATTGCGACAGCGCCACCACGTTCTTGGCCTTGGTGCGGAACAATCCGATGGTCTTGACCAACTCGCGCACCTTGTCCTCGCCCAGCGCAACCATTTTCGCGGGCGTGTCGGCGGCGGCGAACAAGGCCGGCGTTGCCTTGTTGACTCCGGCGTCGGTCGCCTGCGCCGATAGCACCACCGCCACCAGCAGCGTGAACGGGTTCACATACTGGAGCTCCCCCTTGGGTTCGGGATTGGCGGCGCTGAAACGGCGGAACGCTTCCTCGACCTCCGCCTTGGTCCAAGGCTTGGCTTGTTTGGGTGTCTTCGTCTTCGGGTTCAGTGTCGGCTTGGCGGCTCGCGCGGTCGACAATACGGCAGGCTTGGCACGGGATTTTTGCGCAGCCGCCTTGGGCCGAAGGGGGGTCGTCTTGCGGGTCATATTATTCGTATAGTGAATGGTCATGACCCCCGACAATGGGCTTGCGCCCGAACCCCCGTTGTTTTCGGCGATCCTCACCCCGCATCGCTCGCTCACCAATGTGGGCTTTCTTGCCGTCATGCTGGCGATCGGCGGGATCAGCTTCGCCTCCGGTGTCTTGTTCCTCATTCTCGGCGCGTGGCCGGTGACCGGGTTTCTCGGGCTCGATGTCGCGCTGGTGTACTGGGCATTTCGGGTGAACTACCGCGCCGCCAAGGCCTACGAAGAAGTCACGGTAACGTCCTCCGAGTTGCGGCTGCGCAAGGTCAGCCATCGCGGTGAGATCGCCGAATGGTGTCTCAATCCGCTTTGGGTCAAGCTCGACCGCGAAGTCGACGAGGAATTCGGTACCGCTCGACTGTTTCTGGTCTCGCGCGGACGCAGGCTTCCGGTCGCGGCGTTTCTTGCCCCGGTCGAGAAGGACAGTTTCGCCGCAGCCCTCGGCGCCGCCATCGGCGAAGCCAAGCGCGGCCCGACAAGACAATGAGCGACTAACATTTTCAGATGCTCAGCGACCGCTGTCTTCGCGCCGTCGCTTTTGGCATCCTGCGACGTTTCCGACAACGAGCGGCCGGAACGGCCATCTCCTGTCGTTGTTCACTGCCTCGCGCACCTTGGTACCACCATTTCGGCGCAGGTGCGTTGCGGCTTCTACGACTTCCGAATCCTTCGCGCGACGGATAGCGTGTGGGAGATGTCACCCGTTGCTGTGACTCTGCCTGAGGGTTTCTGATGGCCACATTTTTCTCCGGCACAAGCGCGCATCGCGGTCAACACCGAGCGGCTCTCCATCGGCTGCTGCCATTCGTGGCGGTCCTGACCCTCGGTGGCTGTTCCGGCGGCGTGTTCGACCCGCAGGGGCCGGTGGCGTCGGCGGAACGAATGATCCTGTTCAATTCTCTCGGCATCATGCTGGCGATTGTCATCCCGACGATCCTGGCGACGCTCGGTGTGGCGTGGTGGTTCCGTGCCTCCAATTCGCGGGCAGAGTATTGGCCGGATTGGGAATATTCCGGGCGGATCGAAATGATCGTCTGGTCGATTCCGGCAATGACAGTGCTCCTGCTGGCCGGCATCGGTTGGATCAGCTCGCACGATCTTGATCCCGGCAAACCACTCGAGAGCACGGTCAAGCCGCTCAACGTGCAAGTGGTCTCGCTCGACTGGAAATGGCTATTCATCTACCCCGACCAGGGCGTCGCCAGCGTCAACCGGCTGACCATCCCGGCGGCCACGCCGATCAGCTTCCAACTCACATCGTCAGGCGTCATGAACAGCTTCTTCGTGCCGCAGCTCGGAAGTCAGATTTACGCCATGGCCGGAATGGCAACGCGGCTGCACCTGATGGCCGACAAACCGGGTGTCTATGCGGGACTGTCGGCACAGTTCTCGGGCGACGGCTTCGCCGATATGGTGTTCAACGTCGACGCGGTGGCGCCGGAGCAATTTGCCGCGTGGGTGAACGCGACGCGGGCGAACGGGCCGACGCTCGATGCCAGCGCTTACGCCGCGCTGCAGCGGCCGAGCCAGAAGGTCGCGCCCTTTACCTATCGCGCCATCGATCCCTCGTTGTTTGCGACCATTGTCAGCGCGGGCGCGCCACCGGTCGGAGCCGCGGCCCCCGATCACTCCAAAATGCGCGCGGAGAATTGAGCATGCTCGGCAAGCTGAGTTGGGACGCCATTCCGATCCACGAACCGATTGACATGATCGTGTCCGCCGTAATGATCGTTGCGGTCGTCGGCATTCTGCTCTGGCTCACCTGGAAACAGCTCTGGCCCTATCTCTGGCGCGAATGGCTGACCTCGGTCGACCACAAGCGGATTGGCGTGATGTATTGCGTGCTGGCGCTGGTGATGCTGCTGCGCGGCTTTGCCGACGCGATCATGATGCGCTCGCAGCAGGCGATCGCGGCGGGCGGCGACTTGGGCTACCTGCCGCCTGAGCATTACAATCAGATCTTTTCCGCGCACGGCACAATCATGATTTTCTTCGTGGCGATGACGTTCGTCATCGGCCTGATGAACTTCGTGGTGCCGTTACAGCTCGGGGTGCGCGACGTCGCGTTTCCCACCTTGAACTCGGTCAGCCTGTGGTTGACCGCCTCGGGCGTGCTGCTCACCAACATATCGCTGGTGATCGGCAATTTCGCGCGCACCGGCTGGCTCGCCTATCCGCCCCTGAGCGAGCTCGCGTTCTCGCCCGATGTCGGGGTCGACTATTATCTCTGGTCGCTGCAGATCTCCGGGGTCGGCACCCTGCTGACCGGCATCAATTTCGTCACCACGATTCTCAAGTTGCGGGCGCCCGGCATGAGTTACACCCGCATGCCGATTTTCTGCTGGACCTCGCTCGCCGCCAACCTCCTGATCGTTGCGGCCTTTCCGATCCTGACCGCGACCTTCGCAATGCTGCTGCTCGATCGCTATCTCGGATTTCATTTCTTCACTACCGACGCCGGCGGCAACGCGATGATGTATGTCAATCTGATCTGGGCCTGGGGCCATCCGGAGGTGTACATTCTTATTCTGCCGATGTTCGGCGTGTTTTCCGAGATCATCTCCACCTTCTCCGGCAAAGCGCTGTTCGGCTATCGCTCCATGGTCGCCGCCACCATGGCGATCTGCGTCCTCTCCTTCATTGTCTGGCTGCACCATTTCTTCACCATGGGCGCCGGCGCCAATGTCAACGCGTTCTTCGGTGTGATGACGATGATCATCGCGGTGCCGACCGGAGTGAAAGTGTTCAACTGGCTGTTCACGATGTATGGCGGCCGCGTGCACTTCACGGTGCCGGTGTTGTGGACGCTCGGATTCATGGTGACGTTCGTCATCGGCGGCATGACCGGGGTGCTGCTGGCAGTGCCGCCCGCCGACTTCCTGCTGCACAACAGCCTGTTTCTGGTTGCGCATTTCCATAATGTGGCGATCGGCGGCGTGCTGTTTGGCGCCTTGGCCGGCTACACCTACTGGTTTCCGAAGGCGTTTGGCTTCACCCTGCACGAGGGCTGGGGCAAGGCCGCATTCTGGTGCTGGCTGATCGGTTTCTATCTCGCGTTCATGCCGCTTTATGCCCTCGGGCTGATGGGCATGACCCGCCGCGTGCAGCATTACGACGACCTGCACTGGCAGCCGTGGCTGCTCGTCGCCGAAGCCGGCGCGGTGCTGATCCTGATTGGGATCGCCTGTCTGGTCGTGCAGCTGATCGTCTCCATCCGTACCCGCGAGCAACGACGCGACATCACCGGCGACCCGTGGGATGGCCGCACCCTCGAGTGGTCGACCGCCTCGCCGCCGCCAGTCTGGAATTTCGCGGTGCTGCCGCAAGTCGAGAGCGAGGATGCCTACTGGAATATGAAGCGGAAGGCCGGCGGTCAGCGGCCCGCGCAACTTGCGGCGACCGCCTACAAGCCGATCGAAATGCCGTTGAACAGCGCGACCGGATTCATCACCGCCTTCTTTGCCGTGATCACCGGCTTTGCGCTGATCTGGCATATCTGGTGGATGGTCATGCTTGGCGTTCTGGGCGCGTTTGGGACCATGCTGGTGTTCGCATGGCGGGACGAGGAGGAGGCCGAGATCCCGGCCGAGAAACTGGCTCACTTCGATCGCGCGCACCGCGCGGAGATGGCGCGATGAGCGCCGCGGCGTCGATCCCAAGCGGCCGCGCGTTGCGCACCGGATCGGAACACCGCGGTCCGGCCTCCAAGCGCATCGTCGTCGGCTACGGCTTCTGGATCTTCCTGCTGAGCGACATCGTGATGTTCTCGGCGATCTTCGCCACTTACGCGGTGCTGGTCCATGCCACCGCGGGCGGTCCGACCGGCGCGCAACTGTTCGACCAAACCAATGTCGCGATCGAAACCGCCTGCCTGCTTGCCTCCAGCTTCACCTGCGGGCTGATGTCGATGGCGATCAATAGCAGGAATGCACCCGCGACCTACATCTTCGCGGCGATCACCTTTGCCTTGGGTGCTGCGTTCCTCGGCATCGAGTTACGTGAGTTCGCCGGCATGATCGCGATCGGAGCAACCCCGGAGCGCAGCGCGTTTTTGTCCGCCTTCTTCACCTTGGTCGGCTGTCACGGATTGCATGTCTCGATCGGGCTGCTCTGGCTGGTGGTGATGATGGCGCAGGTCGCGGCCAAGGGATTCCGTCCAAACGTCGAGCGCCGCTTGCTCTGCTTCAGCCTGTTCTGGCACGCCCTCGACATCATTTGGGTCGCACTGTTTTCGATCGTCTACCTGATGGGAGCGCGCTGATGCAGGACGAAATGTTGGACCGGGCGCCCGGCGACGACGAGCCGTCCATGGTCGCCCATGACGAGACCCATGCCGGCCTGCGCGCCTACCTGATCGGGCTGGCGCTGGCCGTCATCCTCACCGCGACGTCGTTCTGGGCTGCCAACACATCGCTATTATGGGCGCCCGGCGTCGCGACCGGCCTCGCCGTGCTCGCGGTCGCGCAAATGGGCGTCCACCTCGCATTCTTCCTGCACATCACCACCGGACCCGACAATACCAACAACGTGCTGGCGCTCGCCTTCGGCGTGCTGATCGTGACGCTCGTTGTCGCCGGCTCGCTTTGGATCATGGCCAACTTGAACGACAACGCGATGCCTTCGCCCGAACTTATGAATCTCCACATGCAGCATTGATCGCTCAGCCGTAGTATCGCTCCCCAATCGACTGCGGGCGACATTCACCCGACAAACCTTTCGCTCGATTTCCAAGTTCCGCTGATCCGCCATCCGTTTGTTCGGACGGCATTTTTGGTTAGTCTTTGGTCGAAACGGCGTTCCATCGCCCCGCGCGACATCAGTCTGGCTCGGTCGCCCGCATGCGGTGCAGGAATCGGGTGGTTGGCGCGGTTGGGGCTGTGTATCTGAGGGCAAGATGATGGAGACCACCATGCTCTCACCCGACCGGATTCCGGACCTGACCCCGCTGTCCCAGGCCGCCGACGACTACGCCGTCGTCCGACGGGCCATTGCCTATATTTCCGAGCACCGGCGCGCGCAGCCTGAGGTTGAGGCGATCGCACACGCGGCTGGGGTGACGCCCGACGACCTGCATCACCTGTTCCGGCGCTGGGCCGGGCTGACACCGAAGGCGTTCCTGCAGGCGTTGACTCTCGATCACGCCCGCATGCTGCTGCGCCAATCGGCGAGCGTGCTCGATGCCGCCTACGAGGTCGGATTGTCGGGACCGGCGCGGTTGCATGATCTGTTCGTAACGCACGAGGCGATGTCGCCCGGCGAATGGAAGTCCGGCGGCGCCGGCCTGCGGCTGCGCTACGGTTTTCATCCCTCGCCATTCGGACGCGCGCTGGTGATCGCGTCGGACCGCGGCCTTGCCGGACTGGCGTTCGCCGAACCGGGTGAAGAGCGCGCGACATTGGCCGACATGCAGCGACGATGGCCGAAAGCGGACTACGCCGAGGATTTTGCCGGCACCGCCGCGATCGCGCGTCGCATCTTTGATCCGATGCTGTGGCGGCCTGAGCAGCCATTGCGGGTGGTGTTGATCGGCACCGATTTCGAAGTCCAGGTGTGGGAAACTCTGCTCGCCATTCCCCTCGGCCAGGCGTCGACCTATTCCGACGTTGCATCGAGGATCGGGCGCCCGACGGCCTCTCGCGCGGTGGGAGCTGCGGTCGGCAAGAATCCGGTTGCCTTCGTGGTCCCCTGCCACCGGGTCCTCGGCAAGGCGGGCGATCTCACCGGTTATCACTGGGGGCTCACGCGCAAATGCGCAATGATCGGATGGGAAGCGGGAAAAGCGGCTGAAAGCTGACGTCAGCAGCCGAGGCGCGTTCGCGCGTCATTGAATTCGGTGGCTCTGTGCCTGCGCAGAAACCGTGATGGCGTCGAGCACCGGTTCGTCCGCATGGGGAAAGGCGCCGGCGCGATAGGCCGCCAGCGTTTGCTGGTCGAGCCCATCCATGACATCGGCGAGCTTTTCGTAGGTGATGCAGCGCACCTCGGGCAGGCCGCACACGGCGCGCGCGAATTCCTTGAGGGCCTCCCGATAGGCGCCGCCTTGGTAGTCGAAGAAGTGGTGGCCGATGTGCACCGGCGCCCGATTGCCGGTGTAGTTGGCTTTGAAGTAGTCGAGATAGGTTTGCAGGGTTTGCTCGCGATCGGCATCGTGCCGACGCGGATCGGCGACGGCATGGGATTGCGCGACAAAAAAATTGTAGTCCATCGACAGTAAGTGCTTGCCGGAATGATTCAGCGGGATGCTGGCAAGATTGAAGCGCCATACGCCGTCCTTTTGCTCCGGCCACGCGTTTGATTCGGATTCGCCGCTCGCATCGTAGCGAAAATGGTGCTCGCGCAACGTCGTGTAGAGCCCTGCCCCGTTCGCCAGATAGGGCGCGCGGAACCCGACAATGTCGGTGAACGAAAAGGCAAAGCCGGCCTCCGCCGGCATCGCATTGTTCGGCGCGGCGTGGTCGAAGATCTCGCGATAGCTGTTGAACTCCTGGTTCCAGTCTGACGACGACCAGGCGCGGCCGTCGAAATGGCCGACCGCGTGGGAGGCGATTTCGTGACCGTTGCGGCGCAGCTCATTGACGTAGGCAATGCGTCGGCGCACATCGTCGGAGGAGCCGCCGAAACTGATGCGCGAATAGCCGCGGCCTTGATGCGGCGCCTGGTAGGAGTTGCGGCTGGTGTCGGCAAGAAAGTTGCTGCCGCTGACGAAAAAAGTGAAGTGGACGCGATCGCCGTCTTTGTTCATGTCGGTCGCGAATGCGGCGAGATCTTCCCACCGTTCAAGCTCGGTGCAGTTATCGAACGCCATCACCACGAATTGCGGTGGCCGTTCGACGGATGCAATAGCGGCGCCGGCGTGAACCGAAGCAGCCGAGCCAAACACTATTCCCAGAGCGGAAATTGCTCTCGACGCAATCACGGCAACCCCCGGCGATACGGACCGTGAAATCAGCGTATCAACCGGGTCCCGCGCTCAGTGGTAGCCGCGGGAACCGCACGAGAGAATTCGCGATCGAGAATGACGAGAGCAGAACGCGATCGGTAAAATTGCGTAGAATATATTTACGCGGCCATTTCCAATTTCGACGCGACAGTCGAATCCGCGTTTAGCCGGTAGACCAGCGGCACCCCGGTCGCGACCTCGCGTTGCAGGATTTGCTCCGGCGACAGATGCTCCAGCACCATGATCAGCGCCCGCAAGCTATTGCCATGGGCACTCACGACCACGCGCTCACCGCGCAGCACGCGCGGAAGAATCTCTTGGATATAATACGGCAATACGCGGGCGGCGGTATCTTTGAGGCTTTCGCCGCCCGGCGGCGGCACGTCATAGGAGCGGCGCCAGATCCGCACCTGCTCTTCGCCCCATTTCTTGCGCGCATCATCCTTGTTCAGGCCGGAGAGATCGCCGTAGTCGCGCTCGTTCAGCGCCTGGTCCCTGATAATGGGAAGCGATTTGAGCGCCATCTCATCGAGCATGAGGTCGAGCGTGCGCTGAGCGCGCTTGAGCGCCGAGGTAAAGCTGACGTCGAACACTATGTTCTGGGACTTGAGCTTGCGACCGGCGGCGCGGGCTTCCGCGATTCCCTGCTCGGTCAGATCGACATCGCGCCAGCCAGTAAACAGATTCTTCAAATTCCATTCGCTCTGGCCGTGGCGAACCAACACCAGCAATCGCTCCATCACGCTGTTCCCTTCTTACAAGTTCCCGAGGCCGAGCACATCGGCCATCGAATAGAGTCCGGGTTTCTGCCCGCGCGCCCATAAGGCCGCTTTCACTGCGCCGCGCGCAAAGATCATGCGATCCTCGGCACGGTGCACCAGCTCGATGCGCTCAGAGGGGCCGGCGAACATCACGGTGTGATCGCCGACCACGGTGCCGCCACGCAGCGTGGCAAATCCGATATCGCCGGCCTCCCGCGGGCCGGTGTGACCGTCACGCACGCGCACCGAACGTTGGGCAAGATCGACCTTGCGACCGTCCGCCGCCGCTTTGCCGAGCAGCAGCGCGGTGCCGGAGGGAGCATCGACTTTGCGGTTGTGATGCATCTCGATGATCTCGATATCGAAGTCCTGATCGAGCGCCTGTGCCGCGCGCTTGACCAGAGCCGCCAGCAGATTGACGCCGAGACTCATGTTGCCGGACTTCACCGTCACCGAGCGCTGGGCGGCGGTTGCGATCAGCTTCTCGTCTCCGGGTTCGAGACCGGTCGTCCCGATGACGTAAACCAGGCCATTATCGGCGGCAAGTTCCGCGAAGGCGACGGTGGCGGCGGGAACGGTGAAGTCGAGAATTCCGTCGGCCTTTGCCAACAAGGGTGCGGGGTCCACGGTGACCAGAATGCCGTTGGCCCCGAGCCCGGCGAGTTCGCCACTGTCACGCCCGATCACCGCTGAACCCTTGGATTCGAGCGCGCCGGCAAGCACCGCGCCGTCGATCTCGGCGATGGCTTTGACCAGCGTGCGCCCCATCCGGCCACCGGCCCCGGTCACGATCAGCCGCATGTCGGACATGGTTCGAACTCCAGGGCGTGCAACCCAATGATTGCGGGGGGTATAGCGGGGATGGCGCGCCATGAAAAGGCGCTAGGGCTGCGGGCCGTCGTAGCCTTCGCAGATGAGCAGATCGAAGGCAGCGCGGCCTTGGCGCAGCGCCGCGGCGGCCTGGTAGGCTTCGGAACGGTAGCAGGCGAGCGCCGCCTGATAGCTCGGAAACGCGAGCACAATGCTGCGCGATCGCGCGCGCCCTTCGACCAATTCGCGCGTGCCGCCGCGCACCAGGAAGTGTCCGCCATGAGCCCCGATCGGCGCCATGTCGGCCGCCATGTAGGCTTGGTAACCCGCGGGCTCGGTGACATCGACGTGGCCGACCCAATAGCCTTTCGCGCCGATTGTGGGGATCGTACCGGAGACCGGCGGCTGCGGGCCGTCATACCCGGCGATCACCACGAGATCGGCATCCGAGGCGTCCCGTCGGAGCGCGATCGCGTGTTGGTATTCGCCCGAGCGATAGCAGGCGAGCGCAGTGTCGTAGTCGTCGAATTCCATCACCACCAGCCGGCTTCGGCTCGCGCCTTCGACATGTTCGACGGCGCCGGCGCGGACCAGAAAACGTGCGCCATATTTGTGAAAGGCGACCGCGTTCGCCGCCCGGTAGGCCTCGTAACGCTGCGGGTCGGTCACGTCGACCAGTCCGATCCAATAGCCTTTGGTCATGCTGTTCTCGCCGCGTTACGCTCCTGCTGCGGCCGCGATCTCCGCGACGATTGCGTCGGCGGCAGCCTTCGGATCCGGTGCTTCCACGATCGGACGGCCGACCACGAGATAATTGGCGCCGGCGGCGATGGCGGCGGTGGGCGTCATGATCCGTTTCTGATCGCCACTGGCTGCGCCCGCCGGCCGGATCCCCGGCGTCACCAGCGCCATGCTCGGACCAATGATCGGTCGCAGAGTCGCGGCCTCTTCGCCCGAACAGACAATACCATCGACGCCGATGTCGCGCGCCTGAGCGGCGCGCTCAGCCACCAGTTCGCTGACGGTAAAATCGTAGCCGGCAGCGGCGAGATCGGCGTCGTCGTAAGACGTGAGCACGGTCACCGCGAGAATACGCAGGTCGGAATTCGCGCGCGCGTCGACGGCCGCATGCATGGTTTGCGGATAGGCGTGGACGGTGAGAAAGGTCGCGCCGAGGCGAGCAACGCTTTCAACACCTTTGGCAACGGTATTGCCGATGTCGTGCAGCTTGAGGTCAAGAAAGACCCGCTTGCCGGCCCGGACCAGCGCTTCGGCGAACGGCAGACCGCCGGCGAAGGCCAGCTGATAGCCGACCTTGTAAAACGTCACGGCATCGCCGAGCCGAACGACCAGCGCCTCGGCAGCAGCAACGGACGACACATCGAGAGCGAGGATCAATCGATCGCGCGGATTTTCCATCCTGGCGCCACTCCTTGGTTCAGCGTTTCGGGCGGCATTTGTTCGCAGCGAGCATAACACCGGCAAGAAAACGGTGCCGGGGCAAGCTGTGGACGACGCGGATGATGAATGGGAGCGGGAGGCGCGTGCAATCAACCGCGGCGATAAATCCACACCCGGGCGGGCGGGAGGTTCAGCCAAATTCGCTCGGAGGCTTCGGCTCGCATTCCCGCGATCGCGCGCGGCAGCGGCGGAACCACGGCATAGGTGAATTGAATGAACGGCGCCCCCGGCGACAGGAAGCCCAAGGCCTCGTTGATCAGTCGCAGGCGCGTGCGCACCGCCTTGGTGACAATCGGCAATCCGGAGACCACCGCCGCCGCCGTCTTCGATGGAATTATCTTTCCGAGCGCGCGCTTGAGGGAATAGGCGTCGCCCTGCACGATGGTTGCCGCCGGATAGCGGGTCCGCAGCAGGCGACAGAACATCGGATTGTATTCAACAAGTACGAGCCGCGCGGGATCCACGCCCTGGGCTACCAGAGCCTCCGTCACCGGACCGGTGCCGGGACCGAGTTCGATGACCGGACCTGTCACATTAGGATCAACATAGCGCGCCATAGTACGCGCAAGGATCTTACCCGATGGCGCGACCGCCCCAGTCTCGAGCGGCTTCTCCAACCATGACCGAATAAAGCGCATCTCGTCATCGAGACGGTGCTTCTTGGCAATGGTCAGGCTGGAATGTGCGGACATTGGTATTTTTATGCCAATACTCGGGCGGTATTCCCCATTTCCACGCCTATAGAGCGCGGGGGCCGGGGTCAAGCCGGAACTAGGCCGAACTGGTGCGGTTCCCCAATCCGTCGAAAAATTCGCGAACCTTTCCAAGGAAACCTGCCGATTCCGGATGAGTTTCCTTGGAGGATAGTTTTTCGAACTCCACCAGGAGCTCGCGTTGACGTTTGGTCAGATTTTGCGGCGTTTCGACGACCACCTGAACGTACATGTCGCCGCTCTGCTTGGCACGAAGCACCGGCATACCTTTGCTTTGCAACCGGAAGCGCCGGCCCGACTGTGTCCCTTCCGGAACTTTTACCTTGGTCTTGCTGCCGTCGATGGTTGGGACCTCAAAGTCGCCGCCGAGTGCTGCCGTTCCCATCGAGATCGGCACCCGATAATGAATGTCGGCGCCGTCGCGCTGGAAGAACGGATGGCTGCTGATGGCGAGAAAAATATAGAGATCGCCGCTCGGCCCGCCGCGCACGCCAGCTTCGCCTTCGCCCGCGAGCCTGATCCGCGTGCCGTCCTCGACGCCCGCCGGAATATTGACCGACAATGTGCGCTCACGGGTGATGCGACCGGAACCGGCGCAGGACGCGCAGGGATCTTCAATGACTTGGCCGCGTCCGTGACAGGCTGGACAGGTTCGTTCGAGCGTGAAGAATCCCTGGGCATGACGAAGCTTGCCGTATCCATTGCAGGTCGGACAAGGCTTCGGCTTGGTGCCGGCCTTGGCGCCGCTGCCGGAGCAGGTTTCGCAGGTCACCGAGGTCGGAATGCGGACCTGGGCCGTTTTGCCGTGATAGGCTTCCTCGAGGGTGATTTCCATATTGTAGCGCAGATCGGCGCCACGCTCGCGGCCGGAGCCACGACTGCTGCGGCGTCCGCCCATGCCAAAGAAATCGTCGAAGATATCGGCGAAGGTCGTGGCGAAGTCCGCACCGAATCCGGCGGCGCCGGTGCCCTGCTCGAAGGCGGCGTGGCCGAAGCGATCGTAGGCGGCGCGCTTTTCCGGATCCTTGAGCACCTCGTAGGCCTCGTTGACCTCCTTGAACTGGTGCTCGCAGTCCTTGTCGCCCGGATTGCGATCCGGATGATGCTTCATCGCCATTTTGCGAAAGGCGGCTTTAAGCTCGGTTTCGCTTACGCCGCGCTGGACGCCGAGGACCTCGTAATAGTCGCGCTTAGACATGCGCCGCCGTCCCCATCCTTCACACGGCGTTGCGGCCGGGATTGAAAGCGCAGCCGGATCCTTCCGGCATCGCTTTCGGACAATATTGCTTTCGATTCCCGGCAATGAAAACCCGCAGGTCGGAAAATTCCGACCCGCGGGTCACGCCGGAGCGTAACGAAGATCCGAGGGCAGCAGGCATGCGCGCGCCTCCGCCGTTGCTTATGCGGACTTCTTGTTCTTCTTGTCGTCGTCGACCTCGGTAAACTCCGCGTCGACCACGTCATCCTTGCCACCGGCAGCGGGACCACCGTCAGGACCGGCGCCGCCTTCCTGCGCCTGCTTGTACATGGCCTCGCCAAGTTTCATCGACGCCTGCGCCAAGGCGTTGGACTTGGCGCTGATCACGGATACGTCGTCACCCTTGATCGCTTCCTTAAGGTCGGCAAGCGCGTTCTCGATGACACGACGATCGGCCTCGCTGACCTTGGATCCGTGCTCGGCCAGCGCCTTGTCGGTGGTGTGGATAAGGGCATCGGCCCGGTTCTTGGCCTCGACCCCTTCCTTGCGCACCTTGTCCTCGCTGGCATGCGCTTCGGCGTCCTTCACCATGCGCTGGATGTCGCCTTCGGAGAGACCACCAGAGGCCTGAATCCGGATCTGCTGCTCCTTGCCGGTCGCCTTGTCCTTGGCCTGGACGTTGACGATGCCATTGGCGTCGATATCGAACGTCACCTCCACCTGCGGCACGCCGCGTGGCGCCGGTGGGATGCCGACCAGATCGAACTGGCCGAGAATCTTGTTATCGGCAGCCATTTCACGCTCGCCTTGGAAGACACGGATGGTCACCGCGTTCTGATTGTCCTCGGCGGTCGAGAATACCTGGCTCTTCTTGGTCGGTATCGTGGTGTTGCGATCGATGATGCGGGTGAACACCCCACCCAGCGTCTCGATGCCGAGCGACAGCGGCGTCACGTCGAGCAACAGCACGTCCTTGACGTCGCCCTGGAGGACGCCGGCCTGAATCGCGGCACCGATCGCCACGACCTCGTCCGGATTGACGCCCTTGTGCGGCTCCTTGCCAAAGAACTGCTTGACGACCTCCTGCACCTTCGGCATCCGGGTCATGCCGCCGACCAACACCACCTCGTTAATCTCGCCAGCGGTCAGACCGGCATCCTTGAGCGCGAGCCGGCAGGGCTCGACGGTCTTCTGGATCAGGTCGTCGACCAGTGCCTCAAACTTGGCGCGCGTCAGCTTCATGGTCAGATGCTTCGGACCGGATGCGTCGGCGGTGATGAACGGCAGATTGATTTCGGTCTGCGTGGTGGAGGAGAGTTCGATCTTGGCTTTTTCCGCCGATTCCTTCAGCCGCTGCAGCGCGAGCTTGTCGCGGCGCAGGTCGATGCCCTGCTCCTTCTGGAACTCGTCGGCGAGATAATTGACCAGCCGCATATCGAAGTCTTCGCCGCCGAGGAAGGTGTCGCCATTGGTCGACTTGACCTCGAACACGCCGTCGCCGATCTCCAGGATCGACACGTCGAAGGTGCCGCCGCCGAGATCATAGACTGCGATGATGCCGGTCTTTTCCTTGTCGAGACCATAGGCGAGCGCCGCCGCCGTCGGCTCATTGATAATGCGCAGCACATCAAGCCCGGCGATCTTGCCGGCGTCCTTGGTGGCCTGGCGTTGAGCATCGTTGAAATAGGCGGGGACCGTGATCACAGCCTGCTCGACCTTCTGGCCGAGATAGGCTTCCGCCGTCTCTTTCATCTTCTGCAGAATGAATGCGGAGATCTGCGAAGGCGAATACGCCTTGCCCTCGGCCTCGACCCAGGCGTCACCGTTGCCGGCGCGCACGATCTTGTAGGGGACGAGCTTCTTGTCCTTTTCCACCATCGGATCGTCGTAGCGACGGCCGATCAGGCGCTTGACCGCAAAGAAGGTGCGCTCCGGATTGGTGACCGCCTGGCGCTTGGCCGGCTGGCCGACCAGCCGCTCGCCGTCGTCGGTAAAGGCGACGATCGAAGGGGTCGTGCGCATGCCTTCCGCATTCTCGATGACTTTCGGCGCCTTGCCTTCCATCACCGCGACGCATGAATTGGTTGTACCGAGGTCGATACCGATGACCTTGCCCATGGTTATTCCTCTCTTTTTCAGCAGGTCGGCCGGGTCCACGTGGGCACCCGGATGGAAAGGCGCGGCTGGCCTGCCGCCGGGCCCCTTCCGACCCCCTCACACTCACTGCACCGCCCCTTGCGGCGCTCCCGCTCATATAGGAGGGCTGGGTGGCCCTGCAAGTCGGACGAGGATTTAAGGAACGAGCATTCGTGATCGAGACCGAGCACGGCCCCAGCCCTGCCCCCGGGTCAGGACGCCAGCGGGAGCGTTAACGGTCGGTCCGGCGCGACGGCCAGAGGCAGCAATGGCGTCTGCCCGATCGCGCGGACACCGATCACGAACAGCGCGAGCAAGGCAAGCGGCATAACGCCGAGACCCAACTGATTCAGGTACATCATGGCGGTCGGTGCGACCCAGGCGAGAAAGCAGACCCCGCTCGATTCCGAACGCAAGGGCAACCGACCGAACATGATCCACACCAGCATCGCGCCGACCCCGACCAGATCGTAGTTGTAGACATAGGGCGTGATGAGCGGCGAGGCGGTGACCAGCACGAAAGCGCGCTCGCATGGATCTCTGGTGCGCCGCACAGCCCAGCAGGCGAGCGCGATCGTGGCGATGGCGACGGCGAGCTGAATTCCGAAAGCGACCGAATCGCCCAACCCGAAAGTTCGCGCGGCTGCGAACACCGAGGCCAGCATAAATCTAAACGAATCGTTGAAAGCCCGGACCGCCGCGACCGTGTATCCGGCATTGATCGCCAAATAGTGCTGCCATGCATCGAGCCCGAACAGTGCGACCGACAGGGTGACCATCGTCAGTACTGTTACTGCGGCGATGAGCATGACGCGCCAGGCACCCAGTGCGACCAGCGCGAACGGGATCACCACCGCCATCTGTGGCTTGAACGCCAGCAGGCCGAGCATCACCCCGGCGATCATCGGCCGCGTGTCGATCAGCAGAATTCCGCCGATCATCAGGATCGCAGTCAAAACACCACACTGACCGCCAACCGTGTTGATGAGACAGGCAGGCGCAAGCACCAGCATGATGAGTGCGAGAACGCGCTGCGCCGGCTTGATCTCGGACAGGATCAGAGTTGCGAAAACCGCAAAGAGACCGAAGGTCCAAACCGCCAGGGCCCACAGGTAGGGGAGCTGCGCCAGCGGCCAAAACAAAGGCAGCGTGTAGAGCGGGTAGCTCCACGTGGTGAACGGGACCGGATGTCCGATCAAGTCACCAACCGCATCGGGATAACCGGCCAGATCGAACAAGGCCGATAGCCGGCCGCTGAAGGCGAATTGCGGTCCCGCCCACAGATTGATGAAATCGCGACCGACCTGATAGCCCGGGACGTCGGTCCAACCATGGGTCGGCCAATAGCCCCACCACAGCACCGGCCAGAACAGCAGCACCGAGGCGGCAGCGTAGATCACGTGCCGGACGTTGAGCTCTCTGAGCATGCGTCAGCTCTCGCGCAGGGCCTTGAAGCTTAGGTCCAGCAATGCCTCAACAGCGTTGAGTTTCCCTTAACGCAACGGCCGAATTCCCTCGCGGTTACAGAGGTTTATATAAGCCAGACTTTAACGAAATGCTGGCACTGAATGGGCGTAGGAACCTCACCGGCCGCGCAGCGAGGGATGGGATGAGCGTCGGTAACGTTGACCTCAGCGTCCGCGCCCGCGTCGGTGTACGAGCCGGCTTCGCGCGACCGCTCGCCTTGCTGCCGCGATCGCTGCGCTTCCTGATGGTCGGCGGCGTCGGACTGCTGGTTGATCTCACCGTATTCACCTTCATCACCCTCGCCGAACATGGGGCGCATCCGCTGATCGCGCGCGTTGGCTCGCTGGCGCCGGCCACTCTCGTCACCTGGGGCCTCAATCGCAGCATTACGTTCACGCACAGCGGCCGCCATCCCGGCGAGGAAGCCATGCGCTACGTCGCGGTTGTCGCGGTGGCCCAGGCAACGAGCTATGCGGTTTTCGCGGCGCTCGTGCTCACGGTCTCCGGCGGGCTACCGCAGGCCGCGGTGGTGGCCGGAGCGGCAGCCGGTGCCCTGATTTCCTACAGCGGCTATCGCTTGTTCGCGTTTGCCCCGCGCAAACCATCCCAACCCACAGCCCGCCTCTGAACCCGCCGACGAAAGGTCGCCGCATGCAAGTCGATGCCGAAGTTTTCGTGGTTGGTGCGGGACCGGCCGGGCTCACCGCCGCCTATTGTCTGACCAAGGACATGCCGTCCGTCCTGGTGATCGAGAAGGATCCGGTCTATGTCGGCGGCATCAGCCGGACGGTGAGCTACAACGGTTATCTCTTCGATATCGGCGGGCACCGCTTCTTTTCGAAGGCGAAGGAGGTCGTCGATCTGTGGCAGGAAATTCTGCCCGACGACTTCATCGCGCGGCCGCGGCTATCCCGGATCTATTACGGCGGAAAATTCTATTCCTATCCGCTGAGCGCGTTCCAGGCGCTCTGGAATCTCGGCATGCTGACGAGCGCAATGTGTCTGCTGTCCTATGCCTATGCGAAGACACGACCGATCAGCGAGCCGCGCACCTTTCACCAATGGGTGCGCAACCAGTTCGGTGAAAAGCTGTTCTCGATCTTTTTCAAGACCTACACCGAAAAAGTGTGGGGCATGTCGTGCGATGAGATTTCCGCCGATTGGGCGGCGCAACGGATCAAAGGGCTCGATCTGCGCGTCGCGATCGTCAGCGCGCTCAAACGTTCGTTCAAGCCGCTCAGTTTCGGCAACAGGAAAAAATCCGAGTCCGCAGCCGGCGGCCCGGTGGTGAAAACCCTGATCGAAAGTTTTCAGTATCCGCGCAAAGGCCCCGGCATGATGTGGGAGGCGGCGGCCCGCAAGATCACCGCCCGCGGTGGGCGCATCCTGATGGGGCGGGAGCTGCAGACGCTCAGTTTCGACGACAACACCAAGATCTGGCGCATCGAGGTGGCGACCACCGACGGGGTACGCGAAACCTACACCGCGCGCCATATCATCAGCTCGGCACCGGTGCGCGAACTGGTGGAAAAGTTGGCGCCGCGGCCGATTTCGCTGTGGCACGCTCGCGCGCTGCGCTATCGCGACTTTCTCACCGTCGCATTGATGGTCAAAAAGCCCGATCTGTTTCCTGACAACTGGATCTACATCCACGACCCCTCGGTCAAGGTGGGGCGCGTGCAGAATTTCCGCTCGTGGTCGCCGGAAATGGTGCCTGACGGCATGAGCTGCCTCGGCCTGGAGTATTTTTGTTTCGAGGGCGACGGATTGTGGTCTGCCGCCGATGCCGAGCTCATCGCGCTGGCGAAACGGGAGATCGGCCAGATCGGGCTGATTTCGGGCGAGGACGTGGTCGATGCCTGTGTCGTTCGCCAGCCCAAAGCCTATCCGGTCTACGACGACGCCTACCGGCACAACGTCGCAATGATCCGGCTCGACCTCGAGAAGAGCTATCCGAGCCTGCACATGGTCGGACGCAACGGCATGCACAAGTACAATAACCAGGATCACGCGATGATGACCGCGATGCTCACGGCGCGAAATATTCTGGCGGGCGCCCGTCTCTACGACATCTGGGCAGTGAACGAGGACGCCGAATACCACGAGGCCGGCGATTCCGGTGTGCAGGACGCGTTGCAAAGCGAGCGTCTGGTGCCGCGCAAGGTCGCCGGGGAAAAGGCGGCGTAAGTGGAGCCGGCTCCGGTCTTGCGCATGCCTGACAGCCTTCGCCGAAGTCTTTTCATCTTTTCGACGGTGGGCTTCGGCCTTGCCGTCTCCATTGTTTGGCTATTTTACCGGCCGGCAAACGACCTCTACGACGTCACGCAACACCCGCTGGCCCGCGATTTTGTGAATATCTGGAGTGCGCCACAGATTATTTCCCGCTACGGCACCCAGATGCTTTTCGATTTCAGCCACTATTATTTGGCCGTCGGCGAATTGTTCAGGTCCGGCGTTCCGGATTACAGCTTCATCTGGTCCTATCCGCCCACCATGCTGCTGTTTGCAGAACCCTTCAGCCTGTTGCCTTATCAATCCGCGGCGCTGGTGTGGACATTGAGCGGCTTTGCGCTCTATGGCGCGGTGGTGCTCGCGCGGCTGCCACCATCGGATCGCACCATCGGGCTCTTGGCGTTGTCGGTCGCGCCGGCCACGATCATCAACACGGTGGTCGGGCAAAACGGGTTCTTCACCGCCGCGCTGGTTCTTAGTGCCGTCGTTTGCCTCGACCGACGACCTTGGCTCGCGGGCGCGCTGTTCGGGTTGCTGACGGTCAAGCCTCAGCTCGGCCTGCTGGTCCCCGTCGCATTGCTATCGATCGGCGCATGGCGAACCATGGCCTCCGCCGCAATCACCGGCACCTGCCTCGTCGCTGCGTCCGTGATGTTCTGGGGCCTGGAACCGTGGATCAATTGGGTGACGCGCACGTCGCCGTACGTCTACGACGTGGTCGCCACGTTTCGCGCCCTCCACGGCTACATGATGCCGTCGGTCTTCGCGTCGATGCGTGACCTGGAGTTTTCACCCGCGATCGCCAATGTGACGCAAGGCTTGGTGACCCTCTTGGTCATTCCCGCCGTGTTCGTGGGGTTCAGGAAAAGCCAGGACATCAGCTTGCGTGCGCTGTTGCTGTGCTGCGGAAGCCTGCTCACGACACCCTATGCGTTCAACTACGACATGACGGCTGTCACCGGGGCAATCCTTTGGATGTTGGCGTCGGGAGCCCCGATCAAACGCTGGCAAATCGCCGTTTTCGGTGTCGTGTGGGTGCTGCCGGCGGCGATTTACATTCTCAACGGCCTGCGGCTCGGCGCGGCGGCAATGCTGATTGGCGCAACGCTTATCGTGGCGCTGATGCGAATCTATGAGGATGCGCAGCGAAAAACCTATGGGATACCGGTCGGGTCCGTCCCGACGCCACGGTGGGTGTGAGCCTTTCTTTCGCGCAGCGATTTTCAACTCTATTCCGATCCATTGAACGAACAGCTCGCAGGTAACGACCAAGTTCGGCAGCGGGCTTGACCCGTCGCATGGACAGGCCATCGATGACCTGGGAGGATTTGGCGTATGACATCGCGGATGGGCCGGTGCTTTGACCAACAGAACCGCCGGCGCGTAATGCTGGCCGTGGCAATGGTCGCCCTGATCGGAGCGGGCAGCGCCCGCGCCGCCCCCGACGACGACCGAACCAGGAACGAGGAGTTCGTCGCGCGGCTATTCGCCGGTCCGGTCGCGAACAAGAAGACCTATGCCTGTTTTGTCCGACAATATGATCCCGACCATTTGGCCCGCCATCCGTTGCAGAAAGTCAACGCGATGAAACTGCTGGTGACGGCCGAGACCGAGCCGGAGGCGACAGCGCCGAGCTATTCGTTCCGGCTCGGCGTTCGCTATCGCAACAAGCCTGGGGCGTTCGATTCCAGCGGCGATTACCGCCACGCCGAAATCTCCGCCGATACCAATAACGAAGCGCGGCTCAATTGCGGCGTTGACTGCGACGGCGGCGGGATCAATATCGGCCTGACCAAGGACACCACGGCGACGCTGATCCGACTCGAACGCATCCGCATCTGGCGCGGCAACGCGCCGGACGAAGAGGCTTCGGATGCATTGGTCGCCGGCGCCGACGACAAAATTTTTCGATTGGATCGCGCGAACCTCGAACAATGCCGTTCGCTGGTCACCGATCGCAAGGAACTTGCCGCGATGCGGCGGAAGTGAGCACCTATGACGACAACCCCGAGCGTGCATCGACGCCGTTTGTTCGCATCCGCCCTCGCGGGCGCGGGCGCGTGGTTTGCGAGCAAGACCGTGGCAAAGGCGGCGCCGATGGTGTCGAACCGCGCCAAAGTGGTCTATCACGTGAGTGACCGCGACAAGGTTAGTTTTGCGCTCGGCAATATCCGCAACCATTTCGACGGCATGGGAGGCCCTGACAAGGTGACGATTGCGCTGGTCGTGCACGGCCCCGCACTCAAACTGTTTCAACGCGATGCAGCCGATCCCGATGTCACCAAGCGGATGGCCGACTTTGTCGCTGCCGGGCTCGCGCCGGCGGCCTGCATCCACTCGATGAAGGCGCAGAACGTCACCCTGACCGATCTCCTGCCCGGCTTCGTTGTTGCCGAGCGGGGTGGCGTCGTGCGGATCGCCGAGTTGCAATCGCAAGGCTACGTCTATCTCAAACCCTGACGCTGCTATTCACGGCCGGGCCGGTCAGGGTCGCGCACCGGGCCGCTTCGCCCTATATCCTCGGGACATCCGTCGCGTCCCATGAGGTTTTGTTGTGCTGCGCCTAGGTTATCTCGATCGGGCCGTCCAGGAATTGCTGCTCGCAGCGGTGCGTGAGGTGATGCGTGCGGCTCCGCCCTACACCCCGACCATGCCGCGCAGCGGCAAGCCGCTGTCCGTGCGCATGACCAATTGCGGACCGCTTGGCTGGGTCTCCGACCGCAATGGCTATCGCTATCAGGCCGAGCATCCGGAGACCGGACGGCCGTGGCCGCCGATCCCCGACATTTTACGCCGCGCCTGGGAGGAGCTCTCTGGCTATGGCGGGCTCCCGGAGGCCTGTCTGGTGAATCTCTATGCGCCTGATGCCAGGATGGGCCTGCACCAGGATCGCGACGAGGCCGATTTCTCCGCTCCGGTGGTATCGCTCTCCCTCGGTGACACTTGTCTGTTCCGCCTCGGAGGAACCAAGCGCAGCGATCCGACCCATTCGTTTCGGCTCGCCTCCGGCGACGCATTCGTGCTCGCCGGTGGCACACGGCTGGCGTTCCATGGCGTTGATCGCATATTGCCTGGTACGTCCACACTGTTGCCTGAAGGGGGGCGCATCAATCTGACACTTCGGCGGGTGACCGAGCTTGCACCGGATCATCGGCGGTCGTGATAGTTTGCTGACAATGGGAGAACCGATGTTCCACAAGCGTTTGCCTCGATGGGCGTGCGGCCGACCGGCGTGCATCCCGGGTCGCGTCCGCCGTAGCCCCTGGCCCGCTGGCGCTCTCTTGCTGATCCTGCTCGGCGTGCTCGCGATCGCCCCTGCCCGCGCTCAGGACGCCGCCAAGGAACCTGCCAAGGGGTTCATTTATCCCGCCGGCTCCCACATCGGCCTCGTCCCGCCGGCCGGCCTCAAGCCCAATCCGGCGATCCGCGGATTCGACGACAAGGTCAATGAAGCCGCTATCCTGAGCTTCGAAATGCCGCCGCAGGCCTATGGCGAGGTCGAGAAGACGATGACCGAGGCCACGCTCAAGAAGCAGGGCATGACGCTGGAGAAGCGCGAGGAATTATCGATCAAGGGCGGCAAGGCGGTGCTGCTGGTCGGCCCGCAGGAGGCCGAGGGCCAAAAGAAGATCCGCAAGTGGATCTTCATTGCTTCCCTGCCCGACATGACCGCGCTGTTGACCGTGCAAGTTCCTGACGCTGCGGCGGAACTCTACCCTGACGCAGCGATCCGAGAGGCGCTCTCGACGATCAGCATACGCACCATCGTCCCGATCGAGGAACTGGTCGACCTGCTGCCCTATCGGTTTGGCGATCTCGCCGGATTTCGGATTGTTCGCATTCTCGGCGGCAATCTCACGCTCCTCACCGACGGTCCGCAGGACATGATGGATGCGGTCGAGCAACCGCACGTCCTGGTGTCGATCGCCGCCGGCGGCCCGACAGATCTGTCCAGCCGTCAGAATTTCGCGCGCAATCAATTATTGGGAATTTCCGGGTTCAAGGACGTCAAGTTCATCAACACCGAGATGTTGCGCCTGAACGGCCAACAGATTCACGAAATCGTGGCGGATGCGAACGACACCAAAAGCGGCGCCGATCTCAAGCTCGTACAATGGGTCCGCTTCGGCAACAGCGGCTACGTGCAGATCGTAGCGATCGCACCCCGCGACGGCTGGCAGCAGGCGTTCCCGCGTTTTCGCGCGGTCCGCGACGGCATCAGTATAAAATAAGCTAGTTCGAAAGATTATCGTTGTTCGGCGCGTCCTGGCTCGCCACTTTGGGTCCGCCCTTGGACACCGCCACCATCGCCGGTCGCAAAATCCGTTCGCCGATCTTGTAACCGGCCTGGACCACCTGAACGACGGTGCCGGTGGGCACACCGGGCTCCGGAACCTCGTACATCGCCTGATGCAGATTGGGATCGAACTTCTCGCCTAGCGGCTCGAACTTCTTGATGCCGTGTTTCTCGAGGGTCTTGAGCAGTTCGCGCTCGGTCAGCTCTACGCCATCCAGAAACGCCTTGACCCCGGCGTCGGCTTTCTGCCGCATCTCGGCGCTGACGGCGTCCAGAGCGCGGTGCATATTGTCGGCAATCCCGAGAACGTCACGAGCGAAACCGGCAATGCCGTAGAGCCGCCCGTCGACGATCTCGCGCTCCGTGCGTCGCCGCAGATTTTCCATTTCGGCAAGCGCACGCAGATGCTTGTCCTTGAGATCGGCGACTTCCTTGGTGAGCGCGGCGACCGCGTCGGTCGCGGCCTCCGGGGCCTCGGAGCCTTGGGCGGACGCGTTCTCAGTGGCGCGAGCAGTCGAATCCGTCATTGTCCTCTTCCCAGCTTGCGGTAACTTGCCCGGCATATCGATATTCCGGCGGAAAAAATCAAGCGCATAACGACACAGTTAGAAATCGCGGCGCCCAAAGGGCTTAACAGGTATGGAACGGCTCAAGGACGGAGGCGGCGGTTGGTCGTGCCGCGCTCAACCGGCCAGGAGCTTGCTGACCACCTTGGCGGTGTAGTCGACCGTCGGAATGACCCGGGCGTAGTTGAGCCTGGTGGGCCCGATGACCCCGATCACCCCGACAATACGCCCGGTGCCATCGCGATAGGGCGCAATGATGGTGGATGAGCCCGACAGGGAGAACAACTTGTTCTCGGAGCCGATGTAGATGCGCACGCCCTCGGCACGCTCGGCGCGGCCGAGCAGATCGACCACCCCGCGCTTGGTTTCGAGGTCGTCGAACAGGTGCCGGACCCGCTCGAGATCTTCCAGCACCTTGAGATCATCGAGCAGATTGGCATGACCACGGACGATCAGCTTGCGGTCATCGCGCTCGCCGCCCGACCAGCTGGCAAGACCATCGGCCACGATACGCTGGGTCAATTGATCGAGTTCGGCGCGCGCGTCCTCGAGCGCCTTCTCGAGTTCCACCCTCGCCTCCGCCAGGGTCTTGCCGCGCAGGCGCGCATTGAGAAAATTAGACGCCTCGGTGAGCGCCGAGGTCGGCAATCCGAGCGGCAGATTGAGGATCCGGTTCTCGACCTGGGAGTCCTCGCCGACAAGCACGACAAGGGCACGCTCGGGTTCGAGGCGAACGAATTCGATATGCTTGAGGCGGACGTTGGACTTGGTGGTCAACACCACGCCGGCGGCATGAGCGAGCCCCGACAATAGCCCGGTGGCTTCGTTGAGGACGCCTTCCACCGACTTGCCGGCGGCGGCCACTTGCCCCTCGATCGAATTGCGATCGGTTTCGGTGAGATCGCCGGTCTGCATCAGCGCGTCGACGAAGAACCGCAAACCCATCTCGGTCGGCATCCGGCCGGCGGAGGTATGCGGGGCGTAGATCAAGCCGAGTTGCTCGAGGTCCTGCATGACGTTGCGGACCGAGGCCGGTGACAGCGGCACGGAGATAAGGCGGGAAATGTTGCGCGATCCGACCGGTTCGCCGGTCGCGAGGTAGCTTTCCACGATCTGGCGGAAAATGTCGCGTGAACGCTCGTTAAGCTGGGCCAGGGAGACCTGGCCGGAACCAATCGGAACGTCCTGGGAAATGTGGCGCAGCTGCATAACAATACAACGCTGACACCCCGGGATGGACTTGTCTATCCCCAATCAATATTTGCCGCACCTCGGACGGAGCGGCGGTGGTTGAAGGCCGCCTGCCCGTTAACCACCGACGGTTCAACGGGAACCTCACGCCCGACCGTGCTGGCCCTTGTGGAGGCGGCCGGCGTTACCTAAAAGCGGGCAGCCTAACAGGCCTTTGTCCAGCAGGAGATCACCGAAATGCGTCCGAGCCGCCGCCAGCCCGACGAGCTTCGTGCCGTTTCGCTCGAACGCAGCGTCGTCAAATATGCGGAAGGCTCCTGCTTCGTTAAATTCGGCGACACCCACGTGCTGGTGACGGCGACCCTGGAAGAGCGGCTGCCGCCCTGGTTGAAAGGCCAGGGCCGCGGCTGGATTACCGCGGAATACGGCATGCTTCCGCGCGCAACGCTCGAGCGCACAAGGCGCGAGGCCTCCTCCGGCAAACAAAGCGGGCGGACCGTGGAGATCCAGCGCCTGATCGGACGCAGTCTGCGGGCGATCGTCGACCTGCAGGCTCTCGGCGAGCGGCAGATCACGGTCGATTGCGATGTGATCCAGGCCGATGGCGGCACCCGCACAGCCTCGATTACCGGCGCCTGGGTCGCCCTGCATGATTGCCTGAGCTGGATGAAGAAGCGCCAGATGATCAGCAGCGATCCGTTGCGTGACCATATCGCCGCGATTTCCTGCGGCATCTGCGAGGGAAAGCCGGTGCTCGATCTCGATTATGCCGAGGATTCGGAGGCCGATACCGACGCCAATTTTGTGATGACGGGCGCGGGTCGCATTGTCGAGATCCAGGGTACGGCAGAAAAAACGCCGTTCACCGAAGAAGAGTTCCTGGCCTTGCTCGCACTCGCCCGCAAAGGCGTGAACAAGCTGGTCGATCTGCAAAAGATGGCGGTGATGTGAGCAATCAAGCGGCCGATTTTTCCGCACGACCGGATGAAGGCGGGCTCGCGCACCGGCGCCTGCGCGGCCGGATCGTGATTGCCACCCACAATCCCGGCAAGCTCAGCGAAATGCGGGATCTGCTCGCGCCCTATGGAATCGAGACGGTGTCCGCCGGCGACCTCGGTCTGCCCGAGCCCGAAGAAACCGGCGCCAGCTTTCGCGATAACGCCCGCATCAAGGCCATGTCGGCGACGGCCGCCTCCGGCCTGCCCGCATTCGCGGATGATTCCGGTCTGGCGGTGGACGCACTCGAGGGCGCGCCCGGCATTCACTCGGCGCGCTGGGCCGGCCCCGACAAAAACTTTCGCCGCGCCATGGAGCGCATCGATCTCTTGTTGCGCGAACCCGGTGCGACAATGCCGGATCAGCGCCGCGCGCATTTCGTATCCGCGCTTTGCATCGCCTGGCCGGACGGTCACCTGGAAGAATTCGAAGCCAAGGTCGAGGGCACCCTGGTCTCGCCGCCGCGCGGCGACCAAGGCTTCGGCTATGATCCGATGTTTCTGCCCGACGGCTTCACGCAGACTTTCGGCGAAATGACCAGCGAGCAAAAGCACGGGCTTCCCCCGCATGGTCTCGGCCTCTCGCATCGGGCGCGAGCGTTCGTGCAATTGGCAAAGGCATGCCTTGAAAAATCCTGAGGCGGCCGCACCGGAAGCATTCGGCCTTTATATTCATTGGCCGTTCTGTCTCTCCAAATGCCCCTATTGCGACTTCAACAGCCATGTGCGCCATGCGGCGATCGACGAGGCTCGTTTCGTGCGCGCGTTTGCGACAGAGATCGCGACCACCGCCGCGCGGGTGCCGGGCCGTACCGTCAGCACGATCTTCTTCGGCGGCGGCACGCCCTCGCTGATGGAGCCGGCCACGGTCGGCGCCATTCTCGAAGCCGTCGCCAAACATTGGAGCATTGCGCCCGGGGCCGAAATCACGCTCGAAGCCAATCCGACCAGCGTCGAAGCAACCCGCTTTCGCGGCTACCGCGCCGCCGGCGTCAATCGCGTGTCGCTCGGCGTACAGGCGCTCGATGACGCCTCGCTCAAAGCGCTGGGACGGCTGCACACGGCGCAGGAGGCGCTCGATGCCGTCGCGATCGCGCGACAATCATTCGAGCGCTATTCCTTCGATCTGATCTATGCGCGGCCCGGGCAGACTCCGGAGGCGTGGCGCACGGAGCTCAACCGCGCCATCACCGAGGCCGCCGAACATCTCTCGCTCTATCAGCTCACGATCGAACCGGACACGCCGTTTGCCGGCTTGCACGCTGCCGGCAAACTCACGATCCCCGACGACGACAGCGCGCGCACGCTCTTCGACATGACGCAGGACATCTGCGCAGCCGCAGGTCTGCCGGCCTACGAGATTTCCAACCACGCGCGACCAGGTGCCGAATGCCGGCACAATCTGGTCTATTGGCGCTATCACGAATATGCCGGCGTCGGTCCCGGTGCCCACGGCCGACTTGTGATCGACGGCCAGCGGCACGCGACCGCGACGGAAAGGCGACCGGAGACGTGGCTTGCGAGCGTCGAAGCCGCCGGACACGGCCTGGTCGAGATCGAGGCGCTCACGCGTGAGCAGCAGGGCGACGAGTTTCTGGTCATGGGCCTGCGGCTCGCCGAGGGCATCGATCGGCTGCGTTTTGAACGGATTGCCGGCCGCAGGCTGGATGCCGAGCGGATCGCCGCGCTCACCGGACACGGCTTCGTCGAGACGACGCCCGACGGACGGCTGCGGGTCACCTGCGCAGGATTTCCGGTACTTGATGCCGTGGTCGCTGATCTCGCGGCGTGAGCTTCTGCTCCCTCCCCTGAAAGAGGGAGGGCTGGGGCGGCGGTCCTAAGTTTCAGCATCTTCGGTGATGACCCCCTCCCGCCGCTTTCGCGCCAACCTCCCCGTTTCATGGTGAGGTTGAAAGAGGTGATGCCGATCACCCGTCTGGTCAGGTCCCTGAATTCCCAAACGTGCGCGGGGCGGGCGCGACCACCTGGCCGCCGGATGGTGTTACCTTCAGCACGGCGAGGCCGCGCTGGTTGGTGCCGTCGTTACGAAACCGGAATACGCCATCGATGCCGGCAAAGCCGGAATTGGCCGCCAACACCTCTTCGGAAAATCGTTGCGGACCTTGCGTCTTGACCAGGGCCGCGACCAGCGCCACGGCGTCATAGGACAGCGTCGCGGTCCGCACGGGATCTTGGCCATAGCGGCTACGGTAGCGGCCGGCGAAGGCGCGGAAACCATTGGCCTGGTTCGGATCGGGGCCGACATACCAGCCGCCCTCCATCGCCGCACTGGCGAAAATGCGCGGATCGTCCCACAACCCGGTGCCGAGCAACTGCAATCGCTTCAGGTTGACGCCGCCAGCCGCCAAGGCCTGCGCAACCTGCGGCACCTGCTCGCCACCATCGCCAATAAACAGCGCGTCGGCACGGCCGGCGGCCTGTGCAATCAGCCGCACCGGCTCCTGCATCTTGCTGGCATCGTCTGGCGGATAGCGCTCGACCGCGACCACGCGCGCACCCTTGCGCGCCACCACCTGTTTGAATTCCGCTTCCACCACCGTGCCGTAAGCATTGTCGGGCAACAGCGCGACGAATGAACGCTTGCCTTGCGAAACGGCGTATTCGACCACGCGATCGACATCCGATTCCGGCAGGAAACTCAGCAAATAGATGCCGCGCGCAGCGACGTTGGAGTCGGTTGAAAACGCAATCAACGGCACATTGCGGGCATGAGCGCTTTGACCGGCAGCGCTGACGGTGTGGGCAAAAAGCGGCCCGATGATCATTTCGGCGCCTTCATCGAGCGCCTGCTGGGTCGCCTGCTGCGCGCCCTGCGTGGTGCCGCCGTCATCCTTGACCAGCAACTGGATGTTCGGATTGTTGAATTCCGCCAACGCCATCTCGGCGGAATTGCGCATCGACTGGGCGGCAAGGCCGGCATTGCCGCTGGCGGTCAATGGCAGGATCAAGCCGACCTTGACCTGGCCGCTGCCGATGCTGGCCTGAGCCCCTTCGGGCCCCGGTGGTGGCGGCGATTGGGCGCTGCCGATATCACCGGGAGAGAATCCGGCGCCCGAACAGGCAGCGAGAAACGTGATCGCGACGACCGAAAGCGCTGCCAGCCAGGTACGGCAAAGCCGCGCCGGCGCAAGCGCATTGACCGATCCGATCGGCGACATGGCCTTTTGGCCCCTCTTCGGCCCCTATTGGACAAAACATAAGCGCCAATGGCACTCCACGCTGTCAATCAGGCATATTGTCGGCAAAGGATTAACCAACGGAAAAATATCATGGACTCCCGCCAACTGACGGCGCGGGACCCGGTTGGTAGGACGTTCCCATGAACGAGCGCAAACCGGCAACCGGTCGCGACAGCCCGCATGGCCACAATCCCGCGCCGGGCGCGCGCACCTACCTGCTGTCCGGGCAGCCGATTGTCGCCAAGGCATTGTCGCCGGGGCTGTATTTGGTCGCGACCCCGATCGGAAACCTGGGCGATATCACCCTGCGGGGGCTGGAGACATTGGCGGCGGCGGACCTGATTGCCTGCGAAGACACCCGCATCACCCATCGCCTGCTCGAGCGCTACGGCATCGCGACGCGGCTAACGCCTTACCACGATCACAATGCGGCGGCCGCCCGCCCCAAGATCCTGGCCCGGCTGGCCGAGAGCGCAGCCGTTGCGCTGGTGTCAGACGCCGGCACCCCGCTGATCTCCGATCCTGGCTTCAAACTGGTGCGCGAGGCGCAGGCGGCGGGCTATCGCGTCACCTCGATCCCGGGCGCCTCCTCCGTGCTGGCGGCCTTGGGCTCCGCCGGATTGCCGACCGACCGGTTCTTTTTCGAAGGATTTCTGCCGCCGAAGCAGACCGCCCGGCGCACCCGCATTTCGGAACTGGGGACGATCCAGGCCACCCTGGTGCTGTTTGAAACCGGTCCGCGGGTGGCGGAGGCTCTGGCTGATCTCGCCGCCGTCCTCGGACCGCGCGAGGCTGCGATCTGCCGCGAGCTTACCAAACTGCACGAGGAGATCCGCCGGAGCGACCTCGCCTCGCTCGCCACCGCCTACGCTGAGGGCGGCGAGACGCGCGGCGAATTCGTCATCGTGGTGGCGTCACCTGCGCCCGACGCTGCGCCCGCCGTAGAGGATGTGGACAAGCTGCTGCGGCGAGCGCTGAGCGAAAGCTCGCTGAAGGACGCGGTTAGTGCGGTCGCCGAGGCAACCGGAATCGCGCGGCGCGAGATTTACCAGCGTGCGCTCGCGCTTGTCTCACGGTAAAATATCCGGTCGGCTCAGCGATTCTCGCTTGGCGGAAAGGCCCGGAAACGAACGTGGAATTTGAGGGATGACGTAGCTGCGCACCACCACTTCGGTCGATTAATACATTATCAACAAATCGCTGGGAACGTTGGAGCTCAGGTGAATGGCTGCTGATTTGGAACGTCAGCGACAGCAGTTCCGGCGTGACGATTCGGTCAGCTGCGCGTCGGGGGCAGCCGGCGGCGGCCGACGTCCGACACCAGCTTGATTTCAGCACCAACCGTTCATCTCCTTTTTGGGCACCAGCAATTGGGCGGCGCGGCATCATGAGCGCAGGCATTCCAAGTGCGATCCTGGTTTCGAATTTACGGCGCCAGATGGAGCGCGCGCTAGGCAGCGTCGCACCGTCAAAAGCTTTTGCGCTGCTGGATTTTCCCGATTACCCGAATGTCGGCGACAGCGCGATTTGGCTCGGAACAATCGACTATTTTCGTCGCGTTCATGGTCGCGAACCCGCCTATGTGTGCTCGAAGAACTCGGTCGATTGGAACGCGGTTGCGCAAGCCACTCCAGACGGGACGTTATTTCTTCAGGGCGGCGGAAATTTTGGCGATCTGTGGCCGCGGCAACAGGCGTTTCGCGAAGAGGTTCTGCGACGATTTCCGCACCACCGGATTGTCCAGCTGCCGCAATCAATTCATTTCGATAACAGCGCCAACCTCGCGCGCGCGCGCGATGTCATCAATGCCCATCGCGATTTCCATCTGTTCGTTCGCGATCGCAATAGCTACGCGATCGCAACCAATGCTTTCAATTGCCCGGTGCAGCTCTGTCCCGATATGGCGTTTGGTTTGCGTGCGTTGCCGCCGACGAGCCCTCCCGTCTACGACCGCGTCTTTCTGTTGCGGACCGACAAGGAAAGCAGGTCGGCTGGACGCACGATCAGCGGGGGCAACGACCATGGCGCGCAATTCGACTGGGTCGTGGACCCATACCTGTTGGCCAAACGAACAAAATTTCGCACGGTTCTGTCGTCGTGGCGCTGCCGCGACCTGCAACAGCTGCGCGCGAACTACTATCAACGATTGGCGCAGGCGCGACTGCATCGCGGCATCAAGCTGCTAGCGAAAGGCCGCAGCGTTGTGACCGACCGTCTGCACGGACATATTCTTTGCGTCATGCTCGGGATTTCGCATGTCGCAATGGACAATTCCTATGGAAAAATCAGCAACTTTATTGCCACCTGGACCGCAGATTGCGATCTGGTCAAATATTCCGACACGCGTGACGGCGGGTTCGGTGAAACGGTCGCGCGACAATGGTTTCATGCGCACGACGACGCGGCGCCGATGCACCCTTCCCTCACGAAGGCCGAGTCGGTTTGCGGACCAGAGATTTGATGGTCAAGCGCATCCGCCGGGCGGCGGCGCGCAGGCGCCATTTCATCAGTCTGCGCCGCAATAAAGTGAGCCATTCGCCGGTTTTTTGATGCTTCTCGGCATAGTCGACGATCGCCTGTAGATCGCGGAACTGCACCTCGGTTGCGATCGGGACGGTCTTGATCAGCCCGAGGTCGAAAGGCGCATCGAAAGTGTCCTGATCGGAGACATCTGCGGCCAGGAAATTCAGGCGTGTCCGAATACACTTTTCACAGACCCCGCAATTGCGCCCCGGGGTGCCGCCGGCCCAGCATACCAGCAGCGTTTTCGCGACGGCCGGAAGCTGGCGAAAGGCCGCCACTTTGGCAGTCCTCGCGTAACCGGCGCCGTCGTGAACGAGCGGCATCATCGGCGTCGACAACAGATGATCGGTGATCGGGCTCGAGCCCCACGGAATCACCAGATTGTCGTAGGGGTCGGTGCTGCCGATGAAAGCGGAATCGTAGCGATGGGTGAATTGATTGAGGCAGGCCGCCAGTGCCGCGGCATGGGAGTCTTCCCAGCCCTGCAATTCGAAATCGCGCAGATTGGTTCGCACCACATGGCGCTCCACCGAAAATTCATCGAGCAGCGGCTTGGTGCGCGCCAACAGCCGGCCAAATCCATCCGGTATCGACAGCGGGATATCAAAGCCGTGGACGATCATGACGCCAGCGACCGGACAGGTTGCCGCCGGCGTCCAGTCGAGGCGATGACGCGCCAGGGTAAAGGATGAGTCGATGCCGCCGGAAAATGCGGCCAATGATCTCTGCATCGGCCGCGGGGCCGGATCCACGATCCGGTCAGCGCGAATCTCGATCGATCGATAGCGCTGCGGCACCCACAGCGACCAGGCTTGCTGCAACTCGGTGATATTTCGGAGAAATTGCCGGGACAGCGCGCCCCGAACCGCCAGCGGCTGCCCCTGTTCCATGGCATGAAAGATCACCGCCATCACGGCGGCATCCAAGGTGTCGGGAAGCGGCGCGTTGGTTTCGCCCACCAGGTCGAACCAGATCTGGCAATGCTCGCGGCCGGCTGCGCGCGAGCCGCGCATGTCCACGGTCC
>Ga0265332_10000206_pt1 | contig 47777 bp, 50 predicted proteins | sample 41926metaG_FD_202084 | JGI IMG/M metagenome (GOLD analysis project Ga0265332, IMG submission 202084) | Rhizosphere microbial communities from Carex aquatilis grown in University of Washington, Seatle, WA, United States - 4-19-26 metaG | ecosystem: Host-associated > Plants > Roots > Rhizosphere...
GCGCAGGATGAATAAAGCTGTACCAACCGGTCTTCTTCAGCACCATGAGCAAGTAGTCTTCTTCGGTGGTATGGCAATCGTTGTCGCGAATCCAACCAAGCTCCATCGCTTGGCCTTCGATTGTTTCGATCGACATGTGATCGAACTCGTCGAAAACCCTGGTCGCGAGTGAGGGGCCCAAGAGCGAGATATTCTGTCTCAGCAGCCGAACGCTCATCGCGTTCATCGCGTCGCCGACGTTGAGCGCCACGGGTACGCCGTATTGACGGTGCATCGTGGGACCATTCCGCCGGTATTCGCTTTCGTCCTCGATGTCGTCATGCACCAAGAAAGAGTTATGCAGAAGCTCGATGGCCGCGGCGGATGGCAGGGCACGCTCCTCGCCGCCTCCGAATGCCCGGCACGTCGCGAGACACAACGCTGGTCGAATGCCTTTGCCTTCGCGTGAGAGCTGGTCGGTGATCAGATCGTAGAGATGTCTCTTCGGCTCGCGGTCCGGGATGACGCTCAAGATCAGTGGCGTTACCTTTTGCCGATAGGACGCTAGTTGTCGCTCCAAGGTTCCACGATCGACGGAGAGGTCCGGCATAGCCGCGGCATACGACGTCATCAGCGCCCACTGACGATTCTGAGCCGACGCAAACCCTCGTCGCTCGACGCGCGGGCTTCGAGGGCGGCCTCTTCGATGTTGTCCTCACGAGCGCCCGGCATCGCCGCGGCATTCGCCCCCCGGGGAGCGCCGATGGCGCCTGGCCAGGCGCGTCCAACCACCTGCTGCAGGGCCCGCGTGGCGGGCAACCCGAGCGCGGACATCGGTAGCGCCACCTCGCTGCCGTCCCAGGGGAGGCCCTTCCGATAGCGAGTTCGGTCATGAGCCCTGAATGGCGCGAAGACCGCAGGCTCGTGAAGGTTCCAGATCTCGCACCTCTCTTCCCGGGATCCACAAGCGTTCAGAATCCCGTTGACCGCCCGCCGGGCAGCTTCGTTGGCCGCCTCCATCGTAGCGAGATCCGTGAAAGTACGGACGTAGTCCGACGCCATGAAAAGATTCGGAATCCGGGTCACCGCCTCGGGTCGAAGGCGCCACGTGTCGACGTAGTTGACCAGAAGGGGCTCGAGATTGGTGTCGACACGAGAAGTGAGGCGATTTGCATCCGCGTCGGCGTCTATCAGCCCCGGATCGAGGAACCACGAGTGGAGCTGATCGTCTCGCAGGAGCTCGTCGCTAAAATTCATGGACTTCTTGAGTTGCGCCCAGGTCTCGAGGGCAATCTCGTTCCGGGAGCATATCTGGGCCTCCTTTCCATTAGAGCCCGCGACGTCCCAATCGGAGATATCGACCGATATCAGCCCCCTGACCAGCCCGTCGCCGCGCTTCGAGATGTCGAAATTCTTCCAAAACTGCGGTTGCGAGATGGACGTCAGCGCCCAAGGCGAGTCCACGTGGATGACGTGACCTCTAGCTACGCGGACATCCACCGTGAGATAGTACTGGATCCCGATCATCCACTCGACGTATTCGGTGAGGGCGTGAAGGTTAGCCAGGGACGGATCCGCGGCGAGGAGCTCAGGAGAGATCAGCTCGGCCATTCGCTCGACCGGCAGTGCGGCGACAAAGTAGTCCCCCGTGACCTCCCGGAGGGTGTTGCGGACCGCCACGGTCACGCTCTGTACACGACCGCGTTCGCAGCGAATGGTGCGCACGTCGGAGTCGAAGTGATAGACGAGACCTTGAGCACGAAGATGGCTCAGCCACGGATCGATCCAGACCTCGTTGGTGGGACCATTCAGCACCCTGTCAGCCGCGACGCCGGGGAGGAGTATGTCGAAGACGATCTGCACGAAGATCGAACCAATCGTCTTGGCGCTGGCTCGACGAGCCTTGGCGGCTACCAGCGAACGGGTGATGCCGTTGCCAAAATACATTCGGTAGGCAGGCGATCGGGAGTCGGCCTCGATGAAGTCCCACCAGTTGGTTCGCTCGTATTCGACGAGTCGGCGCTCCTCGCAAGTAGTGAGGAACTGCCAGATCTTTGCCGCGAAGAACACGGCGTCATCGAGGGGTACGCCGACCTTCCCGGAGAGCTCCGCCACGATGGCGAAGACTGCGACCTTCAAATCGGCGGGACGTTCCGGGAACACCGCTGGCAGATCAAACGATGATCTATCAGACGGAGCGATCCTGAGCTCTCCCGTGTCGACAAGGTTGTCTGCGACCGTGCCGGCTGTGCCAAACGGGATCTCCTTCATCGTCTCGATGATGTGCCGATAGAATCCGGGGAAGAACCGGAACCCGTGTTCGCCCGGCAGCGATGGACCCTGCGGTGCGACGAGACTCGCCCTCGTCTCCGGCACGCTAAAAGTGGAGCGCACGAGCGATGGCCGAGCGGCAGCGAGACTGCGTGCCTTGCCTCCCGGAATGGACTTTCGCTCGTACACCTCCACGTCAAAGCCCCGACGGACGAGCTCGTGAGCGGCGCTCAGACCACCGATTCCACCGCCCAGTATCACGACCTTCTTGCGCGCACCCGCCATCGGAGCAACCGGCTCAAATCGGAGGCACGATGCACGCGTAGACTCGATAGCCCGCCCACCCCGCATCGAGATGCGTGTGTCCGGTACCGATGCACTGGACGCGGCTCAGCCACTGGTACTTCGGATGCTTGGTCGTGATCAACGGACTCAGCGTGATGGGTGCGTGCGGCGGCAAATCGTGATTCCTCGCTCTTCGATAGCCGTCGGGGCCGAAATCCACGTATCCGCCGGACTCGACGTCCAGCACCGCCCCATCGTCGAGACCGAGGACCGCGCGGATGCGAACGACCCCCATTCCATCGGATCGCACGATCATGCAGTCTGTCGACGACTCGAGCACCTTCCCACGGAACCCGGTGCCTTCGACAACTCCCTCCTTTGCCGAGAAGTTGATGCGCATCCCGGTCGGCGTGTCCCCAACGTACAGAGGCTTGCCGTAGTATATCTTTACCTCTCCGACAAACTCCAGCTTGGCTTCGAAGCGGGCCTTGGTTGAGGCTGGGGCGGCGATGGAAAGCTGAGAATTGGGCTGGCGCTCGGGTTCCTTGGGCGCCAAACGAAACTTCGATGGAAATCGGTCGGCGAACTGGGGCGCGGGCACCCGGCGACCCACGCAGCTCAGCGTCGCCGAAAACTCGACGACCTCTCCATTGATGAAGGGAGGAAACGCCACGGCAAAGTATTGCACCTGGCGGTCGAAGTCGGTGCGCACTTCTCGGCCAGGGACACTGTGGACACGCCCGCCATCGACGCGAAACCGTACAAGGACGCTGTTTAGCGGGTTTGCAGGCCGTGCCGCGATGACCAGCGACACACCCGCGCGACGCACCACTCCGCCATCCCCGGGAGCCGGTGCATCGGGCGTGCCGTACCAGATCGAAAGTCCGTCGTTCGTAAATTGCAAACGGACCCTACTTCGTCAGCCAAGCGTCCAGGTCGCTATCGAAACTCTGCAATTCTCTCGCGAGCACGAGCGACCGAATTTGAGCGATGTCGCTCTCGGCTTTCGCGACCTCATCTGCCCTGTAACTAGCGAGTTGTTTCTTGATGTCGGGCAAATCCTTTACTTGAGTGAATCCTTGTTTTGCCGTCAGTCTTCGCTTTACCATGTTCGTCCTGTTCTTCTGGCCTCCGCGACACTCCGCTAAAAGTTTCAGTAAGAGTTCCGCCCGAAGCTCATCCGCCGTCGGGACGAAGTCTATCCCGCGGACCGGTTCCGATTTGACGTCGGATGGGGAATGGCCTTGCACCTCACCCCTAGGGCCATGCGACGAAGCGGGTGACTTGAACGTTGATTGTGACATGTGTGCCTCGCAGCCGACGCCTCTACGTGATGATCGCGATTGCGGTCTTTTCCTTCACCCTGAGAGCGATACGTTCGGAAACACGGAAGACACGGCGCGGTTCCGACGCTGCCGTCATTTGCAGATAGGTCACGTTGATGTCGGTAGCCACGACGAGCTCCACGGGATTGCCGGCCAACGCGATGACCGCGCCTCGTACCGTGAGCTGGCTAGTCCGTGGTGGGATGCTGCTGGCCCGCACCAGAGACCCGCCCTGCAGAAAAGGAAGAATTCGATCGCGCGGGAGAACCAGCGAGGTCGACGGGGTGCATATCGCATCAAATGCTCCCTGATCCAGGGCGCAGGCATAAGGCCCAGAGAATCCTCCTTGGTCGAGGTCTCCGATCGCTTCAAAAATCGCGGTGGCGATGTCGTTCCCACCGTAAGGGAACAGTATGGGTCTCACAGTGGTCGAGGCCAGCAGGCCGTCAATAGTGCCCGGTTCGTCACCTGGAGGGGCGGGGATTGTATTGATCCCAAAAATCTGAGGCAACAATGTCGCGCTCGAGATCGTCCCTGAGGGGCCAGTCGTCCGACCGTTGAAAACCAGGGCGTCTTCGGCCCGAGCGATGACGTTTGCGGCGCGGCGAAACATTGTAAGCGCCGCGGACAGTGCCGGATCAGACACTTCGCGACCGCCGAGCTCAACGAGGACGGAAATGGTCGTTAGATAAAGTGTGGGATCGCTCGAGACCTCCATGAACTGGGCTGGTCGTGGGACGGGCGGCCCTGGCGGGAAGGCCGTGTAGGTCAGCGAGTATACGGGAACCGCGACGGTGCTGGGGTCTTCAGGGCCGACGACGGGCAGGATCTGCGCGGCGACCCGGGCGCGCTGCGCCTCCTCGGTGACGGTCGAACAGATCCGGTTCCATTGATCGTCTGTCCAGCCGAGTTGTTGAAGTGCAGGGTCCATGCTTTTCCCTTGTGTTGGTCGTTGTTGGGTCGCAGTCTCTAGGTGACCTCGACCATCAGGACAGCCTTGACGTATCGGTTACCCATCGCCTGGATCAGTCCGGAGTAATACCCAGCAGGCGTCTGCTGGGGCACCGCGACCTCAATAGCAAACTCGGCCTCTCCCTTGGCGGCAACGGTCGCGCGGCGTGGCAGAACCGTTACCCTCATGGCTGGAATCTCGTGGCCCGAGTCGGAGATGAAATCGGTACAGTAGAGGGTCACCTCGGAGGGTGTGTCCTCTTCATTGGCGACGCGAAATCCGATCCGGGCGTCGTGCCCCGCCTGAACGGGGGCGGGAAATCGCAGGAGGGGGACCTGAGCGTTCGAGTCGCCGCTCCTTTCTTGGGTCCCGTCTTTGACCATCGCCATCATCGCCTCGACGAATTCGTGGGCCTGTTGGCGCAAGCGATCTCCTTCGGAACCTGCCTTGAGCCAAGGGCCCGGCTGACCCGAGCCTCCCAGCAATCCGGCGACGAGCTCGTGTGCCTGCTGTCGAAGACGGCTCGGATCTGAGGGCGACGACGGAACCGCGGCCCCCGTGACCGGGCATATGCGCGCGGCGATTCCGATCAGGCTCTCCCCGATGTTGGAGGCCCCGCGCGCGGCGGGTTCAGGGCCCGGGCCGGTAGAGCTGTACATACGCGCTCCCTCGCGCGTCAAGACAGTCGACGCTCGGGTCACGAGATCCGACATCGGTCCGGCCCAAGGGGAAGTATCGGAAACATGAGCCACGAGCTAAGGGCACCCCTGGACGATCCGTACCTTCAGCGGTTCGATGAGCGTGAGCAGGTCTTTCTGATCGGCCCTGTTGACATTGTTCTTGTTCAGGGCCCTCACCAGCTCCTCGCCCCCGAGGGTCCAGTCGGCCCCGCTCAGTGCCATCGGGGCGTGTACTCGCTCGAGTGGCTGTCCCTTGTACACGTCAGGACCTCCCGTGAGCTGACAGAGAAACTCGGCGAATCGCCTGTTTCGCTGCACCGGATCGGCGTTGGCGTTTGCGATGGCGAACCTGGGATTCTGACGAGCGAGTTGCGGGTTCGTTTCCAGACCATGAAAAAAATCCGCCGCGATCTGGCCGAGCCCATCTTGCCCTCCCAGGCGTTGGCAAAGTGAAGTCCCGCTCGGGGATGTGCTCCGCGTAGATGTCTCGGCTACGAGCGCCTTGGAAGAAATGACGAACAGGTCGTAGACGATTCGTTTCTCCCGCGAATAGAGCGCGCCCACCCCGAGGCATTGCGCGCGGTTCACCCAGAGATAGCGCGGGTGTCCCGTGACGAACCGCAGCGCCCCCGCGACGACCGAATCTGGTAGATCGCCGTCCGCTGCTCGTTGGTATCCGTTGGCTCCGAAGTCGTAGCGAACGATCGCCTCGATCTCGAGGACCGCCCCATCGTTCAAGACGAGCGGCGCACGCACGTTCAGCGTTCCGACCCCGGTCTCGTCAACCAGCATGTGGGCCGCCAACGAAGGAAACTTTCCGTTCAGTAACGGACCAACAACCTCTCCGTGCACGCGCAGCTCCAGGCGCACGCCGTCCGGCGTCTTGCCTACCAGCTGCGACGATTCCAAGCTGAGAGCGACGGTGGCCGCGAACTTCAGGTCCGGCATCGACTGCTCTTGTCCTTCCCCCCAATCCGTCACAGCAGACCCGAGCTCGGGACCCTTCAGCGTAGCTCGACTGTTCTCAAGCGCGTAGGACATCGAGTTCCCCGCCTGTCGCCCGCGCCATCAGAAATGCCGACGCTTTCTTCATGTCGATGTGGTCGAAACCCTCGGTGAATCCCTCAAAAACGGTCTTCAATTGGGCGCGCTCACGTGCACCGCCGATGCGGGCCAAGCCCAGGCTCGCGCGCAACTCGAGCAGGCGAGCACCCACTGAGCGCGCGCTGTCGATGGCTTGTCGGTAGAAGGTCATGGCCCGGCTGAGGTCGCCCATATCCTTTGCCGCCTCGCCCTGAAACCGAAAGAGCTCCGCCTCCAAGTGCCGCTGCTGCCCTCGCCTCGCCGCCGCCAGGGTCTCTTCCAGGGCACCGAAGGCCTCCTCGGGGCGACCCGCCAGGAGCAAGGTCTCGGCGAGTATGGTCGCAAGCTCGTTGTCTTGCACGTGGGAGCGGTCCTTGTGCATCTGGGCCATCGCCGCCCTGATCTTGTCGACGGCCGCTGCTGCGTCCCCGTGCTGCCGTGCGGCTGCCCAAGCCAAGAAGATATCGGCGTAGTGAACCCAAAGAGCAAACCCCTCGACGATCGCCAGCGACCGCATCGACTGAGCCAACCGTTGAACCTTCCCGATGTCCTCGTCGGCCAACGACCAGCATTGCTGCGAGAGCAAGAAACAGCGTGAGGGAGCGTGGCGAAGCTCATCGACGAGCTCCGCGGCGCGAGAGAGGCTTTCGATACCATCTTTGACCTGCCCGGTGGCCAGTTGCGACTGCCCGCGAAACCACAAGATCGCGCAAGTCGATGAGAAGACGAATTGTGTCACGATGCGCCTTTCTCGCTCTAGATCGAACAACGCAAGACCCTCGTCGGCGTGGCGAATCGCCTCCGCGTACTCCCCGCGACGCTCGTGAGTGAAGCCCACCGCGTGGTGCCCCGTGACCCGGAGCAGCGGATCCCCACTCTTGACGGCCATGGCGAGAACCTGGTGCGCCACCTCGAGCGCGGGATCGAGCTGGCCGCGCAGAAAATATACGGTCCACAAGCTCCAAGTTGCCTGGTAAAGCCTGGCTACGTCTCCGCAGGCCGTGGCGAGATCCCGCAAACGCTCGCTCGATCTTTCGACCTGAGAGACCGCCCACCCCAAAGTGGCCATGTAAGCGGGGCCGATGGTCGCCTGCAACTCCATTTCGGTGGTGGTTCGGGCCGGCTCCGAAAGGGCGTCGACGAGCTCGATTGCATGACCAAGATGCTTCGCAGCCTCGGCCATCGCCGTGCGACCGAAGGCACGCATTCCGGCCTCCTGCAACAACGGCACAGCCACACCCGGTAGTCCCGCCTTTTCAGCGTGGTAGGCGGCCATCTCTGGCAGAGCCTCGACCAGTTCCGGAAGCTCGTCTCGTAGCTTCGCAAAGACCTTTTCGTGCAGAACAGCACGATCTTTCCTCAGAACTGTATTGCGAATTGCGACCTGAATGAGCGCGTGCTTGAACGTGTAAACCGCGTTGGGGGGCTCGCCGTCGGAAACGACGAGCTCACTGTGACAAAGGCGATCGAGGTGTCTTCCAAGTTCAGCGTCCGACATGCCCGTGACGGCTCGGACGAGCGGATAGACGAACTCGCGTCCTATGGTCGCACCGAACTGGGCGACCAGGCGTCCTTCGCCCAATCGATCGAAGCGGGCGACGATCGATGCCTGCACCGTCGCAGGAACGAACTCTCCGTCGGAAGAGTGCTCGAGCTCGTTTCGGTTGGCGATCGGCATGGCGCCGGACTCGACTACTGCTTTCGTCACCTCCTCGACAAAGAGCGGAACACCTTCGCTTCGTTCGACTATTTGTCGCACGAGCAAGCCTTGCAGCGCATGAGCGCCGGCCACGTGTGTGACGATGGCCTCAGCGGCGTCGCCCGAAAGTCGAGGCAGGTCGAGGGTCCGTACGTGCGGCTTCAACCATCGGTCTCGAAACTCCGGTCGCGCCGTGGCGCAAATGAGCGTTCGTCCATCGGAGCCCTCATTGATGATCAAGTCCAACAGATCGAGGGTCGACGGATCGGCCCAATGAATGTCCTCAACCAGAAAGGCGACGGGAGATCGCCGAGCATAGGAACCCAGCCAGCTGCGGATTGTCTCGAGTGTCCGCGTACGTCGGCGGCCTGGTGAAAGGTCCCGGATGGGTTCCTCATCGGCTCCCGGGATGGAAAAAAGGGAGGACATCAGGGGCAGAACCTCCTCGTCCGAGCACCCTTGCTCCCGAAGGATGTCATCGAGGGCTGCTAGCTTGGCTTGTGGGGTCGTCTGATCGCCGGCGCGCTTGGACACCTGTGCACTCAACATCTCGATGATCGGCGCCAAGGCCGCTCGATCGGTGAGACGCGAGCAGAAACATTCCATAACCTCGGCCCCGGAGGCGAGCGCTGATTGCCTGAAATCGTGAATGAGGCGCGATTTTCCGATCCCGGCTTCTCCCCGCACCAGCAGAACTCGGAACATGCCTGCTTGCACTTCCGCCCACGAAGAGGCGAGCAGCGCCATCTCCCGCTCTCGCCCTACTCGAGGCGTCAACTGACCACGAGCAGCCGCTTCCAGCTTCGTTCGCGCTCCCGTCGCCGCGACAATTCGAAAGAGCTCGACCATCTCATCGAAGCCTTTGAGCGACTGCGGATCGAGCGCCTCGACCTGGAAATGACCCTCGATTTGCTTCACGGTGGCCAGCGATACGACTACCGTATCCGGCGCCGCCACGCTCTGTATTCGCGCGGCGAGATTCACGTTTTCTCCGACGGCCAATAGCTGGGAGCTACCGCTCGGACCAAGCTGCCCGACCACAGCCTCGCCGGTGTGAAGCCCAACGCGGATGTGGAGCTCCACCCCGAGCCGCTTTCCTATTCCCTGATTGACGACCTTGATGTCCTCGACCACGCGGAGGGCCGCTCGAGTCGCGCGAACCTCATCGTCTTCGTGGGCAATCGGATACCCGAAGAATGCGACCACTCCGTCACCGAGAAACTGCGTTACGCGGCCCTCGTATAGGATCACGGCGTCCCGGCATACCGCCTGGTAGCTTTCAAGAAGTTCAACAAGATCTTCCGGATCGAGTCTCTTGGATAGACCGATCGAGTTGACGAGATCGCAAAAAAGGAAGGTGAGCGAACGCCGTTCACTCTCGAGGAGCCGCGTCCTTAGCGCCATTCCACAGGTGGCGCAGAACCGTGCTCCAGGCTGGATCGCGGCGCTACATCCTCTGCAAGACCCACTCGAATCCATTGGTCCGCCTCCCTACACGTTGCATCGCGTGATCCAGTAAGCGTAAGTAACATAAGGTGAGACAGAAACCAAGGGCGCGAATCGACGGATCCAGGGCATGGGACGCCCGCCCGTTCGGGAGTGTCTCCGGACCATGGGAACTGGCAGCTCATTCGCTCCCTGTGGACAACATCGTGATCCGCGTGAAATCAGGAGACAATTTCGCGAGACTAAGGTGGCCTCGAGAGCACAGGAAATTTGACCCAGGCTGCCCATTCTAGGCTCCCCTTTCGACTATCCGAGGCTCCGAACAGAACGGTCGAGATCGGCCTTTTGAAACCGCCGATTAGAAATCTTGGACGAAGCCGCTTCGCGGGCTCTGCGGTGAGCGGATCCCAAGACGAACGAAAGACGGGTGCTGTCGTGTCAGCCCCACCCAACCGCTGATGGAGATGCCCAATCGATGGTCGTTGGGCGGCGTGGTAAGAGTTCACCGTGTCGCGAATGGGAGTGGCGCGGTCGGCGCTGATGGTTGGCCTGGTGACGTTGTTCTGGCTGAGGGCAGCCAGTGGCCAAGCGGACGATCGAGACGAATCCCTCGTGCGCGATGGAGTGCGGCTGCGGCGAGAGGGCAAGGACCAGGCCGCCTTGGCGGTGTTCCGGGCGGCATGGCGGGTCAAGCCCACACCGCGTGCTCTTGCGCAAATCGGCTTGGCTGAACTGGCGTTGGGGGACTGGGTGGCGGCCGACCATGACATCGAGTCGGCCCTCGAGAGCAAGGCCGATCCGTGGATTGCCAAGAACTTCAAGAGCTTGTCTGAATCGCTGGACGCGGTCCAGGGACACCTCGGTCGTCTACAGGTACTCGGATCACCCGTCGGGGCCATTGTGAGACTCGACGGGAGGAAAGCCGGCTCGCTGCCGATGCCGGAGCCCGCCAGCGTCCCCACGGGCGAGGTTGCAATCTCGGTAAGCGCTCCCAGCTACATTTCCATAATCCGGAGGGTTACCATTCCCAGTCCCGGCCTCGTGGTCCGGGAGACCATCAACCTGCAACGTGCCGATCCTGCGACTGACGTTGCCGTTACCTCGCCCCGACTGGAGCCGGGACCTCTCCCAGCGGCAGGGGAACCGCTCACCGCCTTCCGCCCGCCTCCGCCCCGCACCATCTCGGCCGCCGAGTCGGCGCGTCAGTCTGAGGAACCAGCGACTGCGCGGACCATGTCCGACGTTGAACCGGTTCCGGCGGAAGGCCAAGAATCTGTCTGGCCCTGGCAAAAGACCTCTGCGGTGGTGGCGGGCGGAATGGGCGTTCTGTTCCTGGGGGGCGGGATCGGGGCTCAACTTCTGAGTGACTCGAGGAACAGGGATTTCAACCAGGTTACCGACGCGCCAAACGCGACCGGCCTGTGCAACCGGAAGCTTGACCATTCGGGGGGGGGGCCTTGCTCCGAGCTGCTCGATGATGGGAATCGTTTTCATACGGCAGCGGTGATCGGATTCGCCGGCGCGGGCGCCGCGCTCGCAAGCTCGGTGTTGTTCTACTTCATGATCCCCTCTCGGCCCGATGAGGCACACCTCACGGCGTTGGCTTTCTGTCAGGTTCCAGGAGAGAGGAGCACGTTATGCGCGCTTTCGGTGAGGTTCTGAAGCTCGCGCGACCGAGAGGCGGGGGGACCAAGCGTGAGGCGTCCGCCCTTTCCCGTATCGATTGGTTGACGATTCCCGTGTTCCTCGCGGTGGTATCGGGTGGTGGCGGACCTGCTTGCACCTCACCCCGTTCGCAGGATCCGGCGATCGGAGGGATCGACGGAGCATCCGACTCTTACCCGCCACCGGACCACGCGATGTTCGGAACGGGCCGTTCACCTTCGCCCGTCGACGCCGACCTGGGTACCAACACGCCGTCTCTCGGTGACGGTGACGGCGCCTCCGATCGCCCACCGCCGACCGGCAACGCACGGTCGAACGAAGCAAGCACCGGTGGCGTGTCTGGCGGCGGGTCGCCCTTCAAGGGGACGGGTGGGTCTTCGGGAGGTACGGGCGGGCCGCAAGCGACCGACACGGGCGGGACACGCGAGGCCACCGGCGGCTCGTCTGCCGGCACCGGGGGCAGGCCGGCAAACGCCACGGGCGGCGGCGCCGATACAGGCACAGGGGGCAGCCCAGCCACAACCTGCGCGGCAGGTAGCCACGATTGCGGCGGCGTGTGCATGGCCAGCGACAGCACGGCAAGTTGCGGCGCATCCTGTGTGGCTTGTCCGTCGGCTCCCACCGGCGGCACGGCGACTTGCGATGGAAAGACCTGTGGATATCTCTGCACAGCAGGTTCCCACCTATGTAACGGCGCGTGCGGGTCGAACAACGCGCTCGCCACCTGCGGGTCGTCGTGCACGCCATGCTCTGTGCCCGCGAACGGCTCCGCCACCTGCGACGGCACGTCGTGTGGGTTCACCTGCAATCCGGGGTTTCATGCCTGCGTCACAGGTTGCGTGTCGAACGCCAGTGCAAACAGTTGCGGCGCATCGTCTTGCTCTCCATGCGTGCCCCCCCCGAATAGCACCGCCACCTGTGACGGGTTCGGGTGCGGTTTCGTGTGCTCAACGGGCTATACCAACTGCCCTGGGTCCGCGGGATGTCAGAACCTCTCTACCGACCTGATGAACTGTAGCGTATGTGGCGCGGTCTGCCCTCAACCCGCGTCTGGTTGGGGGTCGGCTGTCTGCGGCGCCCAAGGCTGCGACGTCTCGTGCGCGGCAGGATACTCCAGATGTACCGGGAGTCCGAGTGGATGCGGAAGGTCGAGCTGGGGATTCGATGACGGTACCACCCAGGAATTTTCGCCCTCCACCGTCCCGGGGCAGGGGCTGGCGGGATCGATTTCGTCGACGAGCGCTCGGTTCCACAGCGGCGGCAGGTCCCTTGCGATACCGGTCAAAGTCAGCGGGCCGACCGTGCGCGGGTTCACAGTTTCCTCGACTTTCTGCAGCCCGGCGGGGGGGTTCTTACCTGCAACGGGAAAGACCGTGAGCATGTGGTTGTACATGGACGGGCCCGCCTTGCCTGCGGGCACCATCGTCACGAGTTACCTTTGGTGGAAAGATGCGAACAACACGGAATCGCCCAGCATATTGCCAACGACGGGCAGTTGGTTCCAGGTGACGACGCCCGCTGACACCAGTGGGACCGAAGTCAGCGCGGTGGGAATCTGGGCCTCTTTTGGTGACACGGGCGACTGGTCAGGCACCGTCTACGTCGACGACATCGTCTTCAGGTGACCGAGCGCGCTGCCCTCGCCGAGATCGCCAGGAAGCGCTAGATGAGACGATTTCTCCGGGCGCTTGACAACTTCCGGGGCTGGTGACCGATGTCTATGAAGATGACGATTGGGCGGCATGGAGCGCCTCGTAACCCGAGCGCTAGAGCGCTTGAAGCGAACAATAGCCGTGACCTGTGGAAGGGTGGAGGGATCGATGAGCTCAGTGTGGGAATTGGCATTCACGCGTTTGTGGAAGCGTTGGGGACCGCTGGAACGTCTTGGCCCGCAGCGATGAGAAGTGCCGCCCGATCAATGGTATTTTGCGTTGCAATTTCGGGCTGCGGTGATTCGTCAACAGCACCCGTTGCGGGGGTTGCCTCCGGCGGAGAGGGACCGGTTGCATCGGCAGGCGCCGGCGGGAGGATTGACTCGACAGGTTCCGGCGGCACCGGTAGTGGCGGCGCGGCATCCGACGTTGTGAGCACTGGCGGCGCGGCAACCGACGCTGCCAGCACGGGCGGCGCGGCACCTGGAGGCTCGAGCCCCGCAGTTCGACTGACGCTTTCAACAGAAGGAATTGCGTCGGCGACTGGAAGAGCCGTTCCGGATCCGATAGGCACCAGTTGTGGACCGGGGTGCTTCACGTACGGCGAGGGGCAGACCGTGGAAATCGCGGCGGCCGGAGATCAGAGCGCCCTGTTCGCGGCTTGGAGCGGCGACTGCGTCGGCCATGGTCAAACGTGCACTCTCATCATGTCCGCAGACAAGAGCGCCCACGCTCATTTCAGACCGAACATGAACATCATGTTCGTCACCGAGAGTACGCTCGTCCCGGCGACCATCGGATCAGACCTAGCCAGGGCTGATAGCTTGTGCGCCGAATCGGCCGCAGCCGCATGGTTGGGCGGCTCGACGTGGAAGGCGTGGATGGCAACGAGCAGGGCCACCACGAATATCAACGCGGCGACACACGTCGGTCGGTCGACGACGGGCTGGATTCGCACCGACGGAAGACCGTTCGCCACGAGCATGGCGAACCTTCTGGCTGGGAAGATTTACTATCCGCCACGGCTCACCGAACGGAACGCCATTCGGTCTGATGAATACGCGGTGGTCACTGGAGCGGACACGAATGGCGACGCCATTGAGAACGGGACCTGCGGCGACTGGACCTCCTCCGGATCCGCCTACAACGGAGACGTGACAACGACGACTTCCAGTTGGACGTTTCAATTCCTTACCGCCGGCGATTCGTGCCGGACAACGAACTATCCAATCTACTGCTTCGAGAACGACAACGACATGATCGCGGTTCCGGCGCCGGTTGCCCCCGGGAATGTTCGGCGCGCGTTCTTGTCGGAGTCCCTGTGGGTTCCCGGAGGCGGCGTTGCGGCGGCCGACGCGGTCTGCCAGACGGATGCGATGACGGCTGGTCTCCCGAACGCGGCCGACTACCGTGCCCTGCTGACCACGTCTGTTGCCGCAACTGATCCGTCCCGCATCAACCTGGCCGGCCAACCCTGGGCTCGCCTGGACGACGCGCAGCTCGTTGCGACGGCTACCGACCTGGCAGCCCCTACAGCGGACAAGTTGCTCACTTCCCTGAATGTCGGTCCGAGCGGAGGCTACATCGCTAACTTTGCCGCCTGGACCGGAACCGCTGCGACTCCTTCGATCAACAACCCGGGGCTCAACTGCAACAACTGGACGTCCGGCTCTCCCAGCGTGTCTTCTGGGTGGGGATTGGCCAACGGATCCTCGCCGGCGTGGTGGGCGGGAAACATGCAAGCCTGCAACACTCCGTCGGCACTGTACTGCTTCGAGCGATAAGCTTGCAGGCGATAGCGCTTCGGCAGGAGGCGGGCCTCGACCCATCGAACCCTGCGCGAGATCCCGTACCCGATCGCACTCTCTCAGCCTCCCCCACCACCACCCTGTCCCGTGCCTCCGGCCCCTCCGAAACCCCTTCGAAGAACGGTGAAGTTCCCGTCCTCCACTTTGACCCACGACTGGAGCGGCCGGTGGACCAAGATTCCCGAGAAGATACCTTCGATGGGTTCACCCACGGCACCACTTCGGATGATCTGAATCGTGCAACAATCCGCCGATCCGGCGCTGTTTGAATCTCTGGCACCGGCATCGAGATTGAGGTACTGGATCCCGGGGCATGCGTAAGTTCCTCGCGCCAGCGCCGGAAGGAAAATCTTGATGCTGCCGTCGAAGCTGTAGCCGGCCACACCGGACGGATTCACATCGAAGCGCGTGAAAGACCGGGCGAATCCGTTCAACGTGGCCGTCATCGATTCCTCGGGACCCGCGGGCTGACCAAATTCGGCATCTCCTGCCGGACCCGACGGAAGATTCTCGCCCGCCGGCCGAGAAAGGAAGGCGGGAGGAACGCAGGACTCTGGCCAAGGCGCCGTGGTGATGGTGCCCCCGCCCGCACCTCCTCCCCAAGCGCTTCGTCAAGATCGCGCCAGACCTGACCTGGTCGGTGCTCCTCCTCGTCCTGACGGAGACGATCTCACCCTCTGTCCGACTGTCACCAGCCCACCATGGTTCGACAGACCTTGCCACCTACCCGCCGGCCCCCGACCCATCCGGCTCATCAACCGGCTCATCCATGACCACCCTCATCGCGACGCTCGAACCTGCCGGTGGCGCTGCGGGGAGAGCTTTGCCCGAAGCCTGCCATCTGTGGCCTGCCAGGCCGCCAGACACCGCGCTATACGGCCTCACGCGGCGGCTCGCTCGCGCTCCCCGCCTTCCTCGGTCCCACTCACGAAAACCTATCTCTTCGTCAACTTTGCCCGCCATTTGGCTGAATCCGGCCAGGAGATTGGACCGATCTGGCGGGCATCGCCGCTGCCTGGGCGCCGGCGCGCTCCAGCTCGGCGACGATGGCGTCGAGCCGCTCCTTGCGACAGGCACCCAGGAAGACCTTCGCCCCCTTGGCGGCCAGGTGGCGAGCGGTGGCCACGCCGAGCCTCTGCTCGCTCCCGTGATCACGACGACCTTTCCTGCGATGTTCGACATGGTTGGTCTCGCTTCCTGCTGGCCGCGTGGCCCTAATTTGATGGTCTCAACCTACGCCCGCGCACGCACTGGCGAAACCCACACGAGCCGCATGGGGCGCTTCACGCTGAGCGAGCAACTGTTCAAGGACGCCGGAGACATTGCCCGATACTTGCGCCACCTGGGCCTTCCCACCGACGCATCACCGCCTTCACCCGCCCGTGGGCCACCCTTCTGGCAGAGGACCGTCTTGCGCCGCCGCCACCGGGAAGGACACCGTCTGCCCTCCGGGGCAAAGACCGTCCCGGCCTCCTCCCGTTCGCATCGTTCGGTCGCCCCGGGTCCCGTTCGGGCCCCGAACCAAAGCTTCCTTCCGCCACGACCCCGCCCCACAGGGCCTTTGTATCGCCTCCGTCCCCGCGTTCTCGAGAAGGTTTGGAACGACGCCGACGCAACGTCGAGAACGAGCTGTTGCTCTACGACTTCTTTCGGCGCGAGGAGGGGTCTACCCCCGAGCGCCCCACTCATCGTCTGTAAGGACCTACATGCATCAGTTCATTGTGGCTGATTTCAGCCGAGATCGCGTCGTTGAGGGCCGCCGATCATGGATTGAAGTTCCACGGCTTACCGAGTAAGAGCAGGGAAGGAAGGACTCCCGATGCCTGGCCCTGGATTTCCGGCAGCCCGAATTGGCGACCCCGTCACGCATGACGGGCTGGTCCCCTCAGGTATCATTGGACCGCAGCTCCCGGTACCTTGCCCACAATGCGGGACGCGGCCGGTCCTGGTCGAAGGGATGGCTGCTGCGCACGTGGGCGTGTCTTGTGTCTGCTCGGGGGCGACCTCGGTCGGGATAGCCCATCCGCCGCCACCGCCAGGGATCCCTCCGGCCCCCATCGCGACAGGTTCAGCGTCGGTCTTCATCCATGGGATGCCGGCCGCACGCTGGATCCCGAGCGGCGATCTGGGCGCCTGCGGAGTCTTCCTGGGGGACGCCAAGCTGTCCGCTGGTCGGACCGTGTTCATCGGCGGTCCGGGTATGGGAATCGAGCCTGATGGCAGCTTCGTGACTCGGTACAGTCTCGTCATCACGATCGCAGGTCCCCCTGAATTCCAGGCCACGGTCGTCAGCCGATTGGACCTCATCTCGACCACGAAGAGTGGGCGCACGGTCCTCGGACGAATCAACGCGAGCGGCAAGTCGATGAAGATCGTCAAGTACGACGGAGACAACAGCTTCTGCGGGCCGAACAATACCCTCTCCGATATTGCCGGACAGACACCAAAAGGAAAGCCCGTCTTTGACGGCCGCGGCAAGCCCGTCGAGGGACCGGATGGCAAGACTCAACTACTGGGAACGGGGGCGGGTGCAAACACCACACTCGAGCTGAATCCGGATCTTACCCTGAAGAACCCACTCGCCCCTGAGAATCCCCTTCCGAATGACGCAATCCTGATGCACGAACTGAACCACGGCGCGCACCAGATGAGCGGTCAGGCGGACATGTCACCTCTCGGCGGCGGGTGGACGACTCAGGAGGAGAAGACGACGATTCTCGATGGGGATCCATCCGAGGCAGACTACTTGAAGGAGCGCGGCTATCCCTACCACCGGATCAATCATGGTCGTGGGTTCGCGCCGAATGATGATTCGCCTTGAGCCGACGCGATGAGGTCGGCCATCCTGATCGTCGCGGCATGGTTCGTGTTTGCTGACCTCGGTCAGTCCATGATTTTCAACTTCAGCGCGGAGGCAGCTCCCATGCAACCCGATTCGTCGACAAATTCACCCGCGAAGCTCGATTGTTCGTTCGATGTCGCGTCCGGTCAGTACCTCAGGGTCAAGGTGAAGCTCATCAATCAAGGCGCGGTCGACTTGTTCGTCCTCAATCACCTCTGGAAGCTGAACTCGCAGAGTAGCGACGTTGATGATCCCGAACACGTCTACCGCTTTGTGCGCAACTCGGAGTTGCGGCTCTTGTGGGGGATTGCTCCGCTGCCCCGGCTCAAGTCAACGCTCTACCGAAATACTCCTTACGCGACCGCTGTGAGACCAAGGTCTTCGCTCGAGTGGGACTATTCGACGAAGATTCCCGTCTCGGAATACAACGTGTATTTTGCAGGCTCTCATGGCGGCCCCTTTCAGGCCTCGATGGTCGAGCGCGTGGTTGTGATCGTCGAAGTCATAGAAGCGAAGTCCGGTGTTCTGACGAAGCCTTCCGGGCTTGGTTCTTCGGTCGAAGTCACTGATTCCGATGCCGTCGAGTCTCGCAAGTCCATTGTCTGTGCTTCTGGGGCGATCGAGCTCGCGACCTTGAGACGAACCGATCAGTTCAGTCGCCTCGACATGCCAAATGAAGCGCCTGAGCCGCTACACCTGGCTCCCTGACGAAGCAACTGACCCGGACGTGGGACGGTACGGAATCTCGCCCTACCCCGGCCCACAGGACACCATCAAGATGGGGACCCACCAGAGCAAAATGGATACCAGCGCAACCATGGGTTGAGCGATGAGTGCGCGTGCCGCCGACAAGACGTCAGCGACAAATCCGGTCGGCGCTGGCTTGGAATCGGGAATCGCTTCGTCGAAGCTCATGTCGTCACCCCTCTCACTCTACTCGTCCAGGGCAAAGGGAGGTGAGCTCACCGCGCCACTACCCTCCGACGGGGCGCCGCCTTGCCGTCCTCCGTCATGACGTCGAGGACCAACCCATCGGCGATCTCCACTTCGCGCGTCGCCTCTCCGCTGTCGCTTCGTGGTCACGCACGCGGGCAGCACGGCCTGCGCGGGCCGGCGTCTTGGACCCTGCCCGCGGATTGGGAAGGGCCCTTCGGACGGACGATCTAGTGCTGAACGTCGCTCGCCATCGCAGCAGGCTGGAGGCGTCGGACTCGGCGGGGGCGGGGCTGGCGCCGCCAGCGCTTTTAGGGGTGTTCGCGAGACCTCCACCGTCGGACCGCCGGTCGCGCTGTCGACCTCGCCCATAATCGAACAGGAGGGGTAGTAGTGACTTGCGTGTCGGCCAAACGAGCGCGGACGATCAGGCGCTGGCCATGGTGCCTTTCTAAGAAGGGCGGAACGCTCCTGTCGGAAGGGCAGGTCTCTCAGGCCTCTCTGGCATTCGAAGAAGGCGAAAGACTGGATCCGAGCGGCGGAACGATCCCGTAGTGTCCCGAGAGCCATCGCCGCCGTTCACCCCGCCTCGCGGTGGTAGTAGTTCAAGAGGCTGCCGAGATCCGCGCGCTGCTCGTCATTGTGAGCATGACCTCCTTCAGAACCCGAACCTCTTCCTGCACATAGGCGAGCTTCCGCTGGATCCGCTTCCCGGAAGATGTGGCGGGCAATCGTTCCGCCGTGATGGGCCACCTCATCGCCTGGCGGGAGGCTCGACATCTCGGCCCCGTTACGCCGATCTGCCTGCGTGGGCGGACCAGTCGATCACTTGAAGAACGCAATGTCATCGATCCAGACGTCGAAGACGGGCGCCGCCGCGGGGATGCCGAACTCGACATTGGTCACATTGGCCACGTCGAGCGTGGGCCGCGGCAGACCAAAGCTGCGTTGCCCGAGCTGGCCGAAGTTAAAGGTGAAGCGCTGCCAGGCCGCGGTCAGCGTCAATGTGCTCCCGAAGTCGTCGTAGCACGCGGTGGGACCAGAGGTGAGGGTCTTGTCGCAGTGACCGCCGGCTGGGTTGGAGTACTGATCGCCGATGCCGAAGCGGACCGAACCGACGGACGTCTCGCCCTTGCGGGCCCAGAAGGTGATCCCCCGCGCGGCCGTGGCGTCATACGGCGTATCGACGTATTCGCCGCCAATCATGGCGACCCTGAAGCTGAAGCCGAAACCCGAGCCCCAGTCCGAAAAGCCGCTGCCGGTGACCCGCATCGCGCGCTTGCTGGTTCCGCAGCGCGGCTCGGGGATTGGCTCCATCGGAAACATCGTCTCGGGCGCCGGGTTGAGCGTTCCCGCGGTCATATCGTCATACGTGTACCAGATGGACACCCGACCATCCTTTGCCAGGATGAACTGATCGCCGTCCTCCATGTCGTCGATGTAGTCGAGCAGGCCAGGGTCGGGGACGGAACACAGCGGATCGAGCTTCACCTCGGTGCTCGAGCCACCCCCGCATCCGCCCAAGGCCGTCGCAACCAGCACCGCGCCCACGGGAAACCAGAACCAAGGCAATGAAGTGGGCGACGGTGATGACGTATGTCCATGCATGGCGTTCCTCGCGGGTTGGTGAGTGTCTTTCCCAGCTGCTTCTTCGCGCACGGCGCGGGCGTCGGCGGCCGGCGCAATGGAATCATTCTCACTGCTTCTGGTTCACATCAGAGCGCTCGAGCCGGGTCAGGCGAAGCCCGACAGCGGCCCGGTGCACCATTCGGCCTTCCCGAAGGTCGTCGCCGGAATGTCCATGGCCTGCAGGATCGAGACCAGCAGGTTGTTGTGAGGGGGATCGCCGGTGAACGATAGAAAGCGACCGGTGCGCACGGCACCCCCGGCCTGACCGGCGAGCACGTAAGGGGCCAGCTTGCGGCTGTGGTTGTTTCCCTTGCCGAGCTCGTTGCACCAGAAGACCAGCGACGCGTCCAGGAGCCGGCTGCCGTCGACCTCCTGCGCGCCGGCCAGCTTGCCGACCAGGGCGGCGAAGCGCTCGGCATACCAGTGGTTGATGCGGGTCAGCTTGTCGACCGCCTGCGCGTCGTCGTCGGGCAGGTGTGACAGATCGTGGTGAACGTCCGTGATCGGTTGCGGAAGCCAGGTGAAGCGGGTCTGCGACACCGAGCGCGACCATTGCAGCGACGCCACGCGCGTCAGGTCGCACGCGAGCGCAACCACCAGCAGATCGATCTGCAGATCTCCGATTGCTGGAAAGTCGTCATTCGTGCCCCCGCCCCCGGCGGGCAAGGAGGGCGCGCCGGGATCGCGGCAGGACGGACTCGGCACGGCGAGTGAGTCGAGGCGCGTCTCGATGTCGCGAACGATGGTGGCATGCGCGTCCAGGCGCACCCGATCGGCCGCTCCGACCCGCGCCCTGACCGCTTGAAACTGGCCGAGCACGGCGTCGAGGACGCTCCTCCGTCGTGCACGCAGGCGCGCCAGGTCCTCGGCCGAGGCCCCCCCCGCCGCGCCAAACAGCCGGGCATACGCCCGCTCGGGGCTCTCTTCGGGCGGGACCGGCTGATCGGGACCAACGTAGCTCATGCGACCCCAGTTGTCCGCGGCCCCAACCTGAACTCCCAGCTCCAAGGAACGCAGACGGGTCCCGGACCCGAGCGTCGCCGCCACCTGCTGATCGACCGAGATTCCGTTGGCCCAACCCGAGGCGCCCGCGCTCGCTCCCCCCTGGAACGGGCCCGGATTGAGGCTCTGGCCGGTCAGCATGCCGCCGATCCCGTTCTGGTGACCGTCGCCGCCGCCGCCCTGCTGAAAGAGGCCCGAGACCACCAGCAGGTCGGCTTGAAGAGCGCCGAGGGGATCGAGGATCGGCGCCAGCGCGAAGTCGGTCTCGGTACCCGAGGGAACCCAGTTCGGGAAGATGGTGCCGTTCGGGGTGAAGACCACCACGAATCGCTTGGGAATCACGGTCGCGGCCCGCGCGTGGCCGGGGTCCATCGCCTCGAGCAAGGGGAGCGTGAAGGCGGCGCCCGCCGTGCGCAGAACCGCGCGGCGGGAAAGGAGCGGACGACCTGTCTTGATGACGATCATGGCGCGATGACCTCCGGGGCTCGTCGATATCGAAAGGCGTCGGTCTGGGTCAGGGCGACCATCAGCTCGCGAACGTCGCCACCCTTGGCGGAGGCGGCGTCCATCAACGCTCCGAGCGTGCAGGAGTCAGCGGCGGTCTCGGCGCGGCCGTAGCCGAAACGGAACCACTGCGTGACGTAGCAGCGCTGAACTTCCGGGCTGGCCGCCAGGCGGTCGGCGAGCTCGACCGCGCCGTCGAACGGCCCGTCCGAGTCGGTGCCGGTCAAGGCGCCGTGGGCGTCGATGGTCAGCCCCGACTCGGTTGTTCGCCAATGGCCGAGGCCGTCGTAGTGCTCGAACCCGAAGCCGATCGGATCCAGCATGGTGTGACAGGTGGCGCAGAACGGGTCGGCGGTGTGCGCGGCGAATCGCTGGCGGGTCGTCTGGCGCGGATCGAGGGCGGGGGGCCGAATCTCGACGTTGCTCGGCGGCGGCGGTGGCGTCGTGCAAAAGAGCTGCTCGCGAACGAACCGTCCTCGGTGGACCGGCGAGCTCTGATTTGCCTTCGCGTAGACCGCCAAGATGGATGCCTGGGTGAGGAGGCCGGCCCGGTTGGTGGACCCGAGGCCCACCTGGACCAGGTCGCCGCCGCCGGGGTAGGCCACGCCATAGAAGTCCGCCAGGGTGCTGTCCACGAAGGTGTATCGCGCCGACAGCAACGCCGAAAGCGTCCCCTCGTGGTTCCAGATGACCTCGTCGATGAATCGCGCAGTCTCGGCTCGAAACGCATCCCGCAGCGAAGGCGAATACGCGGGATAGACCACGCGATCCTTGTCCAGCTGATCGAGGCGATCGAGGCCCAGCCAGCCGGCGTGAAACGCCGCCGTGACCTCGTGGGCGCGCGCGTCGCCGAGCAACCTTCGCGCCTCCCGCTCGAGATCCTCAGGAAGCGTCAGTCGGTCCTCGGCGGCCGCCGCCAGCAGGGCGTCGTCGGGCGTCGAGCCCCACATGAGATACGACAGGCGCGTCGCCAACTCGTGGGACGAGAGCGGAACCGCACCCGGGAGATCGGAGGCTGCGCCATTGCCGAGCTCGATCCGGTACAGGAACTGCGGACTCTCGAACAGGACCTGGACCACACGCCCGATCCCCTCGGTGAAGCCACCGTCGTTCTGCCCGGCGACAAAGACGGTCTGGAGCGCCGCGGTCTCATCCGATTCCAACGGACGGCGCCAGACGCGACCACCGAAGGCACCAATGAAGCTGTCGGCACATCGGCTGTCCGGGGAGGTCGTCGCGCACGGAAGAAACCGACCGAGGTCCTGGAGCATCACCGACGATGCCTGCTCCGCGAGAGCCACCGTTTGCTCCACCAGGAGATCGCTGGTTCCGAGGACGTCGGCGTTGTTGTCGAAGCCGAGCGCCTGCTCGTCGGGGGGAAGTCCCGATGTGTCGACCAGCCCCGGCCCCAGGAGATCGCGGAGCGTTCGCCCGTACTCCGCGCGCGTCAGTCGGCGCAGCGGCGACGGACCCGAGTCGCGCGATGCGCAGAGCGGGGCCGCGCGTCCGCCAACGCGCGGTGGGGGCGAGTCGGCGTGGCTCCGGCAGCCAGTCCATGTCGCCGTGACCAGTCCCGCGAGGCCGAGCAACGACACACACGACCTCACGTGGGGTGTCTGGATGGCCATCGTCGTCATGTCCCGATCCTCCCTTCCCGCGTCGTTCGCTCCTGCGGTCGTATCCGACGCGGCGACCCGCGGTGCCAAGGAAGGAGAGCAACAGCCGTGCCGGACGGATTCGGTCCCGGAAGGGTGATCCACCGCGGCGTAGTCGCAGGATTGCGGCGCGAAGCCATGGATCCGGACGTCCGCGCGACGTCCAGCGGACGTACGCGGCGATCCCTCGGGTGTGGGGAGTCCATCGATCTCGGCATAGGGGAAAGGGTCTGCGCGGGAACACCTCCGAGCACCGTTGCAAAATGTGGCTCCTTCCGTCCAATTCCGCGGATCCCGCAGGCGTGATATGGATCGTCTGTTGCCATGGGCTCAGATGTGGGGAACACGACGGTTGCGGCAACGAGCGGCGAGGCGCGAGGCATCACGGCGCCGGATCTGGCGCTGGTGTGGCTCTTTCCCCGACCATCCGAATCGGCGGTGAGTCTCCGCTGGGAGGGACCGGAGGAACGGGTCATCGGCCGGGAAGAGGGATGTGCGATTCGCCTGCTCGGGAGCGACGTCTCCCGCCGCCACGCCACGCTGCGAAGGACCGGGCCTGAGTTCGGCACCGAGCTCGTGGATCTCGGCAGCCGCAACGGCATCCACGTCAACGGCTGCCAGGTATCGGCCGCGTATCTCAAGGGCGGGGACGTCGTTCGCCTGGGGGGCTGGATCGGCGTGGTGACGGATACGCCGGGAGTCTTCAAGGAGATCGCGCCCGGGTTGCTGGGAGGGGCGGCGCTCCAGGCCGCGCTCGCTCCCTTCGGGCGCGCGGCGGCGAGCGATCTGCCCATCGTCATCGAGGGCGAGACTGGCACCGGCAAGGAGGTCGTCGCGCGCGGTATCCACCAATGGAGCGGGCGGGCGGGACCCTTCGTCGGGGTCAACTGCGCCGCCCTACCAGAGGCCCTCGCCGAGGGTGAGCTGTTCGGGTACCGGCGTGGCGCCTTCACGGGCGCGGACAAGGCGAGCCCAGGATTTTTTCGCAGCGCCGACCGCGGGACGTTGTTGCTCGACGAGGTGACGGATCTCCCTGCGGCCCTGCAAGCAAAACTGTTGCGCGTGCTCGAGGAGCGCGAGGTCCAGCCCCTTGGAGAGGCGCGGCCGGTCCCGATCGACGTCCGCGTCGTGGCGGCCGGCCAGGTCTCGCTGCTTGAAGCGTCCCGCCAGGGTCGTTTCCGACCCGATCTGCTGGCCCGACTCGACGGCGTCACGGTCAAGCTGCCTCCGTTGCGCAGCCGGCGCGAGGACGTGCCGCCGTTGTTTTCACATTTCCTGGCGGAGCTGGGTCAAGGCCATGCGCCCGCCGTGGATGGTGACCTCGTCGAGCGGCTGTGTCTGCACGACTGGCCTTTCAATGTTCGCGAACTGCTCCTGCTGGCTCGCCGCCTGGTGGTGCTGCACGGCGGGGAATCCACCCTCCGGGCACTCCACCTGCCGGATCGAATGAGCGGGCGGCCCGGGCCACGGACTCCGACCGATGGCGTCCAGGCGAAGTCCTCGCCCGCCAGCCCGCCGGCGGCGGCCGCATCCACGGCTCCCGCCGAGCCCGTGGAGCTTCCGGCGCTCGTCACCGCCCTGCGCGCGTCGAGCGGGAACGTCGCCCGCGCGGCGGCAATGCTCGGCATCACGCGACAGCGGGCGTATCGACTGATGGACGGTAAGGCCATCGATCTCGAGGGGCTGCGCGGTCAAGAGCCAGCGCCCGAACACGGTCAAGGGCAAGAACCGAAGGCGGGTGGGCGATGAATGCCATGCCCCAGACCACGCGGGTCGGCGAGTTCATCGGGGGCAAGTACCGCATCGTGCGCGTGCTCGCCGAGGGCGGCATGGGGGTCGTCTACGAGGCCCAGCACGCGGTGGTCAAGCGCCGCTTCGCGGTCAAGTTCCTGCGCCCCGATCTGGCCCACCAGCGTGGCCTTCTGAGCCGCTTTTACCGTGAGGCCCAGGCCGCCGGCGCGCTCGAGAGCGAGAACATCGCCGCCACCATCGACTTCGGCATCCTGAGCGACGGCACGCCCTACATCGTCATGGAGTACCTGACCGGTGAGAGCCTGCGTGCGCTGCTCGAGCGCGAAGGCCGCCTGGCGCCCGCGCGGGCGGCCGACCTCTGTGTGCAGGCCTGTCGCGGGATGGAGGCGGCGCACGCGTCGGGCATCATCCACCGCGATCTCAAACCCGAGAACCTGTTCCTGTGCCGGCGCGACGATGGAACCGACCTGCTCAAGATCCTCGATTTCGGCATCGCGAAGCTCGAGCAGATCGAGACCAACAACGCCGCCACGCGCACCGGAGCGATCTTGGGAACCCCCGCGTACATGTCCCCCGAGCAGGCCCGGGGCGAAAAGACCATCGATCACCGGACCGACGTCTACGGCCTGGCCGGGATCCTGTTCGAGATGCTCTCGGGAAAGCATCCGCATCCAGGCGATTCGCACAATGCGATCTTGCACCACATCTCGACGCAGCCGGCGGTGCCGCTTCATTCCGTGCAACCCGACCTCCCCGCTCCGCTGGCGACTGCCGTCGAGCACGCCCTGGCATCGGATCCGGCGAATCGACATGCGTCGGTCGAGGCCTTCACGCGGGAGATCGCCCCGTTCGCGCGACGACAGGTGTGGCCACCCGCGAAGGACACCGGCGGGGCTTCAGGTGTGAGCGTCACCTCGTCGACTCCCGGTGTGCGGCCGGCAAGCGGGGTGGCGCCAGGCGGCGTGGCCCAGGCTTCCACCGGACCGCTCGACCGAGGCGGGTCAGCGGTCATCGCAGGCCCAAGGCCGCGTCCACCGCTGCGGCTGCGGCCGGTCATGGTCGGTGCTGGACTTCTGGCCGCGGTGGTCGCGACGGCGATCGGGATCAGCCTGCGCCTCCACCGCCGGCCGGATCCGGGGAAGACCGCGGACGGGGCCGGGGGCAAGGAGACGGTTCGAACCTCGCACGATCGGGTGCAGCGGACCGTGGGCGATCGGACGCTGCCCAAGGAGGCCCGATTCTTCGTGCCCGCCACGATGCCCGGCGCCGTTCAGCAAATCGCGACCTTGATCAAGCAGAAGGCGTTCCTGGACGCCGCCCCGCTCACGGCGATGCAGGCGACGCCGCAAGGCATATGGCTGGCCGGCGGAACGCCCGACGAGGTCCGGGCCGCCGTAGGAAACGTCATCGTTCGCGCCGCGCCCGACCAGCGGGTTCCGGTCCTGGTGGCGAACAACATCCCATTCCGCGACTGCGCGCAGTACTCCGCCGGTGGCGCGACGAATGCCGCTGAGTACAAGGCGTGGATCGACGGGTTCGCAAGCGGGATAGGCAATGGCCGGGCGGTGGTCATCCTCGAGCCCGATAGCCTGGGCATCATTCCCTATAACACCACGATCTCCGGCGAGTCCGACTGGTGCAAACCGACGATCGCGGACGCGCAGGGCCGGACGATCCCGGCGCCGGGAGCCACGCCCAGCGAGCGCTACGCCCTGATCAATGACGCGGTGGACAGCATCGTCGCCAGGGCGCCGAACGCATCCGTGTACCTGGATGGCACGCACGCCGGTTGGCTGAGCGTGGGGGAGATTGCGAGCCACCTGGTCAAGGCCGGAGTCCGTCGTGCGCAAGGATTCTTCGTCAACGTGGCGAACTTTCAGCCCACGCCGCAGTCGATTGAATATGCGACCTGGATTTCGAAGTGCATTCACTACGCCAGCAACCCGGCGGAACGGGGCCGCCGGTTGGGGCGGTACGGCGACTGCGCTAGCCAATATGGGCCCACGGGCCCGAAGCCCTACGACGAGTGGGCCGAGACCGAGAAGTGGTACGTCGACAACGTCGACCGGGCGCCCAACCCGCCATCCGGGCCATCGGCGCTGACCCACTTCGTGATCGACACCAGCCGGAATGGCCGCGGCCCGATGGATGCCGCTCGCTTCGCTGCGGCTCCGTATGACCAACCGGCGGACGTCATCAAGGGTCTGGCGAGCGGCAACTGGTGTAACCCGCCGGACACCGGTCTCGGGTTGCGTCCCACGGCGAATACCGGCGTCGCGCTCGTCGACGCATATCTGTGGGTGAAGGTCCCAGGTGGCTCCGACGGATCGTGCGACATCGCGGGTGGAGCTCGCGCATGGGACTACGCCCGGTACAACCCCTGGGGCATGGAGGGGGATGCGCAGAAACACTTCGATCCGCTGTGGGGAGCGGTCGATCCCGGCGCCGGCGAGTGGCTGGCCGAGTATGCCTTGCAACTGGCGCGGAACGCGAACCCACCCCTGCAGGCTCCCGGGCCGATCACCGTCCTGCAGGCCCCGAGGGGCGGCAGCGAGGTCGACCAGGGCGGCCATCGCCGCGAGGTCCGCGCACGCCAGACTCGCTCCTCCTCGGCTTCCGACACGCGCGGCTTGGAGCCACCGACTGGCGGCGCCCCCGGTATCCTTGCGCAGGCCCCGTCCGGACGTCCAGCCGGACGTCCGGACGGACGTGCCGAAGGGCATCCGGCACTCCCCGCCGCGCTCACGGAAACCCCTGAGCACGCGCCGACGACGGCCCGTGTGCCCGAGCCGCGCGCACCCCGGATCACCTTCGACCCGAACAACCCGTACGGTGACTGACATGGCACGCGATCTGCTGGCTCGGCCCAAGAGCATGCGTGTTCCGTGGCTTACATGGATCGGGTTGTTCCTGCTCGCCTCGACCCCCGTCCTCGCCGAGACCACGGTCGCAAGGCAGGCCGACGACCCAGGGTCGGCTCCGCGAGGAGGCGGGGCTCCGCCCGAAGAAGCGTCCCAAGAAGCCCGCGAGGCGGCGCGCGGGCATTTCGCCCAGGGACTGGAGCGCGCAGGCCAGGCTGACTACGAGGGTGCCCTCCGCGAATTCACCGAGGCCTACGCGCTGAGCGCGCATTTCGCCGTCCTGTACAACATCGGCCAGGCCCAGATCGCTCTCGGCCACCCACTGGAGGCCGTCGAGACCTTGTCGAAGTACCTGCGCGATGGTCAAGAACAGGTTCCATCCGACCGCCGCTTGCAGGTGCAGGCTCAGGTCGAGCTCCTGCAGTTCCTCTTTGCCGAGCTGACCGTCACGACCGACCGCCCTGGGGCCCTGATCTTCATCGATGGTCGCGAGGTCGGCCGCACCCCCCTCTACCAGTCCGTTCGCTTGCCCGCCGGGACGCACACGGTGTCCGCCGTGGTGCAAGGGATGGCCCCGATCGTTCGCAGCGTGACCATCGCGCATGGGGAACGCCAGGTTGTGAACCTGGCGATGCCCGCCACCCCCGCGGTGGCGGCCAAGGACACGGGTGCACCTGCACCCGCACAGACGCCCGCACCCGCGTCCGGGGCTGGTAAAGCCACGGAGGGGCGCGCTCGCTCCGAGCCCGATCTCACGCTGGGAACGCCCAGCAGTGGGCGCACCCTGCCGGCGTTGGCGTACGCCGCCGTCGGAATTGGCGTGGCGCTGGGGGGGGCGGCGCTCGCGGTGTATCTCGGCAACCGAGGACGCTACCAGGACTGGGAAGCCAGCAACGCGGCACTCGAGAACGACAAGGGCGCCATCGACCATTACGCCCAGCAGACCGCCAACAATCGGCTCGCGGATTCACTCACGCGGGACAACCACCTCGTCGCCGGGCTCTCCATTGCCGGCGGTGCGTTGGTGGCGGGCGGGCTGACCTTCTTGATCCACGACCGGTTGCGAGGTGGGAGAGAAGGGGCTCGCGCGGACGACTCGACTGGCGCGTTCGGCCTGACCTGGGCCCAGCAAGGATCGGCGTCGGGCGCCATTTCTTGGAGCAAGCGGTGGTAGCCGGCTACGCGGACGGGCAGGGTGCGCGAGCGAGCGCGGGCGTGTCGGCGAGCGCGACCGCGACCGCGGCCGCGACGACATGGGGGATGGGCGCGATCCTGTCGGCCCTGGCGCTCTCGGCCTGTTTCGACGTGCAGAAGATCGATCCGGGCAAGGAAGCCTTTGTCATCTCCGACTTCGAGCAGGGCCAGGCCGTCGCGAACAGCGCCCTGTTCGATCGATGGTTTTGTATCACCTTCAATCCGCAGCTCGGCCAGGATCCCGGTCAGACGGTGACCTGCGCCGTGGAGGACTACCCGGGCGACCAGAGCCAGTTCGGCTTGATGGCCACGTTCGCGCTCCACAACGGACTCCCCGACGCCCAGTACGCGGGCGCGACCTTGATGACGATCGCAGATGACGCGGCGGTCGATTTCAACGGCTTTCAGTATCTCTCCTTCAAGCTGAGGGTGGAGTTTGGCGGGCCCCCGCCGCCCACGGCGCAGGTGGATGTGCAGCTCGGCTGTAACTCCGTCGCGGGTCAGGACACGAATGACCATCAAGAGTACTTCGACCTGTTCCACCTGATCGCAGCGACCCCCACCTGGTCGACGTTTCAACTCCCACTTTCTTCGTTCATGCAACGCATGGACGAGACAAACCTTTTCAAAGGTGGGCCCAAGGCGTGTCTCGGGCTGGTTGACAGTGTTCGTTTTGAAGTCAACGCACTCTTGATGCAGGGCCAGTCGGCAAGCGGCACGCTTCATATCGACGATGTGCGCCTGGAGGGCCCCGTCTAATGACGCCCAGACGGTCTTGCCTCGAGATCGAGAAGCCGCTCACCCCGCCGTCTTCCGTGGTGGTGATGGTCTGTGTGCTGACCGGGGTCTCGGCCTGCTCGAGTGGTGCGCCAGAGACCGGCTACACTCTCATCGATGACATGGAGGGCACGAGCGGCATCATCGAATGGACTGCCCTGGTCGGAAGCCCGGGCAGCTGGGACTCTTTTTCGGACCAGCCGGGCAGCGTTCTGCCGTTGCCACGAGACGAGGGGGGCGTGTGGTCTCAGGATCTGGTGCCAGCTCCGTACCAGACCCGGCCCGGGATCACGAGCACGCATGCAGCCCGCCTTCGAACCACGACTCCACTCGTCAACCAATGGGGGGCCGCGATGGGTTTCGACTTCGCGGACCTCCCGACCTTACCGACTTCCTCGACATCCACGGGGCATTCGACGATGTCGGCGGTGGGCGTCGACTTGACGGCGTTCCGGGGCATCTCTCTGTGGGCAATGGCGTCTGGCACCGGCACGACGACCGTTGACCTAGAGGTCGACGATTCGAATACCCACCCGAGCGGCGGGCGTTGCGACCCGACGGCGACCGACAACCCCCGAACCGCCTGCTACGACTCGTTCAGCTTCCCGCTCGACCTCACGGGCACGTTCACGCGGTACACCATCGACTTCTCCCAGTTGAAGCAGGCCGCGTTCGGCCATCAGACGATGCCGAGCGTGCTGACCCAGGACAACGTGTACGGAATGTCGTTCGCCGTCCGTACCCCCGGCGGCTTCTGCCCGCCCACCACGATGTGCGCAGGAGCACTCCCGACGTTGACGTTCGACATCTGGATCGACGATCTGTACTTCGTCCCCAGGTGAGGCGCCCTCCGAATACCCATTCCTTCCGTGGCCTCGACGGCGGATCATGGCCGCTGTTTCGCGGGAGGAGGCTTTCGGGGTGTGCGGCGGCGTGGCCGTCGCACCACGCGGATCCGTCCGCTTCCCAGCCCGGTCGCAAGTGCATCACCATTGCCGCCAGCACTTGGTCAATGCCCACCCGCCACAGGGGGCGCAGAAGATCCGTCGCCCACATGACCTGATCGGCCAGCGTCGAGACGGCCAGGCTCGTGCCCATCCGCTCAAAGCGCCCCTTCTGCCGATGCAACGGCAGGCCATCGTCGTACTTGTCGACCACCAGGGATCGAAATCTCCTGAGCCTGCGCCTGAGCAGGATACATCCCCACGCCGCGCGCCGGGCCAGCGCCAGAAGTCTGCGCGGGCCCACGCCCCTTGATCGTGGGGCGCAGGCAGAGACTCTGGGCCGGACCGGCGCTCGGGACCTCGCATTTTCGCGGCCCTGGATCACGCCATCAAGGCAGCAGCGGAGGATTTGCGTTCCGCGCGAGCTGTAGCGCCTGCTCCGGGAACCACGCGCCGGCCGCCGGGTCGACCAGCCCCCACAACGGGTCAAAGTGGATTTGTGCGTCGCCCGTGAGGGCCCAGGGGTTGTAGACCGAGAAGTCCCAGGCGCGCGCCCCGCCCGCGATGTCGCATGATCCGTCGGATCCAGCCGGAGTCTTCACCCAAAGAACCGCGTCTTCGAGCGGAACGCCCGTGTTCGCTGACGGTCGCAGGCCCAAGCCGGCACCAAAGGCGTTGCACCAGCTTCCCGCGTTCAGCCCGGCGATGACGTTCGCCGGCTGGCTGAAAGGCGGGGCCACGAACGGCGCCGTGTCGAGGACACCCTGACCATTGCGGCCGGTGTCGATGACGAAGTGAGACAGCGCCGCCGGTCCCGCTGGCGGATTGGCCGCATTGTCGACGTTGTCCGCGTACCACTGATCGGTCAGCCCCCATGTTGAAAAATCGGTGGGCGTGGCCGGAAAGTATTGGCTGGCGCAGTAGTCGTAGTGACCAAGCCGCCAACCGCCTTCCGCGGCATTGCTCGCATAGTAAATGCACTTCGAGATCCAGGCGCCGTACTTTGTCAGCTGCGCCGTCGGCTGGTAATTCGACACGTTGACGAACAGTCCCTTGGCGCGCTGGACGCCCGCCTTGACCAGGCGAGAGGCGGCCTCCCCGACGGGAAGCCAGCTGCTGTGCGTGCCGTCGAGATACACCGAGGCGTTGGGCGCGCTGCCGTTGATGCTGTCGACGGCGTGGTTCATCTGCGCGTACCGTTCGGTCGGATTCGCGCCCGGGGCGGGAACTAAATTGCCCGAAGCATCCGTCACCGTGGGCTTGCACCAGTCGGCTTGACCGTCGATGGTCGTGTTGTAAGGGATGATGCCCAGACCGTCGGGCTCGAGGATGACCAGAGCCCTTCCGGAGCCAATGCCTTGGGCGAAGCCGTCGATCCAGGCGTCGTAGGCGGCCGTGTCGGCCGCGCCTCCTCCTGAGTACTGCGCGCAGTCACGGAAAGGGACGTTGTACGCGACCAGGATGGGGACACGGTGTGCCCGTGCGGCGTGCGCCATCGTATCGTGCACGGCGGCCTCGACCTCGGCGGGCGTGCCTCCATTGAACCACACGGCTTGTGGCGTCGCTTCCATCGCGAACAACCGCGAGGCGTCGCGAAAGTGCCGGCCCTTTACCAGATCCTCGATCTGGGCAACGGCCGCGGGAGCGGCCGGCGGAACGTAAAAGCGCGTGTTCGCCGCCGGATCTCCGGCGCACGGAGCTTGTGCCTCGAGCGCTGCCTCCGTGACGGTCGCCTCCGGCTCCGTGCCCGGCCCCGATGGATCCCCCGCGCACCCCAGCAGGATCAGCATTTCACACACACAGACACTCCCAACCAACATCTGCTTCTTCATTGTTTCCCATCCCTCTCTTGGTTTGACGCGGCACCCGTCGAATGTGAACAAACCCGATCCTTCGACGGATTGCTTCCGCCGCGGCGGCCCACGATGACGATGGCCATAGCAACCGCCGCGCCAGCGACGACCGACAAAGACAGCGGCCGAGTCCGGGCACCGTCGAGCGTGAGGAGCCGTAATGTCGCGGAATGGTCGGCGTCCATGTTGGGCTGGTCATCGCGGACGCCGGGACCGGACGTCCGCGAGATGTCCGCGGTCGCTCGTCGGCAGCGTGCGCGTGGCCTGAGCGGCTTCAGGCGTGCGCGCAACAGGAGCTCGACGTGTCCGGCCAGGATAGGGTCATGTCTCATCCCGAGGCCCACGGGCCGGATGACGGGGGCGCCCCCATCGCTTCGTGGTCGCAAGCGGCCCACCGCTCGCCGTGGCGATCCGCCATGTCCATCGAACGACGAACGCCGCGTCCCGGGCATCGAGGTCAGCGAGAGCTGTGACCGACACAAATGTTTTCACTCCTGCTCGACCGCTGAATGGCACGATATGGGAATGTGATCCCGTACCCGGCGGTAGCCGGGGCTCCGGCCGTTCCCATGCGGGCAGGAACATGACCGGCCAAGGACTGCGCCCGCTGGCAGAAGCGGATTGGAGGTCCCCTTTTTAGGCCGACTGCCACCGTCTATGTTGCCGTCCGAAAGGCCTTCCGAAGCCGGCCCAGGCCACGCCGCGGGCCTCCTAACTCGCCCCACGGCTCGGACCTGTCCGCTCGGAATCACGAGGTCGACGCCCGCGCCCAGGGGGATATCCGAAGATGGTGTCGACCCGGCTGTGAGGCACCCCGTGCCGCACGAGGACTCAGCGACGTTGATCTGCCTCGCACTCTACCTGCGACCCGATGGGTCGGCTGGATCGATTGTGAAAGATCGGCGGCGATGAGTCCTGTGATCCTGGCGCCGAGACTCAATAATCTCTTGGGGACAATGGCCTTGAGATGCGTCCCCTGGATAGCGTTAGCGTGTTGCAGAGCAGGTGCGCTGGCAGGTCCGCTCGCCGTCCATCTGGGCGTCGAGTTTACCCTCGCCCCTGGGCAGGGCGCCGAAACAGCCGACCTTGGAACACCCACCGCAAGGGTTCGGTTTGTCCGGGTCATCGAGGACGGTCGCTCCCGCACGAGATCAATTGCCCGGTCCCTGGTGACCACGAGGTTCTCGTACGGGTGCATGCTGCAGCCGCGAGCATCGGCGACCACCACGTCGTCACCGGGAAGCCCTACGTGGTCCGGCTCAGTCCACATTGCGGCCTGCTTCGACCCCGGAGCCACGTACCGGGTATGGCCCTTTCGGGTCGCGTGGAGGCTGTCGGGGCGAAGGTGACCACGCTTCAAGCGGGCGACGAGGTCTACGGCGATGCACCGACTGGTGCATTTGCCGAATACGCGATCGTTTCTGCCGAGCGGCTCGCGCCCAAGCCCGTCAACCTGTCGTTTGAAGAGGCAGCTGCGACCCCATGGGCGGTTACCCCGGTCCAGGCACTGCGCGACGTGGGAGGTCTCCAGGCCGGCCAGAAGGTATTGATCAGGTATTGATCAACGGCGCCTCAGGCGGCGTCGGGAGCTGGGCGATCCAGCTCGCCAAGGCGCTCGGAGCCGAGGTGACGGCGGTACGTAGCGGACGCAACGCGGAGATGGTGCGCGCGCTCGGCGCGGATGCTGTCATCGACTACACGAAGGAAGACTTCATGTCGGGTGGAGGCCGCTTCGATCTGGTCTTTGACACGGTCGGTAACCGCGCGCTCTCGGACTTCAGAAAGGTGCTCTGTCCCACCGGAACCTATGTCTCATGCAGCGGCGGCAAGTCGACGTTGCGCTGGTTGTTTCGGCTCGCGGCGGTGTCTCTGACGTCACTGTTCACGCGTCAGAGGCTGAAGATGCTCATCGTGTCCCCCAACCGGGCGGACCTGCTTTCTCTGAAGGAGATCGTCGAGGCCGGAAGGGCGAAACCCGTCATCGAGCGTCGCTACGCTCTGAGCGAGGTCTCGGATGCGCTCCGCCATGTCGGCGGGGGACACGCTCGGGGGCAGGTCGTCATCCGGATCGCGGATCAGCCGTCGTCACTCACACAGTCCTTTGGATCGCGATCTTGTTGAGAGAGTGGCGCTGCTCTTGGGCGCTCTTGCGCGAGCGGGTCGCCCAGCTCTCCTCGCTGTGTCTCGAGCCAATGCGCGGCCAATGAGGCATGGTGTCCTTTGGCGTGGTCGTCGGCCGGGCGCGAAGAATGCGCTCGCCAAGATCTGGAACGCCGAGGCCGAGGACAAGGGACACGGCCAAACGTCTTCGCCGCCGACTGCTGCACCCAAGTGGCCCAAGGCGGCCGCCAAGATCACCCACGACCTCGACCTGCTGCTGGCCATGTATGATTGCCCCGCCGAACTCTGGATCCATCTGGCCTCGGGCGGCGCCGCGGGAACGGCAGCACCGCGGCCCTCGCCGAGAGCCAGCCCGACTCCGAGCAACCATCCGACGAGGCCGGTGAGGCCCCCCTTTGACCGCTGGCGCGCGGTGATGACTCGGCGCCGTCCATCGAGAGCAGCGAGGCCGGCCCCGATGCCGGCCAGACCGCCACCGCGAAGGCTGCCCCCCCGAACGAGGAACCCGCCGCCTGCGTGCGGCCCTGGCCCCTCAGATTAGATTCCGCTGCTCATGGTCGGTCGCCGGCTCGGAATGATGCTGGTTGCCGACGAGCAGCAAGTCCTTCACCAGATCCCTGCCGCTGTTCTCGCGTAGCATGACCAATATACCAATCGCAGCACCTCGAGCGGCCCCCCAGGTGGACGACAATAGCTGCCTCAGGATCACCTGGTCGGGACGAGTCCAAGGAAGAGCTCCAACCCCTGATCGATGGAGATGAGTTCATCGGATGTGAGGCCGCCGAAAACGCGGCGAATACGCCGCTTGTCGATTGACCGGAGCTGGTCGATCAGCGCGTACGAAACCTTCGTCAGGCCGCTCTTGCCGGGGGTCAGCATTGGATAAAGGGCCCCCTCCCCGGCCGTTCCAGTTACCGGCACCACCGCTATCAATGGAAAGCGCTGGTCGATGTTCACCGCAGAATCGGTCACCGTGATGCAAGGCCGGACGCCTCGCTGCTCGTGACCCACGGTGGGATCGAGCTCGACCAGAACGACCGTACCTCGACCCAAGTTCACTACGGATCCTCGGTCCAGCCCTGTCCCTCCACCCAAAGCACCGCCGTACCGGCCGACATATCGACCAGCCCTTGATCGTCCGCGGGGATATTCGCGGCCCAGTCGGCGAAGCCAGCCTCGGCGAGCTCGGCGGCTTCAGGGTGCGGCGCCCTGAGCGAGCGCACCAGGCCCGCCCGGCGACGGCTGACCAGCTCGTGCGCAACCGCCTCGGCTATGAAGCGACTGCGGTTGCGCTCCAAGCGGTCGATTCCCTCGAGAAGCTCGACGGGCAAGGTCACGGTAACTCGTTCCGTGGCTGCTGGCATTTTGTATGCTTAGTTATATGATCATATCCTGAAGTAGCAAGCGCCAAGTGGGAGACCGGCCCACAAGCTAGTCTCTCCCCGATCTTATGCGAGCGAGCGCTCAAGAATCATGAACGCGAACCCTGACGCTCACCTCGATCTGGCCGACTGCGCCCCTCCAGGTGCTCACCCCGCCGGCTCGATGGTCGCGGGCCGGAAGACGAGCACGGCGACGTCGTATCGATAGTCCTCGCCGCCGCAAAGGACCTCGGTGAGGACCATCGGGCCAAGGGTCCGGCCGGCGATGGTGACCTCGACCGGGGCTCCTCCGACGCGAGGCAAGCAGCCCTCCGCAAAGAGCGCCAAGACCGACGGCATCATCGCGTACACCGTTGCACTGCCGTCCTCGCCGACCACGCCCCGATGCCTGTCCACGGGGAAAGGATCCGATTGGTTTCCGTGTCGTCGCATCGCAGGATCTCGTTTCTGCGCTGGCCGCCGCCGGCTCGCCGCCGACGGACGGCTCGACTACCACCACACGCGCTACGGTTGGGGGCCCGCTCCTATTGGGATCGCGGGGTGATCAAGCGGCGACCCTCCGGCACTTCTGTTTCGTGAGGTCGGGCTTCTTGTTCTCGGTCTTCGCCTCTTGATCTTCGCGCTCGGCGCGCTTGCCCATCTACGAAGCGGACCCCTGCACGTACGACCGGCGCCATGTCGTGGGCATCGATTCGGCGCCAGGTTTCCTTTGCGACGGTGAGCAGCCTTGAACGTCATGTCTGCGATCGCAGTCTCCGCCTCACCGCGGGTCTCTGCGAACATCACGGCGTGGAGTTGCTCCTCGGCCGCGGCCTGCAGGGCGATGGCCGTCCATCTCGCCGGCAGGGTCAACTCCGATCCCGAACCCCATATTCAGGCAGGTCCGCCTGGGGAGTGCCGAAGAGCTCGAGGATGCCGAGCAGGCGCGTTCCGTCGGTGACATTCCAGATCTTGATGCGGCGCTGTGACCTGTTGAGTCGCAGCCGCCTGGGCGACGTGGCTCGACTACCACCACCCGCGTTACGGCTCGGCCGCCGTGACCGATGCACCGTCGCTGAAATTTCCGTCCGCGATGACCTCCGCGGGTCGAAAAAAAGCGTGCGCTTCATCCCCAGCGGCGAGAGAACCCGATTCGCCACCGCTTGACGGTAGCTGACGCCCCCGGCCCTCTCCAGGGCCAGTCCCGCCAGGGCGAAGTTCGGGTTCGCGTAGTTGTAGAAGGTCCCCGGAGGGTCCATGAAGTACTCGCTCGCGGCGAACGACGGGCTGGTCAGGAACCCCGACAGCGCCCTCTCGGGACCGGGGGCGCTCCGGTGGGATCCGGCGCGGGTTGGCTGAATTAGGTGGCGAAGTCGCCGACGTCATCGTGGTTGCGCGCCACCCAGGTGTCGAAGAACTCGACGGCACCTTCGTTCCTTGCTCCGGCACCTGAGACTGACCCGACCCCCGGCCCGTTTGAGCGCACGCATCGGCCGGCGCACCACGCCGAGCGGTGCTGCAGTCGATGCGCGGGCAGATGGCCTCGTGGACCGACGATCGTGCCTGCCTGTGGGTGTCGGTCTCTGTTGCGCCCAGCCCAACAGCTGTCGTTCGCCAGGCAACGCGCACGGCCTCGGCCGCGCCGCATATATGGCGAGTAATCAGTAGGTCAACTTACCAAAAACTTGGCAAGCATCGTGCTTAGCATCCGGGGAACCCGGGGAGCTGCTTCTTCGGGCCGACCCCCCCTCAGTCAGACACGTGGAGAAAAGACGATGCGTACCTTCAGACACGGACAATGGCCAATTCTCGCAGCTTGCGGATTCCTGATCGCGACCGGTTGCGGGGCGCCCGGCGAGGGCGACGGCTCCGAGAGCGTCAACGAGGCGGCGGTTGCGAGCACCAACGGCCTGAGCTCGATCAATGGCTTGAGCTCGATCAACGGCTTGAGCTCGATCAACGGCTTGAGCTCGATCAACGGCCTCAGCTCGATCAACGGCCTCAGCCCCACGAAGGGCCTCATGACGACCACCGGCGGCCGCATGACGGTGTCTTACCTGGTCCGCTGCGCCCTGACCGCCGACCAGCACATCACGAAGAAGGACCAGAACGGAAACTCGTACACCTACACCGGTGAGCTTGGTTTCGCCCCCGAATGGGAGAGCGGCGCCTGCGACACCGCCTGCCAAGAATACGTCAGCGCCTGCATGATGGCCCACGTCAACACCACCGGGCAGCACGTTCCTCTGTGGCTGGTCAGCGACAAGCCCGGCATCGGATTTGGGCTCGACAAGACCAAGTACCCCCACCAGGAGGGTTCGTTCTACGGCAACATCTTCGTCAGCCCCCCGAAGGCGTTCTACTGCGATGGCAAGGACTTCGCGATCGGCGTCGTGGCGGGCCGGATCGGCAGCAACCAGGTCGGCGCCCCCTACGTCAACAACTGGACCTGGAACGGCAGCACGTGCAAGAGCCCCAATGGCTGGCAGAACTGCACCCCGGCCGACAACCCCTACTCCGGATCGGGCTTCAAGGCCTGCTCGAGCTTCAATCACATCGTCACGGTGTGGCGCAACTAATTGGGCGGCTAGCTTAGTGCGTGTCGGGAAATTCGGAGGGCGGTTTCTAGCTCCGCGCAGAGGGGCGGCGGGGACGGCCCGGCGTCTTTGCCGGCCCTTGCGGGGCTGCGCCCTTCTCCCCCATCCTCCCTGCCAGCCCACCACTCATCCTGCCGTTGCCACCAGGCTGCGTTCCCCAAGCCCCGTACCAGCTTCGCAAGATTTGCGGGTTCCGTCCGGGATCCTCGAGCAAGTCTTCGATCCCTTCTTCACCACCAAGCCGGTCGGTCTGGCGACCGGCCTCGGCCTCTCCATCTGCCACAACATCGTCACGGGGATGGGCGGCCAGATTTCGGCGACCAGTCGGGGAGGCCCCGGACGCATGCAACACCGCCGCAGACGGCGTCACACGCCCGATTGAAGCGCTTCGAAACGCGCGCCACTTGCCGCTGGCAATCGTTCGGGTAAGTCTTGCCGTCACAGCCGCAGACCGGCGCGAAAATCTGAGAGCAGAGCTGCGGCACCTCCTCGGGGACGAAAAGGTGATCGATTGGCGGACGGCCTATGTTCATCTCCTTGGCAAGCGTTTGTCGAAATCACCACAAACAATTCTTCGCCGGGCAAGGTGCGGACCAGTCAGGAGAGCCGAAATTTGACCCAGGTTCTTCCATTTCGGGGCTTCGAACAGCACGGCCGAAATCGGCCGTTTGAAATCGCCCAGTTAGGGTGCGAACCGCACTCGCGTTACGCGGCCGCCCGCTCGGGCAAGACCCACCGATGGGCTCGTACGACCCCAACTGGCCGCCGCCGGCGACGGCACGGCTGAACCCGCGTTGGCGTCGGGAGGCGACGCGCGCGCACCGGGCCGATCAGCGGGCCCAAGAGACCCGCAGGCACAGGCCAGCGCAGCCATCATCGGAGCCACGGCGTCCAACGCCTTCTCCCGAGGAACCCGTTACGCTGCGACCTGAATCGACATGCCGAATCCCATCGCTCACGCTTACGGCATCAGACAGCTCTCCAAGCCCGAAACCACCGAATCTCCAAATAGCCCCCACCCCGTTTGCGAATATTGCCCACCACCCCGAGCTGTGGCCCAATACAAAGTTGGATGGACCGGGAGACAAAGAGTGCCGAGCGTACTGATCGAAATCCGGCGCGCGATTCCCGCCGAAGAGGAATCCCGACTCATGGACGCGGTCCACTCGGCATTGCGAGAGGCCTTCAAGATTCTCCCTGGTGACAGGAACGTGCGCCTGATCGTTTACGAGCCGCATCGCTTCGCCTGCCCTCCGGAGCGAAGCCAACCGGAACTGTACACGCACATCAGCATCGATGCTTTCGCAGGCCGATCGCTTGATGCGAAGCGATCTCTGTACCATGGCATCGTCGAAAAGCTGGAAGATCTCGGGATTCCGAGGGACCACGTCAAGATCCTGTTGAGAGAGATCCCGAAGGAGAACTGGGGCATCCGAGGAGGCCACGCGGGTTGCGACGTCGAGCTGGGCTTCAAGATCGACGTATAGAGGGGGCGCCGTCCAACCCACCGCAGTCGGCCCACCGAGGACCGCGTCGCCGCCGCCACTGAACGGCAGTATCGTTGGGCAGACAAGCGTCACCGCTCGATGGCCCGAGTCTTTCGAGCCGCGCCCAGAACAGGCACCCGGTTGGGCCTTGCCGGAGGCTGGCGTTAAGACCAGTACCTGCTGCGGCTGCACGACAGCGCCTCTTCCGGAACGCGTACAAGGTTCGGTTGTTGCTCACTCTCCTCGGGACTCCGTTCGAGCGAATCGAGGCCGACACCGCTCACGGCGCCACCCGCACGCCCGAATTCCTATCGACCATCAACGCAAACGGGCGCGTCCCGGTGCTGGAGTTCGACGCAGGACGCAGCTTGCCGGAGTCGAACGCGATCGCCGGCGTCTGCGACAGCAAAAGAGTCGAGCTCGTCGTGACCGTTTATCAAACAAAGGCGGGCGGTAGTAGCGAGGAGGGAGACGGGGCAGTCCCCCGAACGACGAGAGCCAGAGGAGAATCGCGAAGTCCGCGGGTCCTCGGCCTCACTGGGTGGAATACGGGATTCCGCGAGCGCTAACAGGGCTACCGTGATGCTGACCTTCGATCGCAAGCTGTCCCGGGAGCGAGGCTTCGCGGTTGCGAACTGATTGGACGCAGCATCCTCGGTCCCTTTCTCGTCGACCGCCATCGTGGCCTGGTGAAGAACGTCCGACACGCATGAGAGGTCCCCGGGGAGCCGTGCGATCCGAACGGGGTGGCCCATTCTCGCGGGAAATAGATGGCGTTGGTGAGCACCAGCTTCGTGCAACATTCGATCGATCCCGGGGGGCAGGAGCATGGGATATTGTGACTCAGAGCGCGCCGCCGGATGCGCGGCCTACCAAGTCATCGAGACGGGTTTGCCGTCGGCGTCGAAGCTCAATATGGCCGGCAGCCCGAGCAATCCGACGCTCATGACGACGTCGTACGTCGCGGCGGCCGCGAACGGTGTCGTCGACGACGAGCTCGTGTGATGGAGGACCACGCTGCCGTCGCCTTGGGCGTCGGCGGGCAACTTCGCTTTGTACGCCGCGAGTTCGGTCGGGTCGGCGAGCCTGACGTGAAGCGCGCGGGCCGTCGTGACCACCTGCGCCGGGATCGTCGGCCAGTAGAACGATTCACTCGTCGACTGGTCTTGATTGTCCAAACGCGCGTACGCGAGCGACTCGCTGACGGGAATGCCCTCAACGGACCGCGGTAGAGAAATCGTTCGCCCCCCCGTGCCGTCAAACTCCTGAGCGCTCGCAGTCTGGCAGGAGGTGACGCCGAACGACGCGAAGTACGCGCTGACGTGCGCTTCGAGCGCCGCGGGGTCGCTGCTCCAATCTGGAAGGCTCGCCTCGGGCGCGCCGCCGTTCAAGCTGCCGATTTCGCCGCCGCTCACTTCGATGGCGACTACGCCGTGATCGCCGACCCAGCGCATGAACCCGTTCGCGTCGTCGCGAACGGGCGGGGAGCCGAACGCGAAGCGGGACTTCGTCAGATCGTACGCGGCGCCGGTGAGAGGGGCGCCGACCTCGCAGCCGGTCAGCGCATCCGTCGTGGCGAGCGGGCCGGGCGCGAGAGAACTGCCGCCGCACCCAAAGCACGCCATCCACCCGACCGCCAGCCATGCGCGCCGCATGCAGCAACAGTCCCACATCACTCGCGCGCCGGCAATACCGAGCTGTGCCTGCCGCCGAGCGTCGCGTGGTGCCGTCCCCGGCTCACCCCCCGAGCGATTAGCGCGCTGCGGAGGGCCAGAACGCGGTCTGCTTCTCGGAGGCGGACTATCCGGCCGTCAAACGGGGCGGCTGAGCATAGGCAATTCAACCTGGGTCTTCCGCTTCCGGGGCTCCCATCGATCGGCCCAAGTCGGTCGTTTGAAATCGCCCCGATAGGAAGCTGCGCGGTAAGCGCCCGCCACGGGCGACTTACCGCGGAAATTCGCCTCCTCAAGGGCTGACAGGTTCCGCTGTGCGGGGTCGCGGTGGGCCAATACTTCGATTCCGGTGTTCACCATCGAGTTCAGGTTCGCGAATGCTCCGAATCCGTTGACGGGCACTGACAACAATCGCGCGAACTTCGCGCACAGTCGTCGGAGGTTCCCTCGAATGGAGGACGAAAGCTCTACGAACGACGCAGCTGCTCGACCGACTGGAACGCGCTCTCGATTTCCCGGCCTACCTCGCCGCCCGCAGCTTCAAGGTCGTTCCCGGGTCCTCGGAATGGGGCGTCGCGATGGAGGGACCCGACGGCGTCGTCAAACTGACGGTGGACCCGAACAAGAAGAAGTGGACCTACCTGCCCGTGGTTTCGAGCGCCCGCAAGGGATGTAAAGGGGGCTGGCGAGGTCGGCGGCGTCACGGACTTCATGATGCGGAGGGAGTCCCTGTCCTTCCACGAGGCCACAACCAGGCTTGGAGCGTTGCTCGACGTCCGCTCCGGTTCGAGCTCCGCTACGCCTGGGAAGGCCGACAATCTGGTGTGCCGGTACCGTCAGCTCCATCGCGACAAGCCCGTAGACCTGCAGCAGGCGGTCCTGAACCACGAGCTCGCGGTCCGAGAGCAACTGGTGGTGCACCGACGCCTCGAATCACTCGGCGTTCACCCGGAAACCCTCGACGACGAGGGACGGTTCAGACCCATCCGGCGGATGGCCGACACCTCGACACTTCTCTGCTCCACCGGTCCTTGGCGAAGCTCCACAAGGGGGACGGACCAGCGTCTCGTGTTCCTCGAGCGACCCCTCGACGCTCTCGCCTACGAACAATTGCATGCCCGAGGGCGAACGGCCTATGTGGCCTTGGGGACGTCGGTCGGACCCGACACCCGCTCCTGGGCCATCGAAGTGGCGGCGCAATGGCGCCGGGAGCATCCCGGCGCGGAGATCGTGGTGGCCTTCGGCCGCGATCGCCTGGGCCAACAACTGGCGAATGCCGCGTCGGACCTGGTGATTGATGCCGCCGGCCCTCCACCACCCCGGCGGGAACCGCCCACGGTCGGGTGCAGATGGAGCGAGCATATGCATCTCGAACACCTCCACCGCCAGTCGCGCGGTCTATCCCGGACGACCCGGGAACGCTGAGCCGTTGACGGGGCCGCCTGCCAAGGACGCCAGCGGGGGCCCCGGCAAGTTCGGTGTGATCGAGCCCTGCGTCAGAAATCATTGAAGGGGCAGATCCGCCCCGGCGGGTACCGAACCCAGACGCTGAGCCCCTCAGGTCAGAGGCTCTCGCCGGGGGCGGGCCGTCGCCACAGGTAGGCCTTCGAGGCCACCAGCGAGGTGAGCATGTCGCGCAGCGAGAACCCCGGGGTTGCCGCGGCCTTCTGGTAGGCGCTCTCAAGGGAACCAAGGTCGGCCCGATCCTCCATTCGGCCGAGCAGGTAGCCCGTCCATTGCCGCTCGGTGCACACGGCGGTCTCGGGCAGCGCGGCCAGCTGTCGCATCAGATCGATGGCGTTGGCGAACGTCAAGGTGGATCCGAGCGGGGTCACGAAGGTGCCGGACGCATCCACCGGCTGACCGTTGTCGGTGGTGCGGAACCTGCCGATCCCGTCGTAGTTCTCGAAGGCGAAGCCGGCCGGAATGAAGCGGGTGTGGCAGGGGGCACAGCTCAGCGACTCCAATATTTGCCGCGTGGTCCGCCCGACCGAAGGGATATCAGCTATCCCTCCATTCCCCACCGGTGGTAGGGGGACGCATAGGAGCTTGGTGTACACCGACAGCCCGCGGAAGACGGGGGAGTCTTCCGAGCCGAACGAAAAAGATGCCAGGAACTGGACCTGCGTGAACAGCCCCCCCGCTCGGTCGGGTCGAGCATCACCCAGCCGAAGGCCGTCGTCGGAGCCGGAACGCCGTAGATGGCCGCCAGGTCTGGATTCACGAAAGCCCGGGGAGCCGTGAGCAAGGCGCCGAGGGTTCCATCACCGGTCGCGTACACGGACGTGAGGAACGACGCGAGCCCCGTCGACAACCCGCCGACCGCCTCCGGCGTCAGGCCGCCGGCAGGAAGGAGCCCGGCGAGGTCGGCCGTGCGGGTACCGACGTCGAGCAGCCACTGCTGATGAAAGTCGAGGAGCGTCCGGGCGTGCTTCGGATCCGCGATCAGTCGGGCGGCTTCGGCGGCGACCCCCGTCGGTGTCGAGAGCCCGCCCGTCTCAGCCGCCTGGAGCAGCCGGTCGTCGGGTTGCCCGTTCCCGAGATTCGATGCCAGCCGCGAGGCGATCTGCCACGGGGTGAGGGGCACGAGACCATCGGGCCCGACCGTGGGCTTGATTGGCCCGATCTCCCAGTGGTAGAGGAAGCTCGCAGACTGCAGCATGCCCTCGGCGATGGCCGCGACAGACTCATCGCAGTGCCGAGCCCGCGGACGGTTTCGAAGAGCACCTGCGCGTCCGCCACCTCGTCGGCCTGGAGCGGGCGTCGAAACGCCTTGAGGCCGAAGGTCGTGATGAACTCGGTTGCGCAAGCCGCCTCCGCCGCAGGTGCAGGGCCGGCTGCGCGCGCCGTCGCGACCACTGCGTTCGCCGCGGTCGCGAAGTTGGCGGTGGGTCGTCACCCCATGGCTGCGCCGGGTTTTCGGCGGGGGCCGTGGTGTCACCGAGGAGGTCGCCCTCCGTCGCCCGACCCTGCAGGCGCGCCCGCTCCCGAGGAGGGTCCGGCCCCGGTCGCGCCGCCGGTCCCGCCGGGATCGGCCCCAGGTCCGAAGGCCGAGCACGCCGCCAGACCTCCCGCGCACGCCATCATGAACCACGGGGCCGCCCGCCACTGCCTCGTCCGCGTTGAAACTGAGCTCACCACCTGGACCTCCCGTCACCGAAGTGACTCCGAAGTGCTCGACCTCACCTCGTATAGAGGGGCCTCGCCGCCCGATCAACCTGCGCACACTTTCGCCGTTGGCGCGCGGGCAGGTCGCCCCGTAGGGCGCGATGCCTTCTGCGTGCAGTTCCATGACGTCCTCGACCCTCAGGAATTCGGGGTCGAGAATTGTCACTTCGCGAGCTTCTCCAAGACCGTCCCGACGTTGGCGTGCACGCGCGCCTTTGCCTTCGTGAACTTCGCGCGGCGTCGAGCCGCCCCTTCGAGCGGGAGGATCACGAGCCGGTTGTCTTCGATCTTGAGCTGCACCTCGTCACCCCGCGAGAAGCCGAGGAGATCCAGGATGGGCTTGTCGATAACCAGACCCGTGCTATCGCCGATCTTCGTCAGCCGCTTGGTCAGCATAGGTATTATATTAGTATACAATCTCGCCCTCGCCTTCCAGGGGGCCGGCCCCGCAGACACCCGCCACGGGGCATGTATGGATAACGTCAATACACCGTGACCCGCCTGCTCGACGTCCCGAAGCTCAAACCCAAAGCCCGCTCTGCGCCGGAATCCCTTGGCACCCTGCAAATGCGGATTCCTCACTGGCTCAAGAGCGAAGCCGCCCAGGAGGCACGGAGCCTCGGGAAGAGCCTCTCCGACTGGATCCGCGACCTGATGCGCGACGCCCTCGACAAGAAGCGCGCGCGGAGCCGCTGACGGCACTCGGCCGGATCCCGTAGTGTCCCGAAAATATCGCCGCTGTTTACGCTGCCTCGCGGTGGTAGTAGTTCAAGAGGCTGCCGAGTCGAGCGGCGAACGATCGGGGCGGCTGTTCCATTGTCGTTCGCGAACCCGGCACGGGTCTTGACAAGTTGGCCGAGGCCACCAGAGACGCTTCTTCCGAAGAATGCCGGGCCGCGACTGCCATCCGCAAGGCGAGCCGGCTCGAGACTGTGAAGGCCTTGCGAGCGATCGGGGCGCTTACGGTCCACACACAGTCGGGTCGATCTTCTCAACGAAAGCGTCGTAGTCGCGATGGTGATTCGCATCAGGAGCACCGATGATGTCGCCTGCCACAAACACACTCCCGTCTGGGGCGGTCGCCACACCCAAGCCCAGGTCGTACCCCGGGCTTGCATCCTGTTGCGTCCAAACCCAGTCCCCTGATGCGGTGAACTTCATAACGAACGGATCGGAGTCCCCATCCCCGCCCGCGGCTTGGCCGTCGAGGCTTACTTGGGTCGCGCCTGTAACGAAGACACCGCTATCTGTGTCTGTGGAGATGCCGTTCGAGCTCGAACTGGAATCCCCTCGCTGCCGGGTCCAAACCCGGTTTCCAGCGGAGTCATATTTCACGATCAGGACGTTTCCCCCTGTTGGACTTTCAGAGAAGCGGCCGAAGGCCGATCCGGTGACATAGGCGCTTCCACTGTGATCGAGTGCAACTCCGTGCACATAGGTACCACCGGATGAGGTTCCATACTGCCGCGACCAGGACTTGCTTCCGTCGGGGCCAAACTTGGCCAGGAGCAAGTCCACTTGACCCGAACCCGCGTTCCCATCGACGCTGCCCACGGCTGTGCCTGCAACAAATGCGTTGCCGGTTGAATCGACTGAGATTCCGCGACCATTAGCAGACGGAAAGGCGCTGGAACTCGCAGCCAACTGTCGGGCCCACATCCGAACTCCATCGAAACCATATTTGAGGACCACGAGCGCAGAGCTTCCATTGTTGGGTGTCCCGTCCACGCTTCCTCCGGTGTCTCCAACAACGTAGGCGTTTCCGTCTTGGTCGGTTGCCACTCCGGAAGGTACATCAATCATTCCCGTTCCGAACTGACGCACCCAGTTCAAGTTCCCAAAGGAATCGTATTGGGCCAAGAACGTGTCGTTGCTGCCGCTGCTAGTGTTGCCGGGCAATGCGCAGGGCGCAACGATTTCGCCCGTGACGTAGATGTACCCCGCGAGTGACGTCGCGACGGATCGGCCATCGACGAAGCACGTCGAGCCCAGCTGTCGCACCCAGAGACGGTTGCCCTGCCCGTCAACCTTCGCCAGGAAGGCATCGGATCCTCCCAAACTTGTGTGACCATCGAGCCCCGGAGTTCTGCCTACCACGTAGACGTTCCCAGAGTTGTCGGCAGCAACTCCAAGGGCAGTGCTGGTCTGTCCCGAGCTGAGGGCCGAGCGCCAACCGACCTGTTCGCAATTCCTCGGTGGCTCTCCGCAGACGTGCGGAATGCCCGACCCACCACACGATGCCGGCGACGCACAGGTTCCACAGTTGAGAGCTCGGCCGCACCCGTCTGCAATTGACCCGCAATTGCTAGACTGGGCAATGCATGTCGTTGGTGTGCAAGCTTGAACGCAAGAGCCTCCGCCGTCACATACGAGGGCCGTCCCGCAAGGTATCCCAGCCGCCACGAAAGACATTCCACAGGCACCGGATGTGCAAGTTCGCGAGCCGCAGGCGTTGTCAGTGCCAGCACACGTGCCCGCGTTCAGACACTGCACACACGATCCAATGGCGTCGCACACATTGAGACCCGAACAGGTCGTTCCAATGGGCACGAGCGGATTCGAGCACGAGCCGCTGGTGG